>Ga0265298_10000296_pt1 | contig 75731 bp, 103 predicted proteins | sample AusTroGonzalo_MG_3_FD_193486 | JGI IMG/M metagenome (GOLD analysis project Ga0265298, IMG submission 193486) | Bovine rumen microbial communities from tropical cattle in Woodstock, Queensland, Australia - Gonzalo_01 | ecosystem: Host-associated > Mammals > Digestive system > Stomach > Rumen ... | reverse complement strand
TTGCACTGGCATTACAGGCTTACGTCAAGGAAACAGCCACTTACACGCTTGAAACGATTAGTGTGAATGTGAGCAAAATCGTAACAGATACCTTGAAGTTCGTTTTCGATTCGGATTATAAGTTTGTCCTCGATTTCAATGTCAAGTACGGCAATATGTCCTGTTCCATGTATCTTTACAAGGGCGAGGAGATATTTGACATTCGGAGCCAGAACGGAGACGGTATTGCAGATATGGTTGCTATAGCCCTGCGTGTTGCCGTTCTCTGTATGGACAAGAGGAAATTGAGGCGTACTTTAATCCTCGATGAACCCGCCGGAGCTGTGAGTACCAACTATCAGCCTATGGTTGGCAAGTTACTTGAATATCTGTCAAAAACGCTTGGTATTCAAATAATTATGATTGCGGCTCACGGTGCAAACTACGGATTTACAGAGGCTAAATGCTTTGATTCCGAAGAATTTGTACCGGGTGCAGTTCTTTAAGCATAAATAAAGAGGCTCTCAGGGAACCACACCTGAGAGCCTCACTTTATGTAAACCCAAGGAGGAGTTGGGGTCTGTTATTCGGTTGGCTTCTGAATGAGGTCTTTAGCGTCTGCACCAGCTTCAATGGCTTCAACAAAATAACCATTGATTTGCTGACCGATTTTAATTTTGAGCGAAGAATCTGTTTCCGTAGATGCTTGGGCTTGCTCCTGACCCCCCTTAACACCAGTGGCAACTTCAACCTCGATGTTATCACGGCAAGCGACAGAAAGAATCTCACCGTAACGAAGATTGACACGCGCAGTCATGTGTTCTGGGTCAAATCCAGCGTCAAAGCCGATTCCTTTTGAAAATTGAATGGCGTTATGACCACAGGAAGTGACCATGAAGGTGAGGGCGAAAGCGAGGATTGTAACAAGTTTCTTCATACTTCTATCTCCTTATGTTAGGTGTATTGGTATTGACAAACGTAATCGTAGTCTGGATTAAAACGTCCGGGGTCTTCTAAACGGTCGGTCTTGAACACATAATGGCATTTACCGTTTGCGATTCTGCCTATAACATGTTCAGCGATAGCAAGTTCGTACAGATTTTCTTCACTTGCATAATGTTTTACAATTTCTGCATTGACTTCTTGGTCGTTCAGAATCATAAATGCAGTTTCAGGGAATCCATACTTTCTGCATACCCCCATGTAAACTCCGGGTTCTTTCATATATTTGAATATCTTATCCGTGTGGAGGATTTTGACGTCATTCTCGATATGAATGATGTATTTGTATGCTCTTCCGTACTCAAGGGCAGTTTTCAATGAACGCTTCCACCCCTGAAACACGGCTACATTCGCACGACCTAACTTCGGTGTCTGGTTCACAAACTTCACATTCACCAAAGACAGGTCAGCCCTAACTATATCGTCTTCCGTTATAGTTCCGTCAACAAAGACATAATAGTCCGGGTTGAATTTGCCGAAAATAGACCTTACCTGTTCGTACCAATGAGCGACACGTTTCAGGTAGACTTCTTTGTTGTTTTCGGCACATGTACACCAAATCATTAAACCGGGCATTTTCACCTCACACGATGGGTTTGAATAAGGCGACTAACGCTATGATAGTAGTAATCAGCCAACCGAGTATAACAGCCACTTTACCTGCGGCTGTATGGTTTGTGGAATCTTTGACTTCGATTGCTATGACCCTCTTGGTAAGCTCCTCAACCTCTTTCAAAAGACCGGGTTTGCCGTTACCATGAAGAGCTAAGTAATCGTTTTGGACCTTGGCACTCATGTTTGATACCTTACTCTGAATGTCAAGCAAAATGTCCATGATTTTTTGCTCTGTTTGTGTCATTTTGCCTTCCCCTTCCTTTTAGCTCTGCAAATAGCACACTCACAAGGAGATGTCCACGCAGACCAACCGAAAAGCTGACACACGTTTGCAAATTTACGCGCTTGATGCATAACGATATAACGCCGTGGGTCTAAGAAGCAATAACGATACTTTGCAATCTTATATCCGTTTGCTTTGAAGCGGTCATTTGAAGCCGTAAACGTAGCCATTTTACCATCTGATTTATGCCACTCAACATCGTGAATCATGGCAACAGGTCTGAGCGTGGGGTGGAGGTAAGATATGACAGCTCGTAACCATTCAGGGAAACTATCAGAGCCAATTCCGTTGTAAATTTTCTTCAAATCTTCAATGGAATATCTCTGTAATTTCTTCGCGCCGTCAAGACCAGCCTCAACAGCCATGCGCCTTAATTGTTTAACTTCACTATAGGTCATTTCAAACCTCCTGTGTCTGTTTCAACTATCTCAACGTCTTTTATATCATTAGGACGAATTGTATTGATAATATATGTCCAATCTTCCTGTTTGAATACGAACGGTCCAACCTTAATCGGAAACTTAAACCCATGACTGACAGCGAATGACGCCATCTCAACATCAACGTTCCCATCCTTGTCGATAATTCCCATCTCTCGAAGCTCTTTTTCATGCTGATTGACATATTTCATAGCGCGCCAAATCTGACTGAAAATAACTGTACTAGCAACGCTTGATTCAAATACACCATGACATTCAGGCATTACTAAACTGACAAGAGCAGAGCCAACCGACATCAAGAAGTTTTGTGCGTTCATATATCATCCTTATGGAAGCCTCCGAGGTGGCGCAAAACCACCTCGGAGTGAAGTTAATGGTTATCCATTAGTGGAGGCAGTAGCGGCAGTAGCGGGAATGATATTCGCTTCAGGAATACCAATCTTAATGAGACCGTTGACTTTACCTTCAACGCAACCAAGAGTGCCAGTATTCGTAATGACCTGATTGTTGACACCAGTAATAAGCGCAGTGAGAACAGCCTGAGAATCCTTAACATCAAGTTTGGCTTGAAGTTTGGCATTCTCGATTTGGAGCTTAGTCTGTTCAGCAAGGTCAATGTCGCGCTGAGTATTAACAGCCACAGCCGCTTCAAGCGCCGCAAGCCTGTCCTGAACATTCGGACCACCATTCGGACCGTTCTGACCATTACGATTGAACAGACCGAGACCGCCGGAGGCAAGACCAAAAGCAGTACCAGCAATACCGAGGACAAGAGCAGCAACATCCATACCGGACGCACCCTGCTTACCACCGTACATAAACGGCTGATTACCCCAAGTCATGTTGCCCCATTGAGCGTTCTGGGCGGGATTTCCATTACCATTTTCTTCTCTATCCATACTTCGTTCTCCTATATTAATTGGATTCAACAGCGAACATGCCGATGATAGCTTCAATCATCTCGTAAAACAGGTTCGTGTGTTCTTCATCACCAATTTCAATTTTTTCATACATTAACTTTTTGAGGCTGTCTTCATCATGTGGACGCACACCAGTCATCTTTTCGATGTTGTCAAGCGCACGATTCAGGAACACGTCAGGCTCGTAATAAACAGCTTTGGCGATACGTTTTGCTTCCTCATCTGTGATTTCAGCACTTACACCTTCTTTTGTCTTGATTTTCATTCAACAAATCTCCTTATGTTATTAATGATTATGTGTCCTTCTTATGCTCCATTTATAGAAGCACCCACCCAACCAAACCCCGGACACGCTTATTCTGTAATACCGTCAATCAGTTCATTCCAAACAATACCCATACGAAGCGCATCTGCCATTATTTCAACAACACGACCACGAGCTTCTGTGATAATTTCTTCCGGCACGTTTTTAGCACGAGCATAGTCAATCAGGTCAGAAGAAATCATGGTTTTTGCGGCTTGCTTAAATTCCGCAATAGTGATTCCTTGAACCTGTGTGGCAAGCTGATGGATAAGGGTGTCGAGAGAAGCGATAACAGCTTCTTTGGGGGTAAGCTGACCGTCATCTTCAATAGTACCGCCTAATTCAATAAACTTTTCATCAGTAACAGGACTCCAAGTGTCCCCATCTAAATGAAAAGGATTAGGACAAGCACCCTTAAAAACATTACCATACTTATCAGTATATATTTTCATATGTTAAACTCCTTATATTATGATAAATCGTTTAATCAGACACAAGTACCAAGTCTGTGGGGGGTGTACTATTTGGATTAATGTAAGTTCCATTTCCAGATACAATAAAACTTGTACCACCAACAATTGCAACAGCAGAACCGGTTTCAGCTTCGGTTACTGTTCCAGTTTCTTTATCATACGTACCAACAACAATTCTTGCTGTACCTTGACTGTTGATTACACCGTTAGTAGCTGTAACCGTAGAACCGGGTGTTAAAACCAATGTTCCTGTTGCAGAAGAAGTATTTGTAGACAGAGAAGAAACAGTGCTGTTGCCGACAAATACAACAATAGCTCCATTATATGTTATACCGCCAGTACGACTGTTTGTTACTTGTATCACACCACCAAGCCCTGAAATACCATTAGCACTATTAGCATTTGCATGAATCCAACAATCATTCAATTCATAATAACGACCTTCAAGAGAAGAAATACATAATAACTCACTGAATGTATTTCCAGTTACTTCTACATTATTTAAGATGACGGAAGCACCGCTTTCTGTTCCAAAACAACTACCATAAGTCACTCCTGTAATAGTGATATTTTCTATTGTAGCAGAATTAGAACCGATATTTATAGGACAACTGATAACACCAGTCCCAATCGTGCTGCCGCTGGGAATCGTGCTTGTAACAGTTGCACCATCAACGAACGCCGCAGTACCAGCACCAAAGACAGTGGAACCAAGGATATTTATACCTGAGAAGGTAGCAATGCCTTTAGCAGCAACTCTTATATTTATCCCGAGCGTGTCATTAGAGAAAACGACTTTTGCTCCAGAACCCGAAGAATCATCAAGGCTAAAAACACCACCAGTATGATTTGTAAAGGAGCAATTATCGACTAATCCGGCAATAGACGAGCCATAAAAACTGAAACTGAAATAATTATTCGTGAAAGTGCAGTTTCTTAAAATAGACTCAGCAGAAACACGACAAAATACTCCAATTTGGCTGTTGCGCGTTATCGTACACCCACTTACCTCGCAGTCTGTTATTTCCCATTTGCCGTATACGGCACTAAGTATACCAGAATTAGCACCAGTCGATAACTTAACATTAGAAAACGTAGAACCTGTCAGATAGCACAAATCCTGATTACTGTTTGCTGAATACAAAAGACTCATAGAAGTAGTAACATTGAGATCTTTATACAGAACATTACTCAGTTTTATTGCACCATGATTACCCCAATTTATAGCCATATTTAACTGTACATCTTTTATTGTAAGAGCTACAGAATCTGCTAATTTCATGGTATCTAGTGTACTACTAGCAGTGCCGATAACAGTATTCTCTGTTCCATTGCCAGCAATAACTACATGCCTGCTGATTGTTGTGCCAGCTACAAGATTCACAGTCTGTTCATTCAGCGCCGGATCAAATATCACATTACTATAACTACTACCATTACCAACTAACGCATCATAAAGTGTATTAGAGGCAGTAGCAGAAGCATCACTGACAAGATACCCACACTTACCATACTTGTTCACAGCATTACCAGTACCAGCAACAATAGCTTCACTCTCTGTCTCACCATAAGGAATAGCTCTTGCACCATCCACAGCAGTAACAGTAAAAGCAGTGATAGGCACATTATTTGCTTGGTCGCTGAAATCAAGTAAGCAGTTATCTTCCAGTACAATATTACCATTACCCTCAACACCATTAGAAGTAGCACCAGTAATCTTAACATTATTTCCGATATTAAGAGAACCAGAAGTAATCTCTATGTCTTTAAGATTGAGGTCTTGCACATACATAGACTTACCAGACGCAAAACCAAGAGTACCAGTAATAAAGGTAGTATCGTCACCATTACCAATAAGGCTTGCACTGTAACCTATATTAGACATAGTTCCAGCGTCACAAACAAGACCATTCACAGTAGAACCAAACACAACATAGTTTGTATAAGTTGCATCTTCTGTGGTAGGTGTTTGAGCAAGCCCATAAGCAAGAGAACCCTGTGTAGTAGAAGAGCCGGAAACAAGATAAACAATATTACCAGCGTCAGTGTCTTCAACGTAAACAAGAGCCTGACCGTTACGATATTTAACCACCAAGTTATGACCAGCATTAGGTGTTAAAGCATTCATAAGAATAAGCGGAGACTTGAAGATGATATGAGAAGTACCCTTAACGAACATCTGAATATGAGAATCCCAACCATAAGCATCATTCGGGAAAGTATCAACAGAAACGGTATGGTCTGCATTATCTGTGTACTTAATCTTATAATTAGAACCAGCGGCAACTGTCATATCACTGTTATCCTTCATACCAATAACACCCATCCAAGGCGAAACCATATTCTGCTTAATCAGATAACGACTGATAACAGAAGACATGTTAGTAGAACGGAATAAAGCATCAGGATTCGGATTTGTTTCTGCACTAGCTAAATATTTAATAGCCTCATCAGACATGCCAGTGACAGCATATTGACGACAATTTGTTATATTAAATGAGTAAGAATATCCACTAATTGTATTAACAGAAACATCAGCACCAGAAGTTGTAAAAGTCATTGCAAGTCTAAATGTTTCGCCTGCATCATGAACTTTACCTAATGCATTTCCTAGGACATCAACCCCATTATGACTCTTAAAATAAGCCGCTGAACTTCCGCTATTTACAGTAATGTCTGCAATAAATAAATACTTTCTATTTGTTGCAAATTTTGGGAAAGGATGTGTCCCATAAAAACCAAAAGAATTTTCAGAACCACTACCAGTAAATGTCCACAGCATAGGATAATCATTAGATAAATAGTTTGTGTCCGTAACAGCTTGTCCATTCAATGTTAATGTACCTGCTTTTACAGCCGGACAACAACTTACATCATTTGCTTGTCCAAGACTTAATGCACCAGTAAGACCATCAGCATCAACAAGGTGTGTTCCAGTCTCACCAGTAACAACCTCTTCAACAGTAGCAATATCCGTCTTAATTCTACTGTTTTCAATGATAATACCGTCACCAGCGTTAGTGGCGTTTGTAAGAATGTCTTGCTTTAAGTTAATTTCAGCAGTAAGACCATCTGCAACCTGACCAACCGCATGAGGTGTAATAGCTTTTGTTTCAGAACTCATATCACTGGAATCTGCATCATTAACAAGCTGAACCACACCTTTTTGAGAAGTGGAGGCATCAGCTATTTTAGCTTTTCCAGTAGTAGAATCAACACTTAGACCAACAGAAAGATTATCAAGAACTGCATAAGTAAACTCACGAACAGCACTTAAAGTAGAAGCAAGAGAAGAAGCATCCTCGTGCATCTCCCACCATTCATCATCAGCTAAATTAGAAGCTGTAAAACCAGTGACTAATTTAGTAGTACCATATTGACTACCAGTAGCTTTATTAACAGAAATGAACAAAGCTCCTGATGCATTTAGACTCAATGTGACACCATTTTGAGAAGATGCACCCCCACTGACAAACATAACACCGAGAGCAGAATCAGTGGCAACAGGAACAGAAATACTACCAGAAGCGTCAACGGAGATGTTACTACCGACTTTAACCACACCAAGAGAAGATGCAGTAGCTTTGGCAATAGAAATTGTACCACTGTTGTTTGTGATGTTGTCTCCAATTTTCACAACACCAAAAACGTTACTCGCGGCAACAGGAACGGAGATAGTACCATTCGACACAGTGATGTTATTGCCAATCTGAACAACACCCTTGGAGGAAGTTGTAGCATCAAGACCGCCAACAGTAGTACCGTTAAGATACAGACCAGTACCGTCAGCAACACTCATACCTGCATCATAAATATCGTTTTCAGACCAAGCAGAGCCATCAAAAGTAAGTGTTATGAAACGCTGAGAGTCTGCATTATAATAAAGTGCGCCATTTGCAGGGGTGTAACTGGAAACAGTAGAACCCGTAGCACTCAGAACGTAAATGAGACCTGTACTTGTGTTGAAATATTTATCATACGCCTGAGTCGGTGTTGGGGCAGATGTACCAACAGAGAGCAGGGTATCAACACCAGAGCCGGAGAACTTAATCGCACCCTTGTAAAGAGCCTGTTCGTCCGTAATGAAGTAAAGAGTTGTATCGAGTTTTGTAGTGATACTGTCGTACTGTGCGCGAGTACCGTACCAGAAAGAAACAGGGGAACCAGTAGCCATAGTTAAAGCTCCTTATTTTAGTATATGTTATTAAGTTCCAGTTTGCCAGATAGGTTCAGTCGCATAAGCTCGTGCCTGATACCACTTGTTTTCAAAATCTGTAAGTGTAAGGTCAGCTTCGGCTTTGACTGTGCTTATAATTGCAACAAAGTATGTGTTTGCGTTCGGTTCGGATAGTACCTCAGACATACTTTGTGGGTCATCGTTTGTGCAATACCTGATAATACTGCGTTTTGGAATCGGCAGGGGGCCAGAATGTGCAGAAGGAATAGCACCAACCTGACCAAGATTAAATACCATGTAATTATCTTCAGGTTGCGGTGTACTATGCCAACTTGTCGCATCAGCCGTTTGAGCATAAGTGAGTGTAAAGGGTTGTGTAAAGTAAGCCGCTAATGCTTGTGAAAGAACCTCAGTAGGAGGAATCACGTATGAGGTTGGGAGTGTTTCAAGGATTGTATTGTACGGAATAACAGGAATCCATACAAGTGGAGTAGTCGTAGCAACTTCAAGGTCTTTCTGACGCAGACTAAGATAACAGTTTTTCAGCTCTGTTGGCGGCGTTCCTGTCGCTGGCTGGAACAATGATTCAAGCCTTTCGGTTCCAGAGTAAATGCGAATAGAAACCTGACCTAAAAGTGGATCTGCATCAGTACCGTCAATCCAATCCCCTGCAATATTCACCATATTAGATTCAGAGGGTTCAGTTGGGTCGAAAACAGTAGCCGAGGCAACCGACTTAATCATCACAGGCGTTTCGGTCGTGAAGTCATTATCAACCAAAAGCTCTAAAGACAGATTGGTGATTGGATAGGGAACAAGAACAATAGCACCCTCATCCGTTACCTGTCTGTCATAAAATTGGAAGCACAGGACAGACCAAGATGCACGTTCGATACGCACGTAATCAGCCTGTCGATTCACAAACTGCCCTGTCTGTGTAATCTGACTTCGTGTGTTTATATCAATATTGACTAATGTTTTTTGCATTTCGTCCTCCTGTTGCTTTCTAATATACTTTGAGATTTATAAAAGTCAAACTTATCTGCAACATATTTACATTTTTATTTCAAGAAATTTATATCGTACCAGATGTACCACCGCCGTTTATTGGTACTGCATAACCATCAAACTTTACAAGACACGGTATAGCACTGCCACCCGCTGTATAGTATACAGTAGAGTTATCTTGGATTGGTAGGAATGTCGTAAAACCGCCACCCCCACCTTTATACATACCTATTGCGTTGCCGTTGATATGTAAGAACACACAAGCGTCAGTAATAGATGTACCCATACACGTGAAGCGTAACCAGCCAGCACTATCAATTCTATAACTACTACCCTCTGCAAACACAGTACCATAAGGAGAAGTATCAGCAAGGTTTACATAATTCGGGAACATCATGCCACCACTGCTAACAGGAGGTGTGGGAGGTGTGGGTGTACTGCCGCTATACACAGTAAGATTCAGCGGACCAGTACCTTCATTATAGCCAGCCTGTGTTGAAATAGCGGCTGTACTTGTATTGGTGCTTGTTAATTTGGAAACGCCCTGCCGTCTGTATTTTATGTCACCGAACTGATATTGACGGAGCGTACCATCAACGTTTTTGGCAAGCCGGATATAAATGACATTCTGGGTGTCAGTATAAAAATCCTCAGCAGCCGCCAAATATTCGGTTGTAATGCTTGTCATTGTGGTAAAGTTGACTTTTAACCACATAACCTGACCAGAGCCTAATGCAGTATAGACACCTTCAGCCGGAGCAGTAGAGAACACCGAAGTCTGGTCAATCATAATACGCCCTGAATTTGCCTGTACGTACATTGTAGTCGGTGTTTCTTCATTATAGTGATGTACGTGAACAGCGAATGGACCATCGTAATTCAGGCTGATTTCGTCATTTTCAATCGCAATACCCTCACCTGCTTCATAGTTCGGTGGGTCTTCTTCTTGAGGAATACCACCACCGCCGAAGTTGTCCATTGTGGTTTCAACATCAGACAGGCGTGTAACTATATCCTCAATGACGCGCTTAACGTCCTTGAAGAACTGACTTACAGATTGGTACTTGTCTCTAAGTGCGCTCATTCAAAGTCAACCTTATCTTTATAGTTGTAGTTCCAGTAATCACCACAAAGAGCTTGAATGTTCATTGTGATTTGTGTCCATTCGTGACCCTTGGTGTCAATTATACGCTGAACAGACATACCAGTACGTTTGAAGCTGGTAAGTGGGTATTGGCTATGATTCCTTGCGGCTTTTTCGTAAGGCATCATAAAATACTTATTGAAGTTGGAGCTTGAATCTTTGCCAATCAACTCGGCTTCTTTGCAGATTTGTTTGATTGCTTTCAGGAAGTAATCATCCCAATTCTTCTTGATGTTGGACTGAAGGTTGCCACGGTAGTTCATTGTGACTGTGCAATCCATGTAAGGTATCTTCCTGTTGAGCCATCTCTGCGGAAGAGCCATATCAAGACCGTTATCATACTTCGGATAATTACTCAGGTCGGTATTAAGTGTTCTGCCGTTGTATGTACTGCCACCGGGGATAATCAACAGGTCATTCTTCGCAACCCACGGAACAAAAAACTCACTGTATTTGGGTGTCTCACCATAAGAAGATTCCGTAAATGTGGGCTGTGGATAAACGTATTGAGAAAGTTTGAAGCTGTTGATGAACTTGGAGCCAACACCGCTTGCTTCACCCACAGGATATGTACTCCACAACTCTTTCTTCACCTTATTATCACTGCCATCGTAACAAGCCACAATGTCAGAAAAACCGATACGAGGATTAGGGCTTGTTATAATGTTTGTTAGCATGGCATTTGTCCATCTGCTATCCATTTCTTGCAGGTCGGAAACCAAAATCCGTGTGTTGAATTTGGTGTTAGGCGGATTATTGATTGGATAGTAAGCAAGATTGGACAGACTGCGGAACAGACCGCACTGATGAGGAGTAAGTCTGAAAGTACCGTAAGTCATGGAAACCTGAATATCCTTGTCCAAATCATCAGGGGTATTGCTGCCGATGTTGACGATAAGCGGTGTCAAATCATCAGAGAGCGAAAGGGACAGCTCATAATCGTCTTTACCACTTTGGGTGATATTGGCGTCTCTCACCGTAAACGATTCACCATCAACATCCAGCGTCTCACGACCAAGATTATTGAGGAACTGTTCTGCGTCCTCTTTGCTGTGGAGCTGATAGACAACATTTGCGGATTTCTCAAGACCTGTACCGTTCCACTTGTAATCACGCTGAGTATGGAGTCTGGTGAAGGTGGTGTCTTTTGCATTGATTGTGACAAGATAGCCGAGGTTACCGTCAGGACTATGCTCAACACCAGTCACAACGTAATTGTCATAACCAACACCGTCATAGCCCTCACCAACCCAAGTACCGACAGCATCACCGGAATTAGGCAGGTCGGTTTCGTCATACTCTTCCTTAGAGAGCCGCCAAGTAATCGAAATTGTCTTCTGTCCGTAACTGTCTTCATTCACGGAAATCAGACCGACACGCATCTTAGCCATGTCTTTAAGGGACACGGTGACGTTGTAAACACTTGGAGATTCTTGACTTACAGAAACGTTATCAACAACGTAAGTATGACCTTCAGAATCCGCCCAAGTGACATTATCGTTTATCTTGAAAAGACCGTCAATAGTGGTCTCGACTGTCTCTAAATCAGGTGCAGTCCAAGTATCATCACCAAGCGTAACCTGCTTTTCTGGGACAACATACTTGAAGCTGAAAGACTTGGTACGCTCATCCGAAGAGTTGATGGAAAGACCACCATCCGTAAAGTGCTTGATTTTATTCGGGTTTCCAGTGCAGGTATAAGTAACCTCAACATGCGTTCTGCCCGGAGGTGTTTCAATGGTCAGGTCTGCAACAATGAAGCTATCGTCCGTACTGTCAAAAGCAGTACATTCCTTGCTTCCAGCCTGCTGAATAGGTTTCTTCCAGTTATCGCCGGATTTACCTGCCCATTCAGTCTCTACGTAATCCTGAAACGCCAACCATTCCAGTAAGGTATTGGTTTCGTTTGCATTAAGCACCATCCAAGTAAAGATTTTGGTAATGTTCCCCGAATTGTCAATCGAGGTCTGAACACTACCCTTTAGATAGCACTTAGTTGTGTATGTTGTATCTGCCATTATCCACCTCAATTTAAGAATAAGGGTGTACGTTTACCCATGATTGTTACGATAGTCTGGACGTTCTTGCCAATACCTGCATCTTGATACTGCTTCGATGCGATATAGGAATCCATGATTGTCGAAAGCCTCTGTTGCTGTCTCATGGCTCTTGAAGTATCTGGTGTAGAACCACTATAACGAGCATTGGCGTTCGCAAGCACAGCAGAAAGGCTCACACCCTTCTGTTGAATGTTGAGAGCCGGAGCAAGACGAGCAAGCAGGTTTGTCGCGTGATACAGACCATAGTTGGAAAGTCTGTCTCCTTGCAGATTACTGCTGATTACGTCACTAAATGCAGAAAGCAAACCCTGACGCGCCTCATTTACGTCATTCTGTATCGCATCCTTCAGACGAGCTATATTCATGTCAACATCATGTAGCTGTCTACGGTGTGTCTCATACTGCTCAGAACCTTCAGCATAATTACGCATCTGTTTGACGATTTCCTTACGCATATTACGGTAAATCGCCATCTGCCTCTTGTTTGCTGTTCTATCAGTCATTCTGTGTTGCGCTCTTGCAAGTTCAACAGTATCAAGACCTTTTGTAATGTTCTCGATAGACAGAGCCATCTCGCTTACAGCCAGTCTATTCCAACTTTCAGCCGCGCTGTCAGCCGCCTGTCTGAACTCGCGTATAGCCTCCATATCACGTGTTGGGTCTAAGCCACGAAGAGCCTCAGCATAAAGCCTCCACTGTGCGCCAATGATTTCTTTCTGCTGGGCGATAGCTGTTTTTCTGCTGATTGCACCGCTGGCTTGTTCAACAGAAATACCACTCATGCTCTGACCAAGGTTCTCAAAACGACTCTTCATGCCTTTTATGTAGATATTCTGCAACGCCTTTTCAGCATCACGAGCCTCTTCCGGTGTAGTCTTCAGCTTATAATCACCAAGATTCTTCTTTAGCTGGCTTTGTGCGCGTTCATACAGCATAGAAAGCGAACCGACAGCACTTGTTTCAAGCTGATGTTCAAGTACATCGGATATTTCTTTCACCCGATTCTTCTTCTGCCTGTCACGCTCATTCTGTGTGGTAGTAGATGCCTTGATTACCGATTTCTGTGCCTCAATAATCTGCTTGTCCATAGAAATGAACGCCTCATCACGCCACCTGTTCTGAATCAGTGTAAGTTCAGCCTGTGAAAGCGAACCCTTTTCCTTACGCTGACGTTCAATGTCCTTATACATCTCACTCTCAGCTTGTGTACGTCTTGCAGTGAGAAATTCAAGGGTGTTTCGTGCCTCATTTTCCTGTTCAATCGCCTTATTCAGACGCGCAGAGCCAAGCCCTGTCCTATTATCAAGTTCAGCAAGATTGTCAAAATACTCAGACTGAACATCATTATACTCAACATCCTTACTGCGTCTATCAAGGGCTTTATTAAATGCAGACAGGGCATTGGAGGCGGCTCGACCGCTTGCGTTAATTACCTTATTCCGCTGGACCTGCTGATTCGCCTGTTGTACTGCCTTGTCTTGTCGCATAAGATTGGACACCGAAAGAACTTCCTTGATTCCCTCGTTAAGCAAAAGCCTATTGTTCAAGGCGATATTACTTGCGTCAATACCGAGTTCATCAAAATACTGCTTCAGACCAGCTTCATTATACTCAAAAGCGTTGAACTTACTAAATGCTTTTGTGAAACCTTGGGGGTTCTTCATAAATTCTTCAAACAGACCGCGTGTAACACCGTTCATAGCCATACCCTCTCTGGACATATAACTCCTGATGTACGACTTCTCTGCGGTATTAAGTTCTTTTTCACGGTCAACAGGACGAAGCGCACGATACGCCTCTTCAAGCTGAGTATGCGCATTGACTGTTTCTCTGTAATCCTTGAGGTCCTGAACGATATTGTCAATAATGGCATTCATAGCCTCAGTTGCTTCTTGTGCGGATTTGAGGTCTTTACCCATAGCTTTGATGTACTGTTCTGCCATCTGTTCCTGATACGTCAAAATCTTATCAGGCGAGATTTTAGCTTTACGCATATCATCAATCAACTTGTTAAACGTATTGTTTCTTGCTTGTGCGTTAGAGCGAATATTCCGTGTTTCGACCTGTGCTGTGGATGGTCCAAGACCCATCCAATCGCCTGTTGTGACGGCGCGACCTAACCACTGGAAAAATTCTGTGTCTTTCAGATTCAGGGATTCACCTATGCTTTCACCGATTTTCTTCCCAAAATCCCAAGCAAACTTCATCAGACCAACAGTAGCAACAGCATTAAAGGCAACACCCATAGTTTTACCTATGGAGCCTGTAAATTTGCCAAGCTCTTTACCTATTCCAGAACCAATCTTGTTACCAGCCTTGAAGAACCAATGCGGTTCTTGCACAAGCGTTTTACCACGATACTGGAAAGAACGACCCATAGAGTGTTGCATCCACCAACGCCCAATACCAGAACCCCTATCATAAGGATTCATACCCATCCAGTTCATTATACGATGGCTCTTGGCAAAACGAGCTTGCTTCATATCAGCAAGACGGTCAAGAGAACTCTGATTCTTGTAAAGACGGTTGCTTGTACCTCTTCTGAAACCGTGTGGCTGTGCATAAAAATTGCCGACACGCATATTGGATTCATTTATCAGCCTCTTCTCAGCACTTTCAGCAGAAATCTTTGTCTGACGTGCAGAATTTATATACTGCCTAAGTACATTCATACTCTTTTCATTCTGTATGAACACACTCTTTGTAAGCTGTTTTTCAAGTTGATTATGCGTTGCTTTATACTTGAAGCCTGTTTCAGCGTTTTTGACTTTCCAATCAACCACCCTGCCAGTAACCGGGTCAGTAATGTCCTCGTACTTCACAAAATACTGCTTCATAAAGTTTCTGGCAATATTATGTGCTATAACCTGATGCTCACGGACATATGGGCTTAGGGTATTCTGCGCTATAACAGAATATGGGTTATTTTTCTGTGCGATACCATGCTGATTTTTCAGATTAAACCACGGAGTTGCACCACGAAGAATCTGGTCATTTCTTTCCAGAAGCGGCTTGAAGTCACCAGTCAAAGCAAGATTCGCATGTGCCGCTTTTTTACGGAGTTTTGCTATGTCAGCACGAATCGCACCACTACCGAGACCAGAGGATGCGGCAGAGGCTCTTGTAAACGAAGCAGTCATTCTATCAACAGAGCGCGTTACGCTGTTGACCGAATCCCTCAAATTATTTATGACTGCTATAATATTTTTTGTAGCCAGATTGATACCAGTAAGGTACACACCCCATCTTGCAATGGGGCTTGTATCAGAAAATGCCTTCAAAAGCACTTCACCAGTATTATAAATCGCTTTCCTGATGTTACCCCAATCATCACCAACAGTGATAAGTGTTTTCTCTTGCTGTGCCTGTAATCTCTCATAAGCATTCTGAACAGTATCAATCTGCTTCTCAAACGCCTCCATGCCAGCACCAGCCTCGTGGTTATACATGTCAACCACGTTCAGGTAGTTATGGAACTGCTTACCAGTAAGAGAAAGGATAGCGCGTCCGGCACGAATGTTACCGAACATCTTTTCAAGTGCTTCAACATTACCGCCAACCTTCTGATTCAGCTCTGTCAGGATATTGGTAAGACCTTTTTCCTGTAACGCCGTAGCACTAATTTCGATACCCCATTTACGTGCGGCGGCTTGGGCTTGAAGGGTCGGTTTGATGAAGGCGTTGAGCATCTGGTTCAAGCCAATCATGGACTGCGAAACAGACTGAGTACGAGAGAGCACAGCAATAGCCGCGCCTAACTCATTCAGGGACACACCAGCCTCGGACGCACTGTTAATGACAAGACCGAGGGTACGAGCCAAATCCTGACCCTGAGCTTTACCTTCACGGACTGTAATGTAGAACCAGTCCTGTAATTTTTCGATTTCCTTGATATTCAGTTGGTAAGCATTGGCGATAGTGGTCATAACGTCTGCTGTGTTATACAGGTCAGCACGAATAACCTTAGCGGAAATACCAACTGCTTTCTGGAACTGCACCAACTGACTTGCATCCAGTTGACTAAAGCCGGACGAAAGGATGCGGTACATGGACTGAGACGCCTTGGAGACACGACCGAAGACATTGTCCAGAGACATAAGAGCATCCCCAATCTCTTTCACACTAAGGGTGGAGATTGCGGATGCATCAGCCAAGCTCTGACCAAATTCCATTGAGGCTTGGTTTGCACGATTAAGCGTACCTAAGAGACCACGCGCTCCTAAGTACATTGTTGCGGCTTGCGCTATATTTTGAAATGTAGTCTGGGACGCATTAGCCCCAGACGCCATAGAATTTACAAAAGGTCTAACGTCAGCACTTAAACGCGCAGACAGGTCAAGAATATTAGGCATGTACTAACCTCATCTCTCTGGCTCTCTTTATGATTGCCTCTCTATTCCGTTTAGATGTCAATTCCTTCATCTTCTGGCGGTCAGCTATTGTAGCAGTCTTGGCAACTCTCTGTAACCCTTTTGCCATCTGTTCATCATGTAGAGAAGCGTTGCCAATTAAAATGTCAAACCTAAATAAAGATACTGCCTTTTCTGCCATGTGGTATAAAGCCAATACATGACAGAAAGGCAGTTCCAGTAGCAGATTCATTGTGTAGGCGGAAAAGACCCTCATTATGACGATGCACATGTACTTAACGTCAAGGTACTCGGGTACTACTCCGTCATTTTTTTTTCATCTGCGTCTTCCTCTTTAGCCTCGGAATCCTCTGCCTCGTCAGCAATAGCGGCTTTACCGTACATCATACACTGCAAGACGCGAATCGTGAAGGTTGGTTCGGACTGACGAAGGAAGTCAATGAATCCTGTATTTTCATCAACCTGAATATCGCTGACGTAAGGCTCCATGAAAACAAGAACCTCGTCAATCAGGGCATTGGTGGTATCAATCAGCTCCTTAGAACGATTGATAGCCTCCATAGCCGCGTCAGTAGCCTTGGAAAGCAGTTTGATGTTGGCTTCATTGTCTTCCACCTCACCCTGTTCCTTCGCCCCCTCACCGAGCTCCATGAGTTTGGTTGCTTCGAGCGAATACTTAGTACGGAGGAGGTCAAACTTACGCAGGTAAATGTTCGCAGTAGCCGCATCACGCAGGGTGATAAGCGGCAGTTTCACGAGCTTACCGTTTGGCAGTTTAGCCTCCACATTTTCACGGAAGGTGTTAAGAGCCTCAAAGTCAATACCGACAGCTTCTTCACTCATGTATAATGTACCTCTTTATTTGGTTAGAGATTAGTAGGAACCAGAGTATTCCTCAAACTCCATAATGTACGCACCAGCAGATTCAAGATAGCACTTGAACTGAAGCGGAAGCGCAGAAGGAGTTTCACGCGCAAAATTAATCGCACCATTCAGGACAGGAGTAGACTTGCGGAACACAAAGGCGCGAGTGTCATTTGTGTCAAGAGGATAAATCTCAAGAATTTTGCCAGTCTTCAGCATGTCAATACCAGTCGGGTCCTGAATACCGGTAGAATCACCGCCCGGAATCAGCTTGATAATGTCCTTACTGGCATCACCAAGTTCCAGGTCAACAGTACATTCCATGCCAGTAACACGGTCAGCAATCGGAACAGAGGCTTGGTCAGGCTGAATCGGGGTTGTTTCCTGAGTGAGATTAATGCTAACGCTATCATTCATGGTATAGCCAAGCTGATTGCCATTATAGATAACGATAGCGGGACCCATCTTAATCTTGCTTGGGTTCGGGGTAAATGTCTGTCTGCTCATTGTGATATCTCCTTTATGTAGTAGTAACTTCAAAAGTCGCTGTATAAGTCCATCCGTAATGAGAATCCACAGTTGTTCTCATTGGAGATGTAATATATACCAGAACCACTGAAATTACAAGTCCATCTGCAACATAAGTATTATAAATGTTGAAATTTTTTTGTATTTTGTCCATATCCGCTATCGCTTCGCTTCGTTTTGTGCGACAGGCGGTATAGTCGATTCTGCCTTTGAACATGGTATGCTGGTCATCTGGTGGGTCAGTGACAGCACCGATGCGAATAGCTCTGCACTCTTTAGAAGCATCAAATTCTTTCTGAAGTTTGACAGAATCATTAAAGAGTGCATCAAGTTTATCGCACATAAAATCTTCAATAGCTTTCAGTCTGTTACTCATAGCCAATCCTTCAAGTGTATGTGAGAAATAACGTTTGTGAGTGTCTCCGGCTTGAACGCATCTTTGCCTGAGAACATACCGAAATTACCGAATGTACCGAGAACCGAAGCGCCAAGCTCTTCCTTGAACATACTGCTGAACACAACTTTCTGTAGGCTATCCCTGTGAGCATCTTTAGTCCAGACAGCCTGAACAGCTCTATACAGAAACTTGCCACCAACAGGCATACCGTAGGCGTTGCTTGACATGGCACTGGTTTTCTCCCTTGCTCTTTCGATGGCTGGCAGTGTACCCATTTTTGTGGCAACCCGGCTGTTTTCCGATTCTTTGGGGAACGATTCGCCCCACCATTCATGTAATCTGTAAAGAAGCAGGTTTTTATCAGCCATCGAACCCCACGGAATCACGTTAGTGTGGTACGCTTCCTTGAACGCCTCATCATAATCAGACTTCCAGTTATCAGCGTCAACACCAATCGTAAATGTAGCCTGATTTCTTGTAGTGCCTAAAATGTACCGTATGCTGTTAGAAAGGGAGTTTGGATTTGAACCGTCATATTTGAACTCAGGTGTGATGCAACGCGCTACCTCAACCATTCTATTCGCAAGCACCATAACGTAGCGCATAAGAGAAGCATAACCAAGCCGAGCTAAGTCCGTAGGTGTCAATCCCCTCTGTGTAAAATTCAGGTTTATTGTCATTCCTTTATATTTTATGGAATGAAGAAGGCTGTTGGTCTTCTTGGCTAAATTATGATTCAACCCAGATACAGCCGCACCAAAGTCCGTTTCAGAGACAAAAGGATGTGTAGCACTGTAATTCTTAGTGAACGCATCTGGTGCGCGTGATGCAGACCAATCGTAAGCCATATAAACCTCAATAGAACTTCACATTCTCATTACTGCTCCACAGCTTGAAGCCCACAAAGTTTCCGTGAACATCGTAACTGTAACCAACCTTTGTGATTGTGTAAGCCTTGCCTCTCCATATTGCAACGCAGGTTCTTTCGCCAGTAGTAACAAAAGGCTCATCAAATATAGAGGTATAAGTCTTTTTATCAATCACCTTTTCCTGAACACCAAAGTATTTATAGAACACGCCGACAGATTCATTCGCGTTTCTATTTGCTGTATCTGCCTCAATATCAGCGGCTTCTCGTTTTGTAAAGATTCCGTAACACTCACCAATATCGAAACTGCAAACAAAATCACCGTCTCTATCATAAACGCACTCTCGGATTATCATTCGATTCCGAGGCTCTTTCAGAACTTCAAACATCAGCGTATAATCCTTATGTTCTTTGGTATCATATCTAAAAAGCGCATAGCTGGGGATTTCTTGAAAATCTGCATATATTTATCAGACTGCAAACCGTCAGTTCTACGTGTCCAATAAGTCTCAGCACCAATGTTGTCCACCTTAACGCTTGTAGCATCACGTCCAATATCATCAAACGCCTTCAAAATAGCGTCCTTGTGCATGAAAATAAAAATAGCCCACTCAAACACTGCACATTGGTAGCAAGTAGGCTTAAATCTTGGTAACGTGGTTGTTTCAGTACCCCAAGAAGTCGTATTGTCTGTATAATAAATAGCCTGATTGCCGCACACCCAGAATGTAAGGTCGTTTGTATGGTGTGTGCTTAAAAAGGTATTATAGACCACATTAATATCAACGTCCTGAGCCATAAGATAAGCGTTGACGTCTCTCTCGGCAGTTTCTATGAGTGACTTCTTATCTTCTTCATCAATTCCAGCCCACGTGTCCTTGTAGAAGAAATTAGAGGCAAAGTACGAATCTGCCATTTCAACTGTATTAAGCATGTAACCCTCTCTTCTTCAACGATTTTTTGACTTTCGGAGACAACTTTTCACTGGGCTTTTCATCCAGATACTCACCGTTTTTCTCTTTTTCAGCAACTTCTTTTTGGTAAGCCCTGTCTGCAAGCATCTTCCTCATGTCCTCAAAAACATGAAGTCCAGTCTTCACTAATTCTGCATACTTTTTGTATCTATCGCAACCCCTATAATCCGGTAAGTCTTCAAGGTACTCGCAGTGAAAATACTTCTTATGTTCATCTTCAATTTGTTTATATTTGTCATTTCGTACAGCGAAGTAAATATCACCGTAATCAAAATGCTCTGGCTTAATGCTATTCCATTTTAACAATGAGGATAAATCTTTTGCGTAGATACCCCATACTTCTGCGTAGATTTGTGCTTGGGGGAATGTTTCCGGGTCGTACAGAATAGTCGGTATACTAAACTTCATGTCAATTCCTTATGAAATATAGATGGTGTGGGATTTCAAGGTCCCACACCATCCACAATCAGTTCCGATTAGGAGCCGGAGCCAGAACCGGAACCAGCGTCATCAGAAACGTAACGCACGTTAATGACCTGCTGGATGGAAGCCGGGTCAGCGATGGACTTAACAAGAACACCAGCGGTATTCTTGGTGTCAGAAACCCACTGCTCCCAATTCGAGGATGTGGTCAGAGTGCTGTCAGACGGGTTGCTCTGCGGATTGGCAGCAGCCTTGAGCTGATAGCCCTTGACGTTGTTCCACATAGACCATTCAGCCTGATACAGATGGGAAATGTTTTCCTTGCCGCCGATGGTCTGAAGGTTGGCGCGAATAGGACCAGCGTCAGCCAGAGTGATGGCAGAATCAGTCAGAAGCAGGGTCTTGTAGAAGACATCATCACCGTCCGTATAGATAAGGGACGGCTGGTCGGACACGATGAACGGCATACCCATAGTAGCGGGGATGCCACCGTAGAGCGTAACGCCGCCACCGAGGTCATACATATAGTTGAGGGTCTGGTTCTGAACCAGAGCGAAGAACACGCTGGAATGCATGACCATAATCTTGAGGCGACCATACTCAGCACCAAACTTCATACGCGCAAGGTTGACCTGCGGCTGAAGGAAGTTCTGCTTTGGGGAGGTCAGGTCAAGAACGGTCTTATGCGTAGCACCGTCACCAGAGACAATCGCGGTAGAGGCGATGTTGATAGCCTGTTTGATGGATTCCTGCATCTTCTTCTTGGCAAGCTGACCACCAATCATATACATGATGGCGTCTTGCTGCATACGGTCAGAGGTCCAGAAAGCCTCATCTTGCCATTCAATGGCATTCAGCTTGAAGTAGGTGCGGAACATGGTATGTTCATCACGTTCAATCTTTTCCGGGGTCTGGTCGGAAGTAGAAGTGATGTCGCGCCGACTGACAGTACCGAAGTCCTTGAAGTAGGCAGTCTTTGTCAGGGTGCCTTTAGCATCAGAATCGGTAAAGCGGATTGCGCCGTTGGAGCCTTCGTTGAAAAGGCGAGAAGCCTCAACCATCGAATCAATGTAACCTTCACGGAACTGATTCGCATATGGAAGAAGGTCGGAAAGAAGTGTGATAGCCATAATCAATCTCCTTTAAGTTTCTTATATTCTTCAAAGCCGTGTTTAGCTATGAAATCAACTCGTTCTTCTTGTGTTTTGAACTCAGGTTTTTCACCCGATGTCTGGTTGTTAGGTTCACCACCTGCACCAGCTCCGGGCTTGACTGTAACGACAAACTGTTCAGGCTTTTCATCTTTAAGTTCAAGAATAGCCTTTTTGACATCCTCCTCTTTTGTAAGGTCAACCCCTTTTCTTTCAAGGAGAACGGAAAGGTAGTCAGCATCTTTGAACGTAGCATTAGCCACGGTCTTACAGGTTGTGTTGGCAATCTGGCTGACCTTCTGAAGACGCTCATATCTCTGATTCGCATTCTTCAGGTTTTCATTTTCTCCTTTCAGTGTCTCAAGTGCGCCAGTGATTTCAGAGAGCTTGGCGTTGAAAGCATCATCATTCTGCTGAGTGAGCTTGAGCTTTTCAGCATTGAGATTTTCAATCTGCGTGTTCAGCTCCTTAATCTGGTCGTTGAGTTTCTGTTTTTCTGCGGAAACCTCATTGAAGCGTTCAGTCGGTCGTGTAACTTTACCGAACTCTTTGAACTCCTCTTCTGTCAGAGGTTCTCCTTTTTTGAGTTTTGCGGACAGTTCTTCGTAAGTCATTGTGAATCCTTTATATTGTGTTATCATTTGTTATCGCAGTTTAGTCTGCTGTTACATAATATAGTGGAAAGCGTATAGATTGCAAATAAAAATGTAACATAAGTATTACAATTTTTGCGTTTTTCCTATTTTTTCGTTGGAACCGTCATAATCCGTCTTCGCTCTAACGTTATCTGGTCTACTCCCGGATGTATCAGAAATGTAGTCAGCTTTGCCGGAGAATGTAGGCGGAAGCTCTGAGGTCTTACCGGATTTAATATCGTCCATAATCTGTGCGTAAGTCTCATCAGGAATACGGTGAATACTATCCATAGCATGAACGGCAGTCCTGAGAACCTGTTGCTTGAAGTTGTCGCCGCCATTGATGTTCGCAAGCTCAACAAGACCAGCAATAACAGCCTTGAACTCGTGAATATCATAATCTTTGCTGTATGTAACCTCTGGAACAGCAATCGTAGAATCAAACATATTAAACAGCTTCCAGATATTCAACTCCATTTCCTCAAGACGGCTTGCAATACGGATGAGCTGTGCGGCAAGAGAAGCATTATCAACCGCTTTGCTGTCTGCCGATTCACGCTGTGTAGTAGAAACACCAACAAGGAATCCGGTAATCTTCATTGTCAGAGCAAGCAGCCTGTCATTATGGTTGATAATAGATTCCGTGGTAGCTCCGGCAGGTTGAATATATCTTGCAACCTGTTTTTCGTCAGCGTCTTCATAAATAGCCTTTGTACGAGACAGTTCCATGCCGACTTCCTGAGTGATGATTGCTGTGGTAGCCGGAGAATTTGGGTCGATACCAGCCTCAGACAGACGAGCCTTGACTTTGCTCACCATAGAGTGCGAAGACATGGGAAGAATCAACTGCCCATAAGTCTGCTTCAGAATATTGGTAAGCAGTTCCGATTCACCTGCAAGAATAGCGTCATAAATCGTAAGAATGTCAGCAATCTCAGGTGTATTGAAGTCCCTGTCAAACAGTAAATCGCTGTATGGGATGACTGGAACGACACCAATGTTATTCTTCACCCTTCTACCAACCCGGATGCCGCTATTCTTGACTGAGGTTGTGGGGCTTGTAACGACTGCCGAGAACACCTGATAGTATGTCTTCGTGTAAAGGGTACGCTTCTTAATCAGCTTTGGCTCTGCAAATGGGTTATCCTTTTCAACCACAAACTCTTCAATAATAACCCATTCCAAATTGCCGAACTTATCAAAACACCAGTCAGGAACGGCAAGCGGAGAAAGTACCTTACACCACGGACGAATCTTCTGCTCCTGTTTTGTCCTTATATCAACCTCAGTACCCTTGAACTGCGGCATATCAACCAAAGCCCAAGTAAGACCGCACAGGTTATGATACAGGAACAAATTCCACATAACCTCGTTGACCTGCTTCTGCTGTCGGTCGAAGTCCTTAACGATTTCCTCATTTGCATTGTTTCTGCGTGGCGTCTTAGAGAAAATGTAATTGCCGAACTCCTTGACGCTGTATTTAATGAGGTTTATGTTATAGGAGTTGTCAACACGCTCCTTGAACTCCTCATCCGTCTCAGATGGGTGCTTCCTGAGTGTTCCCTTCAGATAGTCCTTTCCGCCATTATATGCTTTCAGGGCTTTCTTCCAAATGGGGCTGACTGCCATGTAATACGCATTAACACGGTTGAAGATTCGTTCATTCGGTGTCTCTGCCTCAGTGTTTGTATTTACAGTAACTAAATTATCCATAAAACAAGTTCCTTATAATGAAATTCCGTTGTCTTTATCTCTTCCATAAACAACATACCTCAATGTATCAACAAGGTCGTCATTAATCTTGACTGGTGCGTCCTTATCCATAACCTCAGACTCGGACTGATGCCACTCATAACTGTACATTTCGTCAATCAAGGCATCTAAGTTGTTGAAGATGAGTAATTTAGGTTTATGTGTCTTAGGGCTTATACTGGAAAGACGTTGACGTACCGCATTAATACCATCCAAGACCGACTTTTTCGCCGCCCTTGTAACAATATCATGCTTCGCCAAGAAAGCCCGGTCCGACTTATCATGGTCTGACCACGTGCAATCATAGAACTCGTGCCTCTTCTGCTCCATGTTATTCATGTACTCTGCAATCTCGTCAATCGTCTTGCCGGATTCCTTATATTCATCATATACATATATAGTATCTGTTGAATAATCGTAAGCCGTATATAAAATGGCGCAAGGGTGATTATAACCAAAGTCGATGGCTCTCACCCTTTCCCATGTTCTCGGTATTTCAAACGGAGCAATCAAATGTTTCTCCGCATTGAACTCTTTGAATATCTGACCCTCACCGCCAATCCAGTTGCCTTTGAGCATTCTTTCCCGCATCTCATAAGGAAGTGCGTCAAGCTGTTCGATATATCCCGGTGGCAGGTTTTCAGCGTTATCGTAGGGGGTAAAATGCAGATGAACGAACTTATCTGCGTCTTTCAGCTTCTTTGGCGGTCTTGTGGTGGGGTCTACGTTGTCAATAAACCACTTCTTGACCCAATTACGAGGGGAGGAGGGGTTAGCGTCAGCAATCAGCTTATTGACCCCTGTAAACGTTCCTGTGGTGTCCTTTACGGATTGAGCCAGACGAGTAATCAGAATCGTAACAGCCTCGAACCGCATTTCAGTAGCTTCATTCAGCCATATTGTAAGATACTCAGTACCAAGGATTTTCTGCAACTGGTCCTCACCATCCAGACCACCTAATTCAATCGTGGACCCATTCTTGAATACCACTCTCATTTCAGATTTCATAAGAGTATATTCGGATTCCGGTATCTGGTCCGTCAAATATTTCTTCAAGGTATCTTCCCAAATAGCTCGTCTTGCATCAACTAAGGCTCTGCGGCATATGAGTTGTCTGGAACCGGGGAATTGAAATGCTCTCTGCATCATAAATTCCATAAATGCAACAGACTTACCAGCACGAGAACCGCCAGTAAACGCAATTCTCGTGTATTTTGGGTCATTCAGCAATTTCATGCCATATTTTTGTTTTTCTGTCAGTTTTAGAGGCATACACCCACCCTGTCATAACATTCGACAATATTTACTGCATAAAACATTTCAGAGTGCATAAGTTCGTTGGCAATTTCACGTGCTTCTTCATAACTCATAAAGATAGTACGCTTCGCTGCATTCTGAGAAGTTGTTATGTCTTTCTTATGAACAACGATATAACTCAATGTAGTTTTCCCACGACGCTTTGCAGTTACATACCAGTGGACGTTTTCATTACGAACAAACCGTCTGCGAATATCATCTTGGTTTTCTAATGCCAAAGTGTATGCAGATTCGCCGCACTGTATGGAAATCTCATCATGCCGATAGTGTCTGTTCAACTCGATTGGTATGTTTTGCATAGTCCTCCTATAGTAAGTCAACACATATTATAACACCAATAACCAAATAGTCAAGCAAAAAAGTAACATATTTATAACTTTTTTCGATTTTTATTTTTTATTCCCGAACGGTAACATTTTTGAAATTTTACCGAATGAAAACCTAAAATATGCCCGAACGGTAATATTTATGCGTCTAAAACCTGTTCATAAATCAATGTAAATAGGTAAAATAAGCAGGAATTGAGGGTGTTTTTGTAAGTAGCTGAGAATGAAGAGGTTGTGACTTGTAGTGCGTATATGGTAAATAGTATATGTAGGGTTTGACAATTATATATCAAATATTCTAATTTATTTTTTGATTTGGATTTGACTTTTGGAGATTCTGTGCTATATTAGATACTACACCAAATCAAGAAAAAGAAAATCGAAAAAAGTTTGTAGAAATGTTGCTTTTTCGCTTGACTTTTTCGGAAACGGTGCTATATTATATCTCGTAAAACACAAAAAGGCAACCTATGGACACGAAAACAACTCAAATCAGACAAGCCAAACCGATTGACGTTATTGCAGAACTCAATTTCCCGGAAGTCGAACCCCTTATTGATGGGTTTGCCAAGGAAATTAATACTGTTGACGCCAAGAAGTACCTTACAATGGTCCTGTGCAACGCGCTTTATACGTCAATGTGCGGGACTGGCTTCTACGTGTCCAGAGATTGTCACGTTTGGGCGGCATACAACAAGACAACCACCTTAAAGGAACAGAAAATCTCGGTCCGTAAGCTCAATGCAGTCCTTGATTTCCTTGTCAATCGTGGCTATCTTAAAGAAATCAAGGGACATAAAGACCTGATTTCCAATGTAAACAATTACCGTTCCAGATATTTTGCCACTGAAGCCTTAACTTTCATTTTCAATACCAAAAATAAAGCTCATAAACATATTTTCAACACCAAACACACCAATACCATACGCCTTAAAAAGAACAAACACGACATTAAACTTGATTTTAACTCTCTTCCTACCAACATCTTAGCGAAAAAACACTCTATTGAATCCCTGAACGCTTATTACTCTGATTCTGTCCTTGTTACCTGCATTAAGAACAACGAAAAGAAACGCCTCCGCATCAACCTTCAATCTGTCTATACTGAGGATTGGGAACATGGTGGAAGACTGTATGCTACCTGTACTGATGGCAACGGTTTTACGTATCAGACCCTCAAAAAATCTGAACGAAAGACCATAGAAATCAATGGAGAAGCAACAGTCGAACCGGATTTCCACTGCCTCCATATCAACCTTGCCTACAACCTTAACGGAAAAGAACTTGTTGGCGATGCTTATGACTTCGTATCGGACCGTAAGTTTGCCAAGAAGGTCATCCTTATCTCTCTTAACTGCACAACACGAAATCAAGCCATTAACGCCATCCTTGAAAATCCTTACGTCAAACACAAATATAATTACCTTGATGTTGAACTCGCTATCTCCAAAATGCTTGAACGCCATTCTGCTATCCGTGAACATTTCTTTGCTGACGATAACTTTGGTCTCAGACTTCAAAACGCCGATTCCGAACTGATGCTTTCTATCCTTGAACTTGCCAAATCAATTAATATCCCAATCATTCCTGTCCACGATTCCTGTATTTGCCGTGAATCCGATGTTAGCTCTGTTATTACCCTTATGAGAAACTGCTATCACAATCTTACACGCCATAACATTGAGATTAGCTATGAATGAACAATACTACATTCAAGAAAACACACGACTTAAACATGAAAACCACCTTCTCAAAAAGAAATTACTCATAAATCGTATTCCATTTGAACTTGACGATGACGATAAACGCTGGCTATATAAGTACATTGAAGAAATTGTTGCATATACCACTCTTCTTTATGAACTGAAACAAAAACATTCTTAATCGTATATTTGACTCCTTGTCTTTGACACGTACATTAGATGCAGCTTTTGTACGTGTCTCTTTTATTATAAACTAACTCGACATGTCAACTAAATTTCAAACGTACAATCAATCAAATATAGCATTTTCGAGCGTATTTTATAAAGAATTGCGTCATATTTGATGTATTTGAAGCAAGTATTCCAAAGTGCAATCCAAAGTGCAAATATTACCCTTAAATGGCACTTTGGCACATTTTTCCAACCAGTTTTGCAGTAATTTGGCACATTTTTCGTACCAGTTATGCGCCAAAGTGTCTATAAATATTCATAAGTATAGACGATAATGCAAACTTTACGCTCATTATTGCAAAGTTCTCAGTAGGCATCTAATTTTATTGCTGTCTGGTTTCAAATTTTATTGTAGGTTATTTCAAATCAGATTTTATTGATGGGTTTTGAAAATGTGGATTGTATGTGTGAACAACTCTCGCACCTCCCCCTCCTTCCTGTCAATCTGTTTTGGTGTAAAATTTTTATAGAAAAAAGTTATTGATTATCAAACACTTACAAAAAATATCGAAAAAAGTTTATGTTTACACTTGAATTTTTTATATATCGTGCTATATTAGATGGTGTAGTCAATAAAGACTATAGCTCTTTGAAAAACTTAATCACAAAAAGCTAACTGTTTCTATTGTGCGCTTTTACTTTTGAAAGGAAACGTATCTATGGAAACTATTACTTTTACTCTTGCGCTTGTTTTTCGGTTTTTCTCAAGCCTTAATCCTGTAAAAGCTCTTGAAAACGTAGTTGAAAACGCAAAAACCATGCTTTCAAACGCACAAAAAGAGCTTGAAGCTGCCGAAAAGAAAAACGACTTGAAAGCCTATAAGGGGGCGCTTGAAAAGGTTAATACCAGTAAAAGCGCTCTTGAAGCTGCCGAAAAGGCAGTAAAAGATGCCGAAAAGCCCAAACTTAACGACTTAATCCAACTTGCTATTTTCGCTTGCGTATTGCTTAAAATCAATTATACGCAAAAAGAAATAATTGACTTAGGCGCTACAACTTGCGGTCAGTTCGGGTATACTAAACGTATTGTTTATTGGTTAGCCTTTTTCGGGTATACTCTTAATTGTGAAAAACTCAAAAAAGATATTATTGAGTTTGCACAAAAAGAAAACGAAAAGAAAGCTAAAAACAACTAATTAACAAAAACCTAACCAGTAAAAGCGCACAATAGAAACAGTTAGCACAAAAGAAAGGAAAACAGCTTGAAAACCGTTTTACTTGCTATCCTCTACTACTCCATCACAATTGGGCTTTTCCTGTTAGGATTAGTCTATATTGCAAACAACTAAACACAAAAGAAAGGAAACAAAAATCATGTATTCTCAAGAGGATTTAGAGGCTATTTCACTTGTCTTTCAAACGTTATTGGATAATGCCCGATTAGCTATGGATTTACAGGCTATTGTTTCTATCAATAAAGCAATCCGTAGTACGATTAACGCTATCAAACAGCCCCTTGTTATAGATGGGCGCGAACTTGAATATATTAAGGGGCAGTTCTAACATGAAAACAATATCTTTTTTCCCGATTAACTCTTTTTCCGAAAACGAGCTTGAAAAGATACTTGAAACAGCTATCAAAAACGCTAAATTCTACTTTACTTTCTCTATTGGAAACACGGTTTATAGAGTAGAAAATCAACTTGTAATAGATACTATTGAAAGCTACTATTCAAGGCTTGAAATAGAGTAAACTAAAAACCAGTAACAGCCCGAAAAGCTAAGAGCTTTTCGGGCTTTCTTATATCCTTAAACACTACTCTACTGGTAAAGTATCAATTAAACACTACTCTACTGGTAAAGTATTTTTAGAGCCGCCGACGTCAACTTGTTATTTTACCTAATTTTACAAGTATTTCGACATTCCTGATTGTTGGGCATTCCTAACCAATGTAATGTATATATTCATCGGCATAGGCATACGTCGGTATTTGCATCGTCATCGTTATCTTTGTCGTTATATGGATTCATCGTCATTCGTCGGCATTACATCGGCATAAATGTAAAAACCGCATTACATATTTATCTTCATCGGTGTCAGCATTTCTTTTGAAGTTATGCTTTGCACCAGTGAATAGTTAAATATAGTAAATAGTTTATAAACATCGGCATTTATGTACGCTGGCATTTATGCGTCGTTGTCTATCATTTTGCATTTTCATCTTTGTCGGTAATCAATAACATACTTCAAAAGTTAGTTTAGCCTAAGTCATTCAATAAAAAGTTAGGCTGGACTAAGTCATTTATATTTTTATTGTTTATGAATACTTGGTGTCATTATCGTGGCTATGTGTTTTTATGATGACAGCACCTTTACATTTGTGTTGTAAGTAGCTGATTATCAAGTACATATATCGTGACAGGTGCATTTCATTTGTCGTCGGCGGAACCCTATCATTATTGAAACTTTATTGCAACTTTTTTGAAACATTATTGAAAGTATTTGCATTTTACCCTCACCGCTTAATTAAATTTATACCATAGGTGTATTACTGTTATAGTACACTGCATCACTATTACACCGACACACCTATCATAACTTAGGCTGGACTAACTTTTATGCTACAATACAGATAAGATTGTGCATAAATTGAAAGTAGTTGCAATATTGTTTCAAAAATGTTGCAATTCGGATAACTTTAATAATATAGGCGGAGGATAGCTTTTATGATAACTTAGGCTGGACTAACTGGATAACTTTGATGTACAGATAAAGATTGGGATAAACCGTCATTAACAACCCACTAAATGTCACAAACGGAGTTAATGACAACCATATGATTAATGTCTGCTTTTGGATTAATGTTAGACCATAGATAAAATATACCCGATAGGATAGCATTTATGATAAAACCTGATAAATGTACCTTAAAGGGTATAATATGACAAACTTTACATATACCCAATCTCCATACAATAGCGGATAACTAATGCACTGCCGATACGGATAATGCTTAGTTTTATCGCAAATGTAGATAAGATTCCAGTATAGAGTAAAAACATTCTGAAAATAATCTGGATGAGGGCTTGACTTTTGAAGATGACGTGCTATATAACGATTACATCAAGATAGAACGTTAAAGATTACGTTAGCATCTACGTTAAATAACAATGATAAAATAACCTCAAAAAAGTCAAAAACATATTAAAAATTCTTCAAAATGAGCTTGACAAACAGGAAATGAAGTGATATATTATAGTGTTTTGCGAAGGTAGACTTATGTGGTCTGGCAGAACTGTTCTTTGACATTCGGGTTACGAGGATTCCATGAGGTTCTCAAGTAATACCTAATTCTATGCAAGTCTACGGACCAGCATTAAAATTAGGGGTCAGTCGTAACTCCATGAAGTCGGATAAAATCGACGATAAGGCATAAGTCTGAAATGCAATCGTAGACCTTTATGGCATACGGTCAGTGAGAAATATAGTTAAATGCAAGAATTGATACGCTTAACGCGGGCATAGAAACTACACTAATAAGCGATGCAAAGTAGGAGAGAATGGATGATATGCAACAATATCAGCGGCATTGAGAAAGGCAGTCCATTCTTGCGGCACAATCCCCGATGAGTAAGTCCTAATTCTCCGCTATGATTGACAATAGCGACAAAAATTCAAACATACCATAAAGTGAGTATCGGATAACATTAACAAACAATCCAAAAATAAAAATGTTGCAATACTTCAAACGGTATATCACAATGAAGATTAACTAATGCTGGGTATTCCTTCATACTCAGAACAACATGAGGTGCAGATAAGCATACTACGGTAGTTTAGCCCTGCACCTCATTCCCTACGGGGGTTATGGTTTGTCTTGAGTGCATTGATTCGCAGTGCATTCAAACCCAGTCCATAAACCCAAACAGAAAGGAAACACAATGAGCATCGAACAACTCGTGGAATTGGTCATTTTCGCTATCCCAATTCTCTTCACCTGCATCTTCCTCGTTATGCTGATTGAAGAAGATGTTCACGACTTCGGCATTTCTGAAAGGATTGCCGACACGATTGACCGCATTAAGAAAACGAAAGGAATCTGAAACAATGGAGATGCCGCCTATTCATTTCGTCAAGCAGTATAAACTGTACACGAAAATGATACGTGGTGTGAATGTTGAGTTCTGGCTTTACGGCATCTACAAGAACGGAACATTTCACACCACTTTCATTTATCCCGAAGTCGATAACAATAGACCCACATACCACAGATTAGCAGAATACGTCATTATGATAGATTCCGCTAACTTTGTCGGAAATGAGACCTATATTGTGTCGAATCTTGTTATGGGATATATCGTGGATGAGGTTATCAAAAGTAAGATGCCAGTCTACGATTCATACAAGTTCCTCGGAGAACAGTATGCGCCATTTATAGGAGCTATCAATATGGCTCTGTGGCGGTATCTTGGTTCTCATCCCACAATCCGCACCAACATTTACAAACTTTACAGGGCAACTAAATCATGCAACACGACTTCCAACTGACCTCAAATGGTTATGGGGTCTATCACGGCACGTCTTCATTTCCGGTCAAGATAAAAGACCATGTGGAAAGAAGATACGTTCATCGGTTCCAAATATGGGAAAGACCGATAACTGTGGTGACATTGTTCGCAAATCCATACCGTGAACATTTGTGGTATTTCCTCGAACATGCAAAGAAAGGCACATTCAGCACTATCCCCAACGACATTTTCTGTAAGGAACTGTTGGAGAGAATGGTGATACCGACTGACCATAAGGATGTCTGGTTCACGTCAAGAGCATACACAGTCGCCAAGCACATTTCGTACAATAAATTCAATGTAGAGGACAGCGAACTGAAGCGTATTATGGACTACGGCAAGAAGAATGACTTGCTTACGGTTCCTATTATGTTCAATTTCGATGACCTCTTTGAAACATGGATTTAACCTCATAAGGAAAAAACTATGCAACACGAAATCGAAATCAATGAAGATGGTACGTTCGACATTGTGGATATTAAGATGGTTTACGTACACTCCACCTCAGCCACATACGGTGAAGGCGTGGAGTTCGGAATCCATAAGTTCAATCTTACGGATAAGTATGGGAAACGCGAGTTTATCGTCATTCGCGCAGGTTTCACAATGACGCTGAAAGAACTTGTGGACTACATCAGGGACACGGCGGCAGTCACATTAATGCATGACAATTTCCTGTATCTGAAATGGGCTGGCACGTTGGTTATGGAAGAGGTCGTTGGTCGTGATTTATTCATTGACCAGTGGGCTGATGCATATGTTGAGGCTCCTTTGTGCAACTATGTGTTTCAGGTGGCTCACAATCGCGTTTATGTGACCAGTCTGTATGATTTCCACCCTGCATATGAGTGGTTGCATAATCAGGGCGACATCAATTTGAACTTTCATTATGTTGACAATGATAAGTTCTGACATTCGGTTCTTGGATATGGGCGGTGGTTTCATTACTGCCGCCTACATTCTAATCTAAATCATAAGGCATCGGTTCATTCGGTGCTTTATGATTTAAGTTAGAGTATCAACCAACGTTTCCATATTTAGGAGGATATGGGACTAAACCGTTACCGACATAAACCTTTGTCGGTAAAGCCATTTCAAACCAAAACAAACAAATAATGGAGTAACGATTATGCGTTGCGACTATTATGACTGCGGTTGCTCTTTGGACAACTGCGACGATGATGAAATCCACATTGTCGAAATTGATGGGAAAACCTACCATCTCTGTGACACCTGCTATGAGGACAACAAAGATGACGATTTCTGCGTTTGTCCTGATTGCGGTAATGTCGTTGCCTCTGCTGAAATGATGCAGATTGGCAGCTATGATTGCGTGTGCCGTGAGTGCTACGATGACCATTACTACACCTGCGCTCGTTGCGGTGAAGTTGTCCATAGTGACGACATTTATTACTGCGAGGACTGTGAAGAGGACTTCTGCTATGATTGCTACGAAGAGCATCAGTCCGAGCAACACAGAGCAGGTGACATTGGCGGGTATCATTCCCACGATTATGACTGCCCCAGACTCAAAAAAGGTGATATGCCTTATCTTGGGGTCGAACTTGAGATGGGCGATGCCTGTTCCGAAGATATGCGCCGTTGTTCGGGTGAGATTGAAAATGACTTCGGTCGTTTCTTTGTCATGGAAGAAGATGGTTCGATTCGCGACTATGGATTCGAGACCATTTCCAATCCTTACACATGGGACTGGTGGCTTGCTCACAAAAACATGGTTGAGAACCTGTATGATACGTTCAGCAACCACGATATGAAGCCGCACTATTCCTGTGGTTTCCATGTGCATATCACTAAGGCGGCTCTTCCGGCATTGACGTGGAGAGCGTTGCAGTGGTTCATTTCCAAGAATCAGTCATTGTTCGAGGAACTGGCTGGTCGTGAAGAAAATGATTGGGTTGAATATGGAGACCCCGACGATGATTACCGTGAGGGTTTCTGGGAAAGACAGGACGATACGCACTATGCTGCATTGTCTTTCTGCACGTCAACTCATGTTACCTGTGAGTTTCGCATTTTCTGCCCTGTGGATTGTGCGGATGATTTCTTCGGACATCTTGCCATTGTTCAGGGATTGTATGAGTGGGCAAAGGACACAATGCCTCTCGGTAATCTGCATATGGTTGAAATGCCTCGCCGCGCAGTTTATGACTGGTTCAACTGGAATAAGAAGCGCATGGAAGAGACGAATGGGGATAAAAATGCAAATTATCTCTATCGTCGCGTCAATGAACAGCTCGAAGAAGCCATGAAGAGGTGTCGTTATGCCTGATTCCGTACAGATTATCACGTATGGAACCCTTATGTCGGGGCAGAGGAATCATTACCTTTGCCGTAATTGCATGGGTATCGTTCCTGTTACCTTCTTCGGCACATTGTTCGATACAAGGTATAACTTCCCTGCATTGGTTCTTGAAGGGCATACGCAGATTAAGGCGGAACTCATTATTCTGCCTCCCACGTCCCTTCCCGACATTGACAGGCTTGAGGGCTATCCGAAGCTGTATGGGCGAAAGCTCATAACTGCTAAGACGTTTGACGGAGCCAATGTTCATGGGTTCGTCTATTTCTTCAAGCGCGAACAGATTCAACGCTCTTTCATCCTTATTCCGAATGGGGATTGGAAGGCATACCACAAACAACACTACCCACAGGAGTATGTGTAATGGAACGTCCCGAACTTGTCGTTGTCAATTATGGGCGAACTGTGTCCGTAATGACAAAAGCCGAGTATGTGCGAGAGCGTAATGCACTCAAGCGCATCGAGTTCAACAACAAAATGAAGTCCATCTTCAAAACCAAACAGAGAAAGGGCAAGTCTTATGCCGGAAGAAAATGAAAACCCCGACGTCTGCATCATTTGTGGACGGCAAGCATCTTACGTCAATGACGATGGTGCTTTCTGCGAACAGTGCCATTCAATCCTCTACTTCCAGTGCGATGAATGTCACGAGTGGTACAGGGCAACCAACCGCCATACCATGAACCGTGGTGATAGGCACGTATGCGATCAGTGCTACGAGAACATCGGCGCACAATGCGAACACTGCGGCAACGACTTCACTATGGATAACCTCACTCGATACCGTGGTCAGATGTGCTGTCACTCGTGCATCAATGAAATCAGACGGCATCGTGGTGGAATCGGTGGTTATCATTCCCACGACTACCAAGTTCCCGATGATGGTAAACTTCGGTTCGGCTTTGAGTTGGAAACTGGCGACACTGGCGAAGATGATATGCTTTCCTGTGTCGAAGCATTGAAGCCTCTTCGTAATGCCACTGACGAGGATGACGAAAACTACGACAGCAGCAAGGATATGTTCTATCTTGAGCATGACGGTTCGATTCCTGACTATGGTTTTGAACTCATCAGCACTCCGCATACGCTTGAAGAGTATCGTACTGACTTCAAGAAATGGAACAATATTCTCGCCCTTCTTCGTGATTGGGGTCTTCATGCTCATTACAAGTGCGGACTTCATATCCACGCCTCCAAACAGTTCATGGATAGCCTCGAATGGTACATGGTAGGTTGGTTCGTGAATGAGAATAAGAGTCGGTTTGAACAGCTTGCTCGGCGTGAAGGAAATGATTATGCCGAGTATTACAGTTACGGCTCATTCAGCAGTTTCTCGAACAACATTGACGACATGGACAGATACAGTGCCGTCAATTATCATTCGAGCCAGTACACAATCGAGTTCAGAATGTTCGCAAGCACAACGAACATCAATACTCTGTATGAAGATTTGGAACTCATTGACGCTCTTGTTCGTTGGGTTCACCACATGCATACGGAGTGCCTCGACCAACTCATCATTGAAACGCCGAGAACTGCATTTGCTTCGTTCAAGACGTTCATCAAAGAACACAACTATGATAAGGCTAACGCTCTTATCGAAAGGAAAGGTGTATAAGTTATGTGCATCGCAATTTACAAGCCCGAAGGAGTGAAAATGCCTGAATTGAGCATTTTCGAGAATTGTTGGGAATCGAATCCTGACGGAGCCGGTTATGCTGTCCGAAAGGATGGTCAGTGCCACATCCACAAAGGTATCATGGACTGGAAGGACTTTGAAAAGGTCTATGATTCCCAACTCAAGAAACTGAACGGATATGACGTGTTGATTCATTTCAGGATTCACACGCATGGGGGTGTCAATAAAGAGAACACCCATCCGTTCCCCATCACGAACAATGTCAAGCAACTCGGCAAGACCTATACGGTATGTCCTCGTTGCATGATTCACAATGGTGTGTTGCCTATCACGCCTCGTAAGAATAGCATTTCCGATACCGCTGAAATGGCATTGAGGATTGCTGAATCGGGTCTTACATCGGATAAAGTCGAGAACCTGATTGGCGAACTCATTGGAACCAATAAGATTGCCCTGATGAACGGCGTCAAAGTCTACCTTATGGGTGACTGGATTAAGGATAAGGGCGTCTACTACTCAAACAAGACCTACTCATACTCCATTTACAGTTGCGGTTATTGGGGAAAAGGTGTCGTGTCCACAAATGAATGGTGGAAAGAGTACGGCTACGATTCTTATGAGGACTATCGGAGAGATTGGTCTGACGCATTGTATAAGAATCGCACTCACTACGGTGTCGATGAAGAAAAGTTCATCGATGAATACACAGAGGGTGACGAAGATTTCATGGCTTACGTGATTGCCAACGAGCCTGAATGGGAATCTTACTCGGCAGACCAAAAAGAGGAAATCTACAACGCATACTATGGTGCGTACTACGACATGGAGGAAAGCGGTCAGATGTTTGCCAAGAACATTACTGAACGTGAACTTGATGCGTATTACGAATCTGATGCAGGGATTCTCTTCAAGCACTACGTCGAGGACCATTATCAGGGTCTTTGGGAAGAGTACAGTTATGCTACGAAACAGTCGCTTTGGAATGAGTTCAAAAAGAACTTCAAACTGAATGTCGAGAGTACCGCAGCCAAGAAATAACATAACGTAAGAGGGGTGGGCACATAAACTCACCCCTCATGGAGATTTCTTATGCTCCCAGATTTTGATGATAAGTTTGTAGATACGCCTTTGTCGCGTATGTCGAGGCATAGACCTTTCTCTGCATTCTGTTTTCCACAAATCGACCTTACATTGGCATATCGTGGTTCAGTTCAAAGCCCGTCTACCAATGTAAGATACGCGGTTGTGGTTATCTATGAGAAAGTCGGCAAGAGAACCGTTCCATTCGATATGGTGGTTCCTATTATGTATGTCAACAATATCCCACTGAACCTTGCTCATATCATCTGGCCCCTATGCAAGATTCTCACGTATGGGGACCCTGAAGATGACTTCTGTATGGTGCAGAACGAATCGCAAGAGGATAAAGATATGATGTTCGAGTGTGCCTGTCGTAATATGTACGCAAAGCTACAGTCATACAGGCTTCTTCGGGAAAAGTTCAGAATGTTAGTGGATGTTGTAGGCAATACATGTGTCCGTTGTATTTATGGGCATCAGTACAGCATCTACGAACCACCCTCTGAGTTCGATGGACATTTGTTGGCTAAGGCGTCATTGATTGGGAGTGGTAGTGGCATCCGTCGTGTTATCTTCACACATGGACACGAATACTCTTTCCATATGCACCTTGACGACTACATCTACTCAAGGGATGAGTACATTAACCCTGATAACTTCTTATGAGGTACGCCATGCCCTTTATGTCACTAACAACAGACGAATGTACAACGCTCAGGGATAACATTATCAAGACTGTTTATACACTGCAAATTATGACAGAAAGCATGTGTAACAATAGGATATGTTCTCAGTGTCCGTTAAACTTCCCTCATTCGGATGGTTGCTTTCTCGTAAAAATGCTTGCAGCCATTAGCCTCGCCCCCCAACTTGATAACGCATTAATCGCCCTAAGAAGCGAATGCAAACACGCAAAAGAAAGGAAACAAAATGTCTAAAGACCCATCGGTAGCCTATCTTGAAAGTGTGGCTAAGAACATTAACATGATTTTTATGACAGGCAGTGTTTCTTGTCATACTCTCATGTGCAGTCAGTGTCCGTTCAATCTTCATAGTGGTTGTTTCTTAGCACGACTGGATGACCTTGTGGATGATAGTCCTATTATTCGCAGGGCAGTCGATGATTTGAATGGGCAGAACAAACACGCCTCATACAAACACAAGCAAGTCGAACCAGTCATTGTAAACCCCTCTGATGCCCCAATCAGTATCATCGAGGAAGCAATCAAACGATACCTTATGAATGAGCTTGAGGATGGTGATAACAATGGGTGACGAACCAGCATGGCTACGTTGTGTTGACTGTAAGGATTGTATATTCTTCAGGTTGATGGATGCCTACGTGTGCATTCCAATCGACTACGGAGTGTGCATTAGAAACCTCCCTGAATCCGCACCGCTCGTCCATAAAGATGATAGGGCTTGCGCCTCATCTATATCGGAAGAAAAACTCGCAAAAATGTACTACCAAATAAATGGAGTAACACGATGAAGCAGACAACTCGTGATACACTTTTGATAGAAATGGCAAAACTGATTATCGGTATCGCCATTTATGGTGCAGGTAAATATGATAGCGACTGTACGCAACTCGATGACCTGCGTGAAGCAATCAATGATGCTGAAGAAGAGCATAAATTCGACTATTGGGATGAATAACCAAACATGAAAGGGCAAACAAATGACAGGTAAAGATAAAATAGACCTCGTGAATGTTCTGACAGCCTTTGAAGGCATTTGTGGTCGCCGTCATAATAAAAAGGGCTTCCGCAGGTGTAATGGCTGTCCGTTCTACCATAAAACCTTTCGTGGTTGCTCATTCTACTCTGTGTTGGATGGGCTGAAACTCTACAACATCAACCTTATGAAACTCAAATACGGAAAGGACCCATATGGCAAGTAAACCTTTCAAGAATGATTGGGTTACTGTCAAACTTAGAGAGAAGATGATGTTTCATTGTTATGCACACGTCGAAATTCAGATTCCAAAAATGAATATCGGAATCAAATTTTACGGTGATGATTTCTTTGGTAACACCTACATTTACTTTTTCTCTCTTATGAACCTAAATACGAATGAGACTTGCGCCTGTGCATTAGAATCATCGTTTCCAAGACAGGAACTCAGTGTATGGTATATCCTTCAATATCTAAAATTCTATGCCGAAAATAACGGACTGAATAGAGATGTTGCAAGCGACCGTCGGCTTTCTCATAGGTTGAGCAGGGATAGTTTTTTCGCATATCTTTGTTATCGACATCGTATGGTTTCATTTGTTTGCAGGAACCGTTTCATCGACAGGATTAGGTGGTATGAGAATAGTAGTGTAATGTATTCTCGTTCACCGTTAAGTCGTGCCTTCTTTACATTCAACCAAACAATCAACTTATAGGGGTTATAACATGGAATCTGATATGATAAAAGCCATGTTAGACACTCCGCCACTCAGATTCATTCGTCTTGAAGATATGGACGTGGCGGTTACGTATCATGGTAGGATGTCGTTATCAAATTACAATGTATTTGCGTGTAAGTTGCATCTCGACATTGACGAACCTGTATCTTTCATTTCACTTGCTGACAGATGGGCTAACTGGAATCTTCGCCTTCAGAGTATGTTCGTTGACATTCTGAGATACGGCGGAGAGGCTTATTATGACGGTATCGTTGAAGATTATCTAAACGACTATCAACCAATGGCTTCAGATGTATCGTTTCAGATATGCTGTTGGCTTCTTCGGTCAGAGATAAATATGATGGAGGTATTCAACAAGGACACTTATGACAAACTGTATAAAATGTGGATTGGCTCTCGTGACAATGCTTTTTACACACTGAACGGAGAGCCAATGTCATATCGTTCTTTAATGTCTGTACGTGTTGATGATGGTGATTTCGAGGACATAAACATCAGATACCTCGAAGATGGTTCACAATCACTCAACATCGCCACGACAATCGCATCAAACCTCGGTCCACGTCTAACATACTAAGGAGTTTACAATGACTGATAACACATTAATACCTGAACTTGAAGATAAGTTTCAGCATGGTCGTGTTCAGGCAACGATAAAAATGCCTGACTTCGGGATAAGATTCAAAAGACTGTCGCGCATGAGATGGAATATGCGGTGGTACGGTATTGAATATCTCCATCCTTTCATCGTCGTGATTGATAAGAATAAAGCTCCGGCTATCCCTTTCATTTATCAGGGATATGAGAACCTTCCTTATGTCCATGATATTCTTCGTGAGTTCGTTAAATACACAAGAGAAGTTCAATTCAGAGAACTATTGAATGACCAAGGCAATCCCGATACGTACTATGAGAGGGATAATCTGTTCAAACTGCGTTGTTATATGCTGAAAACGTATAGCATGCTTCAACGTGATAACCCATACTATAGGGCTGTTCGCAGGTCTTTGAAGATGGTGTTTGACCACTCGTATCAGTATCAGTTCTTATGTGATTCAGACTACCGTACTAATGGTCGGTCTACTGTGGCAAGGTCATGTACTTATAAAGTTGAGAAAACTATGGCTACAACCTCTGATGCGCCTTACTCGTTCTCTGAATGGAGCCGTATCTTTGAAAATATGGAAGTCAACGAAGAGTACAACAGGGATGACGCAAGCACAATAATCAACTACACATACACTAACGAATAAGGAGATAACAATGATAATCAACGATAACACTGAGATTGCATCATTGCTTCGTGGCCCATTCAGGTCAATCTCCATAAAAGCCGGACCATGTTTCGCAAGGGCATGTCAAAACCAAGGTAATGCTGTTGAGGCGGATAAGGTTTATGTTACCTTCAAGCATTATGGCAGAACAAGTTTTGACCTTAATGAATTTAACGCAATAGACATTTTTACATGTGATATTGAGGACTGTCCGCCTATTTTCATTTTCAACTTTAGGATGATGGACCTAAACGACCTGCTATTTTATATGGCAAATACGATGCACGACATAAATGATTTGCGTGGGCTGATTACAAGAGAAAGTATGGGCAAATCAGACCAACTATATGAGGCAACCTGTCGTTCTCTAAGGTCATATTGGGATTACTGCCCTATGAGAATGTCGTTACCTGCACGCTTCATAAATACAATCCAGCACCACCCATTTACATTTATTTATCAAGACTGCGATACGTCATGTCTTGCACCACTCAGAAAACATAACATTACCTTCGAGACCAGTAGGCAGACTTTCATAGCTGAATTTGCAGAAGGTAAGAGGGATGCTTATCAATGACACACGACCAATTTCTCATAACGTTTGAGAGGATAAAGTACGGAAATGCATCGGTACTTGACTATATCCTTGCATTGATGTATGTAAACTCCAATCTAAATGTATCTGAAAACCAAATGCATAAAAAACAGATACTCAAACTGTTTGCATTAAGAGCGAGGTATAAATTTTACAATGACGGTTCTGTTAATTATGACGTGCTTTCTGATTTTGAGAAGGAAGTCATAAAGGCTGTGATTGGAGGATGTGATATTGATTCCTTCATAGCCTTTAACCAGTCGAAAATCAAATTGAAATAGTATCGACTTTACGATGCTACTTGTAAATCGTTTTTAAGGCGGTTTTAGGGCGTTTTAAGCGCGGTTTTAGTGTTACCCTATATCTTTATCGGGTCGGTCGTTTACCTTGTCTTAAATCGCGTTAAAATTAGTTAAGCCGTCTAAACCAAATCCGTCCGAGGTCAAGCCCTTATGAAACTGGAAACCTGCTTCAAATGTAAGAATCGTGTTGACTGTCGCCGTCATTACATTGATAAAGACGGTTACGAATGCGATGAAATGTATTGGTACTGTCTTTATGACCAAACCCATGAGGATGACGCCAATACTACGAACCCAAGTATAATATAGATACGCGCACATACACACGTACACAAGAGAATTAAAAATAGAAAAATAAATCAAATAGAATAGATAACACCAAACTATAACAATGATAATATCAAAGTTATTGTTACCTGTTTCCCTATATATTTACCATATACGCACTACAAAGTTATAACGTATTGGTAATCAAACACTTACAAAACCATGCCAAAACGCTCATTATCTTACACGATTTATAGCAAGTTGTGTAGGTTTATTAGCAATTATACGCAAAAATAAGCCGTGGGATTTTTGCGCCATCACAGACAGCATCCCACGGCGGGTCATAAATTATCAGATACCATTCAAATCTGATGTATTCGTAAGAGGTGCATCATCTTCTGGTTTCCATTCCATTACATTTCCTGTTTTAAGGAATGCAGCAAGGCGGGATTCAGACAGATAAAATGCCATCTTGACAACACTGATTTTATTGTACATATATTTCTTATCGCCACAGAAATGCCATATATAACTCTTGTCGATAAGTTCCTGAATGTTTTCGTAAGCAGTGTTGTTGAAAATGTTCCAGTGTTCAATAATGTTAAAATTGCCGATAACACTCATTTCATGGAACGGAATCTGATACTTCGGGTCAAGTTTCTGTGCAATCGGTGTGCATATCGTATTGACCACTGGCATATCCCCACAGTGATAAGGAGCGATGTCTTTACACTGTTTCGTAAATTGAATGTCACGCAACTTCGGCAGGTCCATAACCATAAGACCCGATTCCAGTTGCTTTGTACGGCTTTCAGGTGGCAGAGCAAATGAGCCATCGAGAAGCGTGTAATAATCTCGGCACAGTCCAATAGGCTTGTCATTCAGATTGACAGTGTAAATATCGGTCAGGTCTTTTCGGGCAAGCATATCAATATCCATGTAGATAACCCTGTCAACGCCTTCAAAAATGTCAAGCTCAGGGATAAGGAATTTAAGATGCTTTTCCTGACCGACCCAATACGAATGATACCTTTTAAGTTGACCGAACTCTTCATAGGAATCCATGTTCTTCTTCACGACTTCAATGCCGTCAATAGCGTTAAAGGTGTTAAGTTCATCGGATTTATCTACACGGTCTAAAAGCACATAGAACTTGATTTCTGTTTCAGGATTCTTGCGGATGATAATATCGTACATAGTCCTGAGCATGAAACGATACCACTTGTCATTCGTAACGAGGCAGATATGAATTTTCATTAGTTCACCTGTTCTACTTTCACATCAATAGGCGGCTTTTCTGACGTGTTGAAAATGACCGCTACCTTTGTGTCTGATTTATGTTGATTGTTTTCAAGTAATCCGGCTAACTTTGCAAGGGAATTTAATGCAGTGATACGAGAGTTCATAGCCAACTCTTCTTCATTCAATATATTCTCGAACTCCTTGCAAATGGATGATAGGTCTGGCTTATTGATTTCCCATTCACACTCTTTTAGATATGCAAGACGTTCCTTTATGCGCTTATTGAAAAGTAGACGTCTAATATCATTACGGACAAGCGCAGGTGGTTTATCTACATTGAAGCCGCACCGTTTGTATGCGTCAACAAGTGCAGGCATCCCATGTAATGATTGTTCTGCTATGTTACAAAGGAATGTTTCAACTTTCATATTAGCGATTGGCATATCCGGCGATTCATTTTCTTTTACCGTCATTAATGCTTCTCTAACATCTAATACGCCTGTGCATGTATCTGTCGGCATGTCGTTTTCGTTACATGCGCGTTTGTCTTCATCGTTACCTTTGTCGGTGCGTGTATTCATCGTCACGTCTGGTGGTTTGATTTCGTTTCCGTTATTGTCTTTGCGTGTGAAGTTCATCGTTGTCTCCATTTTACTCTTGCACAAGTAAAATATAAACTTTACTTATGCAGAAGTCAAATAAATATGACACTTATTTACAAAAATTTTTAGATTTTCTTTGATTTTTGGCTTGACAAACACAAGATGAGAGTGTATATTATCTGCAAACAAACAATCGGAGACCATAACCTTGAAAAAAGTTTGCTACAAATCAGGCTATCTCTACTATAAAAGAGATGGCAAGCTGTATCGGATGCCTTACAGCGAGGATAACATGAAGCTCCTCGAAAGCAAAGGGTACAGCACCAAATCCATGCGTACTTTAGGCGGCAAGCTGAATCGTGTACTGTATCACTATCAGCTTACATCCGTTATTGAAGCCGCGAAGCATAGCTGGAACCTGCTGATTGCTGACGTTATGGGTGCAGGTAAGTCAAGCTCTGCTATTGCATGTCATGTTGCGTCAGGTTCCAAGAAGACGCTCATTGTCGTTCCTTCCAATATCAAGCTCCAATGGAAACGCAACCTCCAAAACGAGATAAAGAAGTGTCCGCATGTGAAAGTCTGCAACTCGACAACTTATGATAGAGCAGACCTCATGGAAATCTCTAAATCGCGGATAACTATTATAAATTATGATATAGTCAACGCTTGGATGGAACCGCTTTGCGAGTTTCAATGGGATATGATGATACTTGACGAATCTCAGAAGATAAAAACGGATAACACTGGCAGAACACGCGCCATCTTCGAGATAAGAAAACACGTCAAGGCTTGTATCTGCCTGTCGGGTACTCCATTGACGGACAGAAACGCGGATATGTACAACACGATAAAACTGGTCAATCCTTCCCTGTTCCCTTCTCGTTTCGTTTATGACCAGCGTTACTGCAATTCGTACAGGGATAAGTATAATCGTGCATCCGTGTCGATAAATACGCTTGAACTACACAAGAAGCTGATAGAATCCGGTACGATGATAAGACGCACCAAGAAGGACATCTATCAGGAAGTACCAAAGGTTCAAATAAGGGCTGTACCGCTTGACGTGGCATCCAATGATATTAAACAGCTCGAACAGGATGCAATCAGAGCGCAACACGAATACCTGAACGCTTGCAGTCGTGATAGATTCATGGCTAACGCACGTATGAATCAGTCTATCGAGGCTTATCTTCAGGAGGCAATTCGGATAAAGTTGCCATTGACGATAAGTTGGATAAAAGACTACCTTGAACAGACCGATGATAAACTTGTGGTTGCCTGTGTTCATCGTGAGAAGTGCGGTCAGATTCTTTATGATAACTTCAAGGATTGCTCTGTCTTGATTAATGGCTCTGTATCGACCAAGAAGAAAGACGATGCTGTCCAGAAGTTCATTAACGACCCCGATTGCAGGTTGTTAATAGGCAATATTCAGTCTATTAGCACAGGATTAGACGGTTTACAGACAGTATGCAGTACGTTATTGGTCTGTGAACTATGCTGGTCTCCCGGTGACTTGCATCAGTTATACGCACGTCTGGATAGGAATGGGCAGACGGAACCAGTAGTTTGTTATATTCACTTTGTCGAGAACTCACTTGATGAAAGGCTTGCTCGTATGCTTGACCGTAAGACAAACATTCTATCCGAGGTGCTTGACGGTGTTTCCATGGACGATTCAGATAAACTTTCACATATGATTACTCAGTCGGGGTGTTGTTGAGACGTCCAGACATAGCCGCCTTGTAGATGTGGCGGGGTGAGTTTTCCCATAACTTTTTCTCACCCATTCCTTTCGAGAGTGCCTGATGTATGTGCCTTAGCGAATCTACAAATACATCTACGTCTGCCTCCTATGGTTTTCTTGACGGTTTCCCATAGGAGAGCAGACACTTCTCAAAAATTTTTCAAAAAATCTTCGTAAAACACTTGACTTTTATCTTTGTCGTGCTATATTATAGTAAACCCGAACACAAACAGGAGCAAACAATGGGTAAAACAAAGAGACACGAGAAGGAATGGGGCAGTAAAGGTAAGCCCCATCACGAAGATTATGATATGGATTGGGAAGAAACAGAACGTGATTATACCGTTCAGGATTTCTTCAGGGGTTGTAAAGCACCTCGCATTTATTGCCCTAACTGCGGATATTCTGACGTTGACGATTTAACTCCAATCGCTACACATTCACGGAACAAGACTATGTGTCCGGGATGTGGAGGACCAGCTACCGTTGTGTATGATTAACCATCTTCCATGATGCGCTTCGGGATAGTTCTGTCCGTTTATCAGAACCCGACAGGTTTGGCATAAGACCTGACTCCAACGTGTACCCCGCTGTCTGTATGCGACTCAATAAACGAAGACAGCATCCAACTCCTCGTAGCCGAACGCCATAGGCATCGGTCTTAAAAACCGATTTTTGTGGGTTGGAATCCCACCGGGGAGACCATGCCGGGTTAGCTCAATGGTAGAGCTGTTGTTTTGTAAGCAACTGGCTGTCGGTTCAAATCCGATGCCCGGCTCCATTCGGACTTGTAGCTCAGAGGTTAGAGCGTGGGTCTCATAAACCCTTGGTCGCAGGTTCGACCCCTGCCAAGTCCACCAACAATAACCATATAGGATAAAATATGCACTTCACAATCATCACAAGGTGTTCAAGACCTGATAACCTTGAAGCAGTACAAGACAGCATACGCAACGTATTCGGACTGACGGAACACACGTACAAACATATCCTTATCGTTGACTGCACATCAGGACATAAGGAAGAAGAGTTCAAGCCGTTTGCAGATAAGGCGGATAAGGTCAGCTATGTCTACTCCAAAACTGATGGAGATAAGTTCATGGCTTCCGATATTGATACTGCTTTGGTTGCTTTTAACATACCGAATGACAGCTACGTTTATATCCTTGACGATGATAATATCCTTCATCCAGATTTCCTTGACGTCTGCAAAGAAATTAGTGATGAGGATATAATCGTGTTCAAGGTTAAAGGGCGTCCGTCTTGGGGTCGTTCTGACATTGGCAACGCTATCAGACACATTGATTGGGCTAACTTTATCACGAGAGCTGATGTTATGAAGCGCGTCAAGGTGTTCAGAAACGGTAAGAAATCATCTGAGATTGACGGTAACTTCTTCAACAATGCTGTTTGGGTTGAGAAGTGTTCCGTTAAATTCGTAGACCGTGAACTTGCTTACTATAATAAACTGAAGAGGTAAGCATGAACTTTGTCTTTATAACTCGGTGCTATAAACCGATCAACATTCAAAAGGTCAAGGACAGTATTACATATGCCTTCAAGGATTCACACCACACCTACACTCATGCGCTTATCGTTGACCTTTCTTTTGGAACACCTTACACGGAGTTTACACAATTTAATGACGAACACACTACGGTCTTTTACGCTACTGATAAGAAAGAGAATGACGAGTGGCTTTCATCGTGGATTGACAGAGTTATACAATACGTGGGTTCTGATAACGACTATGTGTATATTCTTGACGATGATAACTTGCTTTATCGTGGTTTCCTGACGATTGCTGATGAGTGCGAAGGTCAGGATATGATTGTCTTTAAGATATTCAACCTGCCTCATCTTGGCAACCCAGACATAATGAACGCCTTTAATCCTGTCGGTCATATTGATTGGGCTAACTTCCTAACAAAAGTCAAAACCATGAGAGAACTTCACGTATATCATGGCGGACATACAGGAAGAGGTGAAGATGGTTGGTTCTTTATGAAGTGTAAAACGGACGGAAGAAACATCAAGTTCGTGAATACCTCCATAGCTTATTATAACGTACTGCCAAAACCATAAGGAGTGATTATGGCAAACAAGGTCTACGAATATTATAACGATACGTATACGTCTTACGTTTATCTTATCACTGGAACGCCTACCTTCTGCGCTCATTGGATGGTCGAGAATCTGCATCTGAATGAAAGAGAAACAGAGAAGATTTACGACTGCAAGGACAAGGAAGGTATCACTATGGACTTACGTGACTGTGACGGAGGCTTGTTCGGTAACGTTATCTTCATGCCTAAGATTGATAAAACACCGGAGCATGTATCAACTCTTATACACGAACTTCTACATGCAACGGTAAATATTCTGCATCCTCGTGGTATTGAAGCAGAGGACAGTAACGCAGAAACACATTGTTATCTACTTGGGGCGATGACAACCCATTTCCTCAAAGAACTTAAACTAATAACCAAACCGAGAAGGAGACGAAAGAAATGAACGTCAGCAACACAAACGTCTACAACCTAAAAGAAGCCTTGGTTGCATCTGGATTTCCGTTCAGATGCAATTTTTGTGCTGAGGTATTCGACAGCCAAGTAAAAGATTTCGACAACCCTGAACTGAATGTCGGTAAGCTGGCATTAGACAGGGCGCACCGTCTTGTTAATGCTGGTGATGATAGTTCTGGGCATAAGAACTTCCTCACTGGTATCTTGGTGTCGTTCAATGTGACTGCAACTAATACATGGTGGATGCAGTTTGAACGGTATCACTTCATCCAGATTGTTTCAAGCCAGTCTAAGATGCACTGCCTTGAACAGCTTATGGGAAGTAACGTGGCAACCGAACATGTAAGTGACGCTGATTGGTCTAACCTCCACGATGCTCTTTGTGAGTATAAGAACGGTCACATCACTTACGATGAGTTTGTTGCCTGCTGTCCTATGGGTTTGCAGTTGACGGCTCATGTTGTTACCAATTACATGCAGTTACGAACTATCTACAAACAGCGTAAGAACCACAAACTTCAGGAATGGCATCGTTTCTGCGGTTGGATTGAAACACTTCCTTACGCAAAGGAGCTGATTATCAATGACTAAAGATACCCAACAACTTTTCGATGCGCCGTGGCAAAAATCGTTTCAAGATTGGGAATCCTACAAAGAAATCATGATTTATGATTCAAAAAATCAACCAGTCTGCTTAACACGAAACAAGGAAATGTCAAACCGCCTCGCCCGTCTGCCGGAACTGTATGATGCGCTTCTTCATTGTATTTGTTCAAGCTGTAATGTTTGCATTTACGACCATTGTGGTTCTCCTGTAGATTGTGAGCAGTTACTTTCTAAGGATTGCACGTATGAAGACAGCAAGTTGTGTTTTGAACATGAAGCGCGAGAACTCCTGCGGAAAGTGAGGGATGGGGAATGAACGCTGAAGAATATTACCTTCAAATGTACGAAGACTGGTACAACAGATGGCAGGACTTTATGAGGGAATACGGCGTTTACATTGAGGCTGACTGTCCCGAAGTGAAGTCCGAATTAACCATTGAGGTGAAGCCATGTTCTTAACAATTCCACATATGGAAACAGGCTATTTATTGGAGTCTGGTGAAATCAATCTCCGTAACCAATCAGAGCAGGGTAAGACTATCCATTGTGTATTTATAAATTCTACTGTGTGTAGATGGCTCGACGCAAACGGATGGAAGCTCTACATAAACCAATGGCATGACAGACCTATGTTTGCCAAGTCAGCCCCTTATCCATTAAGCGGTTTCATCCTGTATGTCTCTGACGGGGGCAAACTTGTTATGTCTGCTGAAACCATCACGCAGAGCTTTCAGAATCCTCGTGGCGGTAATCATAACATTTCAAGCTCAGTTGTTTCCTTTACAGGGAGTGACCCAATCGAGCTTCACAAGCAAATGATGGTGAAAGCCGAGGAGATTGTCGATGCCTATGCTCAGGCGGTAAAGGAAGAGTTGCGCTGTATAAACAAACCAACGGAAGAAAGCGAGGATGAAAAATGAATCCTTGTATCGCTACATTTTTAGTTACGGATGAGTTTCTCTGGAAGGAGTTTTCTACATTCGCAACCGTAGTTTGTCTTGCCGGGACTGTACTTAACGTAAAAATGAATATTCTTTGTTTTTACGCATGGTGTCTCGGTAACATCTTGTGGTTGATTTTTGACTTATCTTTGGGCTTTCATAGCAGGGCGGCACTTGACGTGGTTCAGTTCTGTATGGCGGTCTGGGGTATCGTATCTTGGCACGAAAAACAACGAAAGGATAAGAAATGAAATGTAAAGATTGCGCTTGGTGTATCAGAAAAGCCTATCTTCGTTGCAAGGGTGGTATGATTATGGCTATCCACGAATCACACTTTTGCTTGGCTAAAAAGAGGGGCGTCAAACCGCTTTGGTATGATTGTTCCGTTGACTGTAACAAATTCAAGGAGAAACAAAAATGAGCGGCGGTTCTCTTGACTACCTCTATTATAAAGTAGAGGACGCTTCACGGCAGATACAAGACCGTGAAATCAGTGCGTTATGTGTTGATTTCGCTAAGGTTCTTCACGATGTTGAGTGGTATATTGATTGCGATATTGGAAAAGATACCCTCGATAAGACCATTCGTGCTTTCAAAAGGAAGTGGTTTGGTCCTCGTGATGAGCGTCTTAAAGAAATCATTGATGACGCTATCTATGAACTTAAAACTGAACTCTACGAAACGATTGGAGTAAAAGATGACAACTGAAATGAAACAACTCTTAGAGGACCTCATCAGCGTGTTTGAAAAGCATAACGCGAGAATTGATGTACAAGACGGTGAGGCTCTTGTATATCTTCGTTGCAAAGGTTGGGTGTCACTGTTCGTAAATGCAGAATATGAGGGATGTGACCTTATAAATGCAGATACACTCAAAAGACTGCTGAAGAACGGAGCTGAGACAAAATGACTTGGGAATGTTCTCTTTGTACTGGACCATGCAAATATCCAAAAATTGCAGAAGCCAAGCTGTGTAAAACCGAATGTAAGTTATACAAACAGAAACTCGGAGATGCTGGGGACTTCTGCCGTAACCATAAATCAAAACCCACACGGAGAAAAAAATGAGTAACGAAACTCTTGGCGTATTAGCCTTCATCGGACTTTTTACCGGGACTACCACGATTGTATGCCTAACCACAATTATCCATGCTGTTCTCGCTAACAAACAGAAACGATGGGAAATACTGCATGGACATAACGAAGTAAAAGATATTGAAGACTACTGAGGTGAGACAAAATGACACAAACCGAAATCGTTGATAACATTCTTAACGAACTTACTCTTGCCAAGCATAAGCACCAGACTTTCCCTGCTGATGTGGTAAAGATGGTTGCTATTATGTCCGAAGAGGCAGGTGAGGCAGTACAGGTTGCAAACGATATTGATAGTGCAACCACTTACGATGAACGCAAACTTCTCAAGGAGTGTCTCATCAAGGAGCTGTCACACACTGCGGCTATGTGTATCAGAACTATAGAAAATCTGTAGTTTCCATACAACCATATCGGAGTAGTTATGAGAAAGATAAACTCTATGTTACAGCGCATTACGGAAACTAGATGCGTTAAATGCCCGTTCGGTAAAGACTTGTGTTTTGGTGCTTGCATTAGTCCGCACTGTGTTGCAAGTCGGTACATTCACCTTTTAATCCAAATCAAAAACAAAACAAACATCAAATGGACAAGGAATACTATTCAGTGCTAAACGACCCACGACATATGCCCTATCGTGGTCAACGTATCTTGCTTTTCAGGGAATCGACTTATTGGTATGAGGTCGAGATTGTTACTTGCAATACGCATTTCCATGAAGAGTGGAATGAGTTTTGCGATAAATACAAGGTGCTTTATTGGGTCTACCTCGATAAAGTTCAAAACCTGATACCTCGTAATGTCGTTAAATACCACAAAGGTCAATGGTATACACCTGATTTGCCTCTGTGGGAAGGTGAGAGTTACGCCAAAATGAATGAGGGCGTGAAGAAACCGAGACGCAGGTCCATCGAAAAAGACTTCAAGATTTGCAGTACATGTGCCGCTTGTGTCAAGAACGAACATGGTACTATGGTCGGCTGTCTTGTGATGAATAAGCGTCTACCTGCCTTCAACAGCTTACAGCAACGCAGGGGATTTATGAAACTTGCAAAAGAGTTGATATGCTTCCCCACCTGCTTCACACTTACAAAACCAAAACGTCAACACATAACTGAACCGCTATCGAAGAGAACAACAGACAAACCAGATGAGGATTTGGATTTCTCTGAGGCAGCTATGGAGGAAGAGTATGGTGGCTAAAACATACTGGTTGATTATGCCGGATATTAAATTTGGCACAACCAACCTAACTATTGAACATGTCTTGGTTACTGACATCTATCCAAAACACGTAGACCCGATTGGAAAGGTCTATATCAACAAGGCGATTGGTACGGTATTTATGCCAATGTCATTACTTTACGCAACTGAACACGATGCTCTGATTGCCTTGCGTGATATGTGCAACCGTATCGCCAAGAGAGCAGAAGAGGAGTTAAACACAAAATGAAAGATATTTTTGAATTGCTTTGTGCTTTGTACGGCATCACTGAAGAGGTTGTCGATAGTTGGGATTATGACATCACTTTCTGTGGTAATAAGGAATGTCCACTGCGTCCTAAATGCGGTCGTAATACCGATAGGTTGAAAGACTACCCATATCCTGTCAGCATGTGTGGCTTTAAGCCTGACGAAAACGGTAAGTGTGAGATGTTCTATCCGCAAAAACATAAAACAAATAAAACGAAAGGGCGCAAAAATGTTAATTGAAGATTTTGTTCCTGTGGTATTCGGGCTTGTCTTGTTCGGCATTTTAGCTTTTATCGTATTTTTTTGAAATTTTTTTGGATTCCCGCTTGACTTTTATAGAAAAAGGTGCTATATTATCTGTAAATAACAAACCATAACGAAGGAGACGGTATGGGAGAACACAGAGTAGAGAACCTTTCTTATGAGGGTCCGATGTGGTGTTGGTGTCGCGGTACACTTGATTGTGATATTGACGGCACACATTATCGCTTCGAGCCTTTCTGGGAATCAGGCGGGTCCATAACTTGTGATAGCGATGGTAATTACTATGCTATCGAAGGTGATTGGATGTTAAACAAAAACTATATCCCAAAAGGTATAACCGTAGAAATGGCTGAGGCTGTTATTGATGCCATGAACGACCAAATACCTAAAGGGTGTTGCGGAGGTTGTATCTAATATGGGCGATAACATTGTTGCACGAGTCCAAAAACACGTAGACGATATTAGTGATACGCTTGCTAATATCGAAGCTATGACGTATCGTTGGAAAGAAACTGGTAAAGACTTGGTTGTCAATCAGGCTTTCTTGTATGTTAAACTTGCTTCTCAGGCTAACGAGATGCTCAAACTTATTCTCGAAGTCGGTGAGGAAAACGAGGAGACAATCTAATGGGTTGGGGTACTTATTATAAATTTGACGGCTACCTTTCTCGGATAGGTAAGCATGAATTACACAGTAAACGAGAGCAATCCGAAGCTCTTATCAACATGTACTGGAACGAGATTCTTGGTTATATGGCTATGACGCCTCCTGTTTATGCTAAGAACGAAGATGGTACGGAATATCCTTGGGTTGAGTTCCTTGATATGAAATTCAGAGAACTCAAAGAAGGCATTGAAGAAGAGTATCGCCTTATTCAGCGTATTGACGATTGCCTTGAAGCGATGGAAGAGGACCCTGATAACGTGACGGAGGGATAAATGATTAATCTCACAAACATACTTTTGATTATGATTTTATTCACCCTCTTCGCTATGGACATGAAAATAAGGTACTGATATGGAAGAAGCTGGTAAGTACATCATGGATAAGTTCTATGACACGTTCAACAAGCAATACTGTCATAGGAATTACGCCTATGCTATACACAGACTTCGGCTTCCAAATACAGGGACAGTTCATTCTATTTTGAACAGGAGATACCACCCACGTATTAGAACCCTGTGCAGACAAATGAAAGTCATGGGTCTGGTGTTTGGTGTGCGTAATATTCTGACGAACCACATGGAACTTGTGTCCAACGATGCGGATGAGCTGTTTAACTTTTTAGACACACAACGCCATAAACGCTCAGGCAGAAGTGCGTTCGTTATTGCGTGTAGATGTTGCAGACGTAGAAATGTAACACCACACACTTTTGTACGTGCTTTCAAAGAGCTTGGCTACATACTACAAATAGGAGAGTACAATCATGCCTAATCAAGAACAAGAAGATGCCGCCTTTCTGGTAAGGTGTTGCGTCATGCTTATCTTCCTGATTGCGGCAGGGATATTAGGCTTTGCCTTACTTTTAGCTATCGCAGGAGGTATGGAATGAACCTATACGGTATGCCTTATCAGGGTAGCAAAAGCAGGTTAGCCGAAAAAATCCTTGACGTTATGCCAGCCGCAGATAACTTTTATGATTTGTTTGCAGGTGGCGGTTCCGTTTCACATTACGCTACAACCATGCCTTTGAAGTTCGGCACTGTCTACACAAACGACAATGATAAGTTTGTTATGGACAGCTTCGACAGGGCAATCAGTGATGGTTTCAGACACGAGAACCACTTTGCTGACATATCTGAGTTCAAGTACAAACGCAGAACAGACCCCTATATCTCATGCTGTTTCTCCTTCGGTAATAATTGGAGGACATACGCTTACAGCAGGGAGATTGAGGACTACAAACGCCAGTACCACAATGCCGTCTTCTTTGGTGACGGAGCAGGTATGAAGCGTTACGGTATTGACTTGAAGCACCTGAAGAACCTTGACTACTATACGCTGGAAATGCGATACAGTCAGGTTCAACACGCTATCAGGGAGCAATCATCTACGGTTGATACGATTCATTTGGTATTGCCACACTACAACGCTTTTACACGGCTTTTAAGACTGGCTAATATCAAAAGACCTATAATTACTGCCCTTGACTATCGGGACGTGGTTATAAAGCCTTACAGCGTGGTTTACTGCGATATTCCGTATAAGGGAACAGGCATGTATAACTATCAAAAGTTCGATTACGAGGCGTTTTACGATTGGTGCGGAAAACAGGAGCAGTTGACTTTCATATCAGAGTACGAAATGCCTGATACGTTCTTGAAGGTTGCCTCTTTTGACCACCGCACAATATTCGGACCTGTACCGAAGTGTATGCACCCTGTGAAAGAATGTTTGTTTGTTCCTAAACATCAATATGACCTTTTAACTTACCACCTTCAACATCAAGTAAAGGTATTGGCATAGCATGATAACCCAACCACCAACAACGAATGAGCAGTTACATTTCTGCGTTGACCTGCTGAAGTTGTTATTCTATCGCTACATGTGTGATACGTATGCATGGGGGCGTCGGTTTCAAGATTCCATTAGTGATATTGCAGACCTATTGAATACATTGGAACCGGGAATAACAAAAGAACTTGACGTAGCGGCTAAACACGATATGTTGGCTGGCTCTGTAACAAACGAACAATAACACGCGGTCCAGTGGTGTAACGGTAGCACAACAGGTTTTGGTCCTGTCAGTCATGGTTCAAATCCATGCTGGACTGCCACTTTTGGAGAAATTATGAAGACAAATTGCACACGATACGACCCTAATACTGGTAACTGCAAACTGACAAACTCACAAGCTGAATGTGGGTATGACTGTGCAGGTTATTCGTACATTCCAGATAACTTCAATACACACCCAGGCTTTACAGCAAAGAATGAGGATGTCGTAAACTTGACGTCTACACTCAAAACTACAGGAGGTAATTATGCCCGATAAAAAGATTAACACCGAAGATACCACACCCGATACCTACGATGTTTACGTGGGTGAGTACAAGGATGAAGACGGTACTTTCAAGAAAATGTACATCACAGCCAACGGTGAGGTGAGACTTGAGCCTAGTGATTGATTTTTTAGAGGATAACCATATTGACTATCGACTTGAAGGTAATCATCATTGTCGGCGTGGATGGGTTCAGGTTTGTTGCCCATTCTGCATGTCTGGTGATACTAACTTTCATCTTGGTATCAATTTGGAAGAGGGTTACTGCAACTGTTACAAGTGCGGTTATCATTCCACGATTGCTGTTTTCTCCAACTTGCTCGGTACGAAACGAACTGAAACAAGGCACATCCTTCATGGTTTGTTCAAGAATATAGACAAACAGAATATGAAGGAGATTTCGTTGCGTCCGAAAGAGGTTGTACTGCCGGGGAATGGTGCTATGCTTCTTCGTGCTTATGAGTACCTGATGAAGCGGTTTCCTGATTGCGCTGACGATGTAATCAGGAAATACCACCTCAGTTCAACAGGCATAGCAGACCAGTACCTCACCTATTATAAGACGGTCAAGGAACAGCGGTATTCAAACAAGTACGCCAACTGCATTGTGATACCGAATTACTTGCAGGGTCAGCTTGTTTCGTTTCAGTGTGGCAGTTACGTCAAGAAACAGTACATAACTGCCTGTGAGTACGAAGAGTTGATACCATGCAAGTCGTTCCTGTGGGGTATTGATAACGTTCCGGCTGATACTGTTATTGTTACAGAAGCCGCCTACGATGCCATGTCTGTTGGTGATGGGGCTGTTCATACCCACGGTTGCTGTTTCACGAGAGAACAGATAAATGAGTTGGCTACATTCGGTAAGGTCTACGTTGCCTACGATATGGATTCGGCTGGTGAATCTGCGGCACATCAGCTCGTAAACCAACTCTCACATCGTACAGAAGTCTACCGTATTCATTGGTCGTATGGAAAAGACCTAAATGACCTCCTGAAAACAAAGGACGGTAGAAAAGAACTTGCCGAGATTAAGGAGCTGTTAAACTGATGGAGAAATTTGAAGACGATATAAAATTACTGAAAGACCCTGTTACCGGGATGCAGTTCAGCTTTAATTATGGGGCTGAGATAAAAACGCCAAAAGATACCATAGGTACTTGGGACGTCAGCTTTTATAATGAAGATACAGGTGATTTACTTTACCATATTGAGCTTGCTCCCGGTGCATACTTCTCAACGCCAACCAAATATTACATCAAGTGGAAAATCCATGCAGTCAACACAAAGACTAACGATGCCTTTTCCACGGTGTTTGATTGCAAGGATAGGTATGTCAGATTCAGAATAGCCCATAAGACACTCGGTGACTGTATCGCACACTTCTCACAGGTGCTTGCGTTCATCGAGAAACATAAATGTAAGCCGATTGTGTTTGCACAGCCTTGGTTCATTGAGCTTTTTGGACCGAATTACCCTTGGATAACAATGGTGTCTGACGAATCCATGCTGTCAGAGATACCCATATACGCTACGTATTTTATCGGCATCTTCTTCGATAAGGATGCGGCTCCATTTTGGGGTAAACTTCCTTATCAACAGCATGGATTAAACCGTTTAGCTGCTAACATATTAGGTCTTCCGAATAATGTTGAACCAGAACCACCCATCCTGAAAGCAACAGAGGAAATAAAAAACAAACGTCCTTATGTTTGTATCGGTTATTCGGGCAGTAAAGGATGTAAACTCTGGTGGAATCCTTATGGCTGGACTGAGGTTATCAAATATCTGAAGCACCTCGGTTTTGACGTGATGTGTATTGATAAGGAACGTGTGGTTGGCATACCCGGTTCCTATCAGAAAGCACCACCAGAAGCAATCGACTGGACTGGTCCTTATTCATTACAGGAGCGCGTTAATCAGATACGAGGAGCCGAGTTCTTTATCGGTATGACTTCGGGCTTGTCTTGGCTTGCTTGGGCATGTCAGAAACCAGTCGTGTTGATTTCAGGATTCACAGCACCTCAAAATGAGTTCAACACCCCTTATCGTGTCTTCAACGAAGAAAGCCCATGTAAGGATTGTTGGGGTGATATGACAATTCCATTCTGGCATCATTCTTGGCTTTGGTGTCCTCGTATTGACGTTAAAGTACACGAACTCACGACCAAGATATATGAAGCACCTACTATGGAAGAACGAAATATGTTACTCAAGGAACGTAATGGGCTTGAAGCAAGTAAGTTCACATGCACCAAGAACATCAATCCTGAACGTGTCATAAAGGCAATCGACAGCCTTATCAAACAGGAGAATATTAATGTTCCAAGTAAATCACTGGCTTGACGGAAACAAGATAGCCTATATTCACTGTTGCTATGCTCACAAGGTAGGTACACGAGGCACTAAGGACGTGTACCCAGTCTATATTGAGTATAAAGTTGTGGAGTACAAGTTCGATGAGAGCAAGGTACTTCACAACAAGCAGTTCATTGTATACCCACCGTTCGAAATAACAAAAGCGGAAAATGGCTGGTCTGATGTTGGGTTGACTTACAGCACCATCAAGAATCAGGGCGAGTTTTTCTGTCTTGTTGCTACCGAACTGAATTATGACCTTGAAGGTTGTATTCTGTGCGGAAACAATCTTGAATACGATGTTTGTCTGCCACTCCGTAAGGCATATCAGACAGATAACCGAGGTGCTTTCAGTATTGCAGGTAAGCTCGATATAAGCCGGATAAGAATGGTTGCTCGTGGTCTTCATTTCAGAGGCAAGCAATATCTCAGCATGGCTTACAACGATGTATTTCCCTACGGCTTTAATGCACGTAAGGCTGAGTTGAGGGGCGAACCTGACATGCACACTACGCTTTATCGGGAGGTGTTTGAGAAGCAACTTGAGCGTTTCAATGACGGTGTAAGGAAACCTCGTGAACTTTCATGGTTCCTTACAGTGTCAAATAACGACAAGTATATCATCGACCCTGACGGTTTGTTTACGTTCTCAATGAGTAAAGAACCAATTATGAAAGTTGGTCGTTACGCAGGGATAAAAATGAAAGAAATCCCTGCTGACTATTGGGATGCGATTTACAGACCTACACTACAGAATGAAACGTTGGAGATTATACGCTTGGCGAAAAACGGTATCTTCCCTGCTTATAAAGACTTCCGTGGTTCATTCTAAAAATTTCTGAAAAATCTTTGATACACCGCTTGACTTTCGTAGTTTGGCGGTGTATATTATATTGTAACAATCCGGGGTATAGCTCAGTCTGGTAGAGCGTTTGCTTTGGGAGCATAAGGTCGCAGGTTCGAGTCCTGTTGCCCCGACCAACTAAGGAGATATAATGCCAGATACCTTAACACCATCAGAGGTTGAAGAAATCAGAAGACTTGTTCATCTTGGTTTCAGTCAACCTCAAATTGTGAGAAGGACAGGGCGTTCTTCCGCAACCATATACCGTTACGTCAAACAAATCAAACAAGAGCAAAGGAGACGTTATGCCGCAATACGACAACAAGGGAATAGCGGAGTTTGTGAAGAGGGTAATCAAGATAACGAACAAAGCTATGGCGGTTCCGAGGGGTACGAAACACGCTGAACTGCAAGAGTACCTGAAACCATTTACAGGAGACGAGCTTGAAATATTCTTTAAGAAATTGGCTACCTCACGGTGGGTCAACAATGAGTATTTCTCCCTCAACCGTCTCGTAAGTGAAGATATTGTTCGTTCCGTCATAGCAGGTGGAACGAAAGAGCTTCAAGTCATAAACAAATACTACCACCCGAAACGCCTTGTCATCGTGAGGTATAAAAATGAACCAATGCCCGAAGTGTAATACCTCTCTTCTCGATTTCCGCTTTCTCATTGACGGAAAGGTGGAAGAACTTGAACAGTGGTGTCCGAACTGTAACGCACATAAGCTCAACCGTATGCAGGAAATGAGCAACGTTGCCATGATTCAGCTTATGATAAAACTCGGCGTACCAAACATTTACAGAGCCGCACACCTTACCACTGCCATGTACGATATTAGCTCCCTCGATTTCAGCAAGGGAACGATTTGGTATGGTGAATCCGGTGTAGGTAAAACGTATCAAATGGTTGGTATGCTGAAAGAGGCTGTACTGACTGGTTTCAAGGTTAAATACTTTGATTGGTCTGAAATTATGTGCCTACTCAGATGTAAGCCGGAATCCTACAGCAAGATTACGTCCGATATGCTGGGATGTGGTGTTGTTGCCATTGACGATTTCTACGTGGATAACAATTACACCTACGAATACGTCTACCACATTATTAAGACGCTTCACGGTGCAGGGAAACGGATTCTTATGACTGCAACGGAATTACCTGCACAGCCTAAGATTGCCATGCGCCTTGCTGAAATGACTAACCAATACGAGGTTGTGAACGAATGGAAATAATTGAGGCTACGGCTGATTTGGAGTTACGTATCGTTTATGATATGGTCAACTCCACACAGTTCCTTGAAGAGTTTGCGGATAAGTACAAACAGGGCGTACTGTCGAATCGGTACTACTCTGTCATGGCTCGTATCTGCATTGTCTTCTTCAATAAATTCCACACCGCACCGGAAGATAAGTTCGAGCGCGTCTTTAAGAATCAGGTTGCATTAGGTAAAATCAAACCCGAAGTGGCATCCGAGATACAGATTGTCCTGTCTTCGTTTGCCAATCAGGAACCGATTACCGACATTCAGGTTGAGATTGACGAGGCTTACAACTACTTTCAGGCTCAAATCATTAAGCTGTCCTCGGAAGAAGCCAGTGCATTAGTAGAATCAGGTAAACTCGATGAGGCGAAACAACTCCTTAACGCTGTTGATGAGATTAAGCCTGTCGTAGTCAATTCAACCGATATTCTGCAAGCCACTGATTCCGAGATTGATGATTTGTTCCGTCAAGAGGATGAACGGCTGATTTCCTTCGAGGGTGAATTAGGTAGGCTTATGAACAATACGCTTACAAGAAATTCCTTTGTTGTGTTTGAAGGTCGTGGTAAGGTGGGCAAATCTCACATGCTCATTTATACCGCCAGAGTAGCACGTAATCAGGGAAACAAAACCCTCTTCATCAGTTGCGGAGACCTTACCAAAAATCAGGTCAACAAACGAATCCTCTGCGGTGATGCCAAAACTTCCACCTCACCTGAATATGCGGATAAACAATTCATACCTTGTTTGGATTGCGTAAAGAACCAAAAAGGCACTTGTTTTGAGCGTAAAGGCAGTGGCAGTCTTCTCAACGAATGGAACGATATTCCTGATAGACCTGTTATCACAAGTGACGAATATATCCCCTGTGATGATAAAGCTTGCAAGGAATATAAGGAAGCTGTGTCTTATCGTCAGGTGCATAATCCTATTCTGACACCCGATATTGCCAAACTCATGCGTGATTCTTGGGTCAATCAGAAACACAAAGGCAGTCTGTACGTTGAGCAGTTCCCATTAGGTTCTCTTACGTATAGCGGTCTGGTTACACTGACAAAGAATATCTGCAAGAAGCTCGGTTGGGAGCATCCTGACGTGGTTGTTATAGACTATATTGACGCTATGGCAACCGAAGGAAGAGACCCACGAGAAGCTGTCAATCAGAGGTGGCGGTCAATACGTGCTTATGCCGATATATTCAAATGCCTTGTTGTTACGGCTACGCAATCCAACGCAACAGGCTTTAATACAGAGGATTTGACGTTGGCATCGTTCTCTGAGGATAAACGTAAGATTGATAACTGTTCTGCCCTTTACGCTATTAATCAGACACCCGAAGAGCGAATCAAGAACATTTGGAGAATTGCGGCATTACTTAAACGTGAATCTCCTTATGATGAACGACAACAGGCTAAACTTTACGGATGCTTGGCTTGTGGGACGCCTCACATTCTAAGTGTCCATAATTTCGCTGAACTACCAAAACCAACCACGAGGTAAAACATGAAACTCACTATCAAGAAAATCTCCGCAAAGAAACTCGCTAACGTCTGCAAGAAGGTCGGCATTGTTGATAAAGAAGCAATCCACGAACTGAATGCTGATGTGCGTAACAACAACTTCAAGAAATTCACGATTGGTGTTCTTAATGAACTTTGTGAGCGCATGGATAAACTTGAAGAAACTGTCAGTAAACTTCAGGAAGACGCTGACGCAACTCAGGCATATCTCGTCAGAAAAGCTATTATTGATATGCTTAGTGACAGTCTTAAAATTGCTGATGCTGAAGAGGTTGACGATGACGAAGACTGATACGGACCGCCGCAAACTTATTGAGATATTTGACAAGATAGCCTCGTTATTCAATTTTTCAACAAAGGAAATTGAATCGGCGCATAAGTCGAACACAGGCAGATTGAAACGTCTCTTGTGTTCGACAATCAAGCAGTTATCGCAGAGGGAAGTACGTTCATTCGACAAGGAAGACGTAACCTTTATGCAAAACGAGCTTGGGCTTGAAACACCCGAATCTATCATGGAAAACAAGACCGAAACAACTCTTGAAGATATGGTGGTCGAGGTTATCTTGCTTCAGAATGCATCCCTCTTCACTATCGAAAAAATCCTTGCTCTGCTTGCCTCTAAAATGGGTGCAGACAGTGAAGCACTCGAACAGGAAGTCAAGGATATGCTGAATCTGCTCGGCTCAAAGAGGGTTTCAGTTATAACGACAAACGATGGAAACACTTACTCACTTAACTTAACAACCAAACTTTAAGGAGAAACAATGAACGTAGCTACCGTCAACCGGGCTGACATTTTGAAGGCTCTGGGCATCATCAAGGAAATCATCAAACCCGATACCACAGAGAACACCGACCCCTCCAAATATGTCATTATTCAACATGGTCGGATTCACTGTATCTCGAATCAGTTTATGCTTGTGATTCCTTCCGAGCTGAACTTTGACGCAAGATGTATTGACGTTGAGTTTGCCCTTCTGTATGACTATCTCCGTAAACTCAAAGAAAAAGAGATTATGGTTGGTGTCACGCCGAATGGTACTCTTGGTGTCAAGGCAGGTGATAAGAGCCGTGTCGAGTTTGCAATCAGAGACGATATTGACTTTGATGAAGAATACCTTGAAACGGACGAGGATAACTGGCATGAACTCCCCGATTCCTTTGTTACGGCTATGCAATACACCGCTTGGGCTTCGGATAAGAGTGATAACCAGTACAGCCATGTTGCAGTGAACGATGGCAAGATGTACGGTTATAACGGAAAGGACAGATTCGCTTGCTTCGATATGAAACAGCAGGGTATTGACGCTTTCTCCATCAAGGAAACCGTCTTTATCCACAGCGAATCCCAGACTTTCGTTCAGAAGTACATGGCTATCGACCCAATGAAAGGCAGACCGAAATATTGTATCAAGAACGGTTGGCTTCACATGCGTACTGCTGACGGTGTTATCTTCTCTTCAAGGACACGCTCTGATAACGCTTTCGATGCGAACTACATGGAATCTGTGCTTGAGCCCGGCAATAGTCCTGTATTCCGTATCAATAAGAGCGTTGAAGAAGCTATGGACAGGGCTAACCCATTCAGCGGCAACAACAATAAGGTCAAGCGCGTTACTGTTCATATCTGCAACACAATCAAGACGAAACAGGAAACAATCGAGGCTCCGCCAGACATTTCCTATTTTATCCTGACTGCGGTTCGTGAAGATGGGAGCCGTATCTATGAACGCTGTGATATTCCGAAAGTCAATGAGACAATCAGATTCACGGTCAGCTTCAAACTGCTCGAATCCCTGATTAAGTACGGTGAATATTTCCGCACCTATGACGGCAAGCTCACTGTTATCGGCAGTACGGATAATGGTACTCCTACTGGTAATCCTCTGTTCAAGGCTATCGCTGTTCTGTACGAGGAAGACTGATGAAAATTGTAATGCCAGCATCTATGGGCAGGGTTGAGTATGACGAGCCTAACTGTGCGTCATGCCACCTAATCAAGAACTCCAAGCTGATGTTATACGGTGAGGGGAAGAAACGCATCCTTATCCTACTTGAAAAACAAGACCCGATTCAGCAGACAAGCAAGACGTATGCTATTGGGGACAGATTCAGTTGGATTAAGGACGTGTTAGCCTCTTACGGTGTTGACATCTCCTTGGATTGCTGGGTTACATCAACGGTGGCTTGCTACGGAAACACAATTACGGCTACACAGGCACAATGCTGTTTTCCTTACCTGAAACAGACAATCAAGAAGCTCAAACCAAACCTTATCATAGCTTTCGGTGATTTGTCTGCAAAGGTACTGTTCAGCAGAGTTGTCGAAAAAGACGCATCCTGTCAAGCTGTTCACGGTTTGCTTCACAACAGCAGGGAGTTTGAGTGCAACATCATGTCAACTTTTACTCCACACTCTAACGTGAAAGGCAACAGACCGGACAGTATAGACGATTTGCTCATTAAACGAGATATTAAAATCGCCCTTGACAGCCTGAAAGAACCTCGGCGCATTTGGAAGGAAGAAACCGAGTGCGTCAAGATTCTTACGGATTCGGATGCTGTCAGCGTTATGGACGAAATGATAAAGAATCCAAAACGCCGTATGAGTGCTTTCGATTATGAGACAAACTGCTTACGTCCCTACAACCATAACTCGAAGCTGTGGTCTGTGTCTATTTGCGAGAACAGTGATTTGAGCTACGCCTTTATGTTGGATTCTAATACGATTCCAAAATTTACGGAGTGGCTCAGAACGACACACATTCTAAAAATTGCACACAACTCACACTTCGAGAGGCTTTGGAGTATTGTGAAACTTGGTACGAATCCGGCTCTGCTGAATATCGACACCATGCTTCTTGCTCATGCTTTGGATAACAGAGATATGGGCGGTCTGTCAATCAAGTTCTTAGCACCTATCTTCATTGGTACTACGGTTTGGAACGCTAACGTTGAAGCTGAATTGAAACCCAGCGATAAGGACATTAAACTGTACGGAACTTACGCAATCAACACAATTCACCGTATACCGAAGAGGGTATTGCTGACGTATAATGCAATAGATTCTTTGGTTGAGTATCGTACAGCAATCGTGTTACTTGACCAACTCAAAAACTTCTATAACTCATTCCCGGAGGAGCCATGACCTCACAAGCAGTACCAGTTACATCAGATGCTTTCAGGCTCCTGATGCAAGGTGAGGACGTTCTTACACAAGTCAGCAATAACGGCATGTACATTGACGTTCCTTATCTTCAATCTCAGAGGGAAACGATTATCAAAGAGTGCGATAGCCTCAAAGATAAGTTTCTTAATGAGACTAAATTGGGGCAGTTATGGTTGAGCAAGTACGGTTACAAAGCCGACATTGACAGCTCCTCACAGATTCGTAACGTACTGCAAGCCAGTGGTTTTGATAAGTTCCGCAAGACAGAGAAGGGTAATGATTCCGTAGACAAGTCAGTTATTGAAAAACTGCCTTACGAAGAATCAAGCCTACTCCTGAAGCGAAGCCAACTCAAAATCCTGTGGCAGAGCATTATCAGCAAGTCGATTCAGGAGGTGGATGAGAACGGTTTTATCCACCCTGAGTTTATGCTTCACACGGTACGTACTTATCGGTCAAGCTGTGTAAACCCGAACCTGCAACAGATGCCTAAGAACAACGACTTCCAGAAGCACATTGTTCGTACAGGTTTCTTGCCTCGTTCCAAAGACAGATGCTTGGTTGAACTGGATTTACGTGCCAATGAGGTGTCTTGTGGTTGCTCGATTCACCATGACCCGAACATGTTACGTTTCCTGTCAGACCCGAACGCCGACATGCACAGTGAGGTTGAAAAGCACTATTACATGCTCCAAGACAACGAAATGTGCAAAGCTCTTCGTAAATCCGTTAAAGGCAGATTCGTCTTTGCAGGGTTTTACGGTGCAGGGTTTGAATCAATGGCTCGTAACCTTTGGGACTTCGTTACAGAGGACAACCCGAACACAGGAACAGGACAGCCAATCCTCGAACACCTTAAACAGCGTGGAATCAATACGTTTGACGATATGCTGACCCACACCCAAAAGGAATACGAATGGTTCTGGTTTGACCTGTTCAAGTTCTACGGCGAATGGAAGGAAAAGCAGTGGGAGCTATACAAGAAGCAGGGTTATCTTGACTACCCGACAGGATTCAGGGTTACGATGAAGATGGCTAAAACACAGGCTATCAACACCGTAGTTCAAGGTTCCGCTTTCCATGTGCTTCTGAACACGCTGATTCATTTACAGCGAAAGTTCATCAAGTACAAACTCAAATCACTTATTATCGGGCAGATTCACGATTCAGCCGTTATGGATATTGTTCCTAACGAGTATCAGACAATCTGCGACCTTTACATCGAAAGTCAAGCCGAGGTCAGAAAAGAATGGTCATGGATTGTTTATCCTATTGCCGTTGAAGCTGACTTAGGCAAACCCGGTGCTTCTTGGGCTGACCTTGAAGAAATGGGCGAAATCAAACATTCATAAGGAGACGTAAATGTCATTATACAACGAAATGAGACCTACCACCTTTGACGAAATTGTAGGTCAGGATGAAGCTGTGGCAATCCTGAAACATGTCGCAGAACACACAGATGATAAAACACAGCCGAGGGTCTTTCTGCTTGAAGGACAGTTTGGATGTGGCAAAACGACAGCCGCTTACGTGTTTGCTAAAGCGATTGGTTGTAATGCCTCACTCGGTGATGTGCAGATTCTCGATGCCAGTAAAGACCGTTCGATTGATAATATAAGAGCCTTTGTTGACATGTGGGGTACTTATCCTATGACAAGAACCTCCAAGGGCAGGGTCTATATTATTGACGAGATGCAGGGTCTTACTCCTATCTGTTTCGAGGCTCTGTTGCGGAATTGTGAAGAGGTTCCGCCATGCACGTTTGTTTTCTTCTGTACGACCGATGCTTCCAAGATGCCTAAAGCATTGAAGAGCCGTTGTAAGGTTCTGCCAATCAAACCATTAACTCCGTCTGCCATCTATAAGAATCTTGGTCGTGTTGTTCAAAAGACCGGGATTAAGATTGACGATGAAGCTATGAAAAAGATTGCATTGAACTCTGAATCGTCTGCCAGAGTATCGTTGCAGATTCTTGAAAACTATGCACTCAATGGCGGTAATGTTGACAAGGCGATTGAGATGCAGGGCGGTACAGGTGAAAAACTTGAAGCCGATACACGCGCTCTTTGCAAGTCAATCGTAAGCAAAAGAGGTACATGGGAAGAAATCGTATCGTTCCTGAAAGCATATAGCGGTCAGGAAGAAACGGTGCGTATGGCTATTCTCGGCTATCTCAACGCTTGCATGATTAACTCCAAATCCGCAACGGACAGGGCGCGTATGGTTCGTATTGCTGAGTGTTTCCTTAATCCTTTCTTTAATGCAGGTAAGTGCGGTCTGACGTATATGCTTGCCTGTGCGTTCGAGGTGAAATAATGATTTTTGTTGTTGATTTTGACGGTACGTTGTGTGAAAATAAGTTCCCTGCCATTGGTAAGGAAATCAAACGCAATACGGACTTCTTGCGGAAATACGTTCAAAACTCTCCTCATAACGAGTGGATTCTTTGGACGATGCGAGAAGGAGACAGGCTGAAAGAGGCTTTGGAATGGTTGACAAGTATCGGGCTTAAACCTGATGCCGTAAACGATAACCTCGACCGCCTTAAAGCAGAGTGGCAGAACAACCCACGTAAGGTGTATGGTGATTTCTACTTGGATGACCATAACTTTACTGTCCCTATTGAGGATGATGCGCCTATTGTCAACGATGCGCCTGTTGTTATGCACGAAAAGAAGTCCTACCCACCCTATATGGACTATGATATTAAACCGCAACACGCTCTGTCAAAAGCAGACGCCGTAAACCACCCCAAACATTACACTGATACTCCCTTCGGTCTTGAGGTCATTGAGATTACAGACAAGTACGATTTCTCAGTCGGTAACGCACTCAAATACATCCTCAGAGCAGGGAAGAAGGGTGATGCGGTTGAGGATTTGGAAAAAGCGGTCTGGTATCTCAACCACAAAATAGAACTTATGAAGAAAAATGGAAGTTCTGTTTTATGACCCGATAGATATGTTGTGTGCCGTAAAGAAACGCTATCCTACCAAGCTAATTGATTTTCTATGTGATACTTGCAACGAAATCAACTACTCGGTGGACAGAAGGTTGCTTATGGCACACGACCTTGATTTCCTGTCACATTTCACCAACTCAAACGTCAATACAACAAGAAAACAACTCAACGAACAACTAACTGCAAACGATTATAATGTAAACTTCTTGGTCAGGTATTTGCTTTCATTATTTGACGTAGTGAAACGCCTGAGTTATGAAGACCAAGTAATCGTATGCGACAACTTTGATAGGATTAAATATCATGCAAACTTTACCAATTATCAAGCAGTTTGTGAGTGCCATGAACACGAGCAACAAGCAAAGCCACAAGAAAGAATGCTTGAAGTATTACTCGAAAAACGGAGTAGTACGTGAGCTTCTGTCCATCTTGTATAACCCAATGACTACGCTCGGTGTTACTTCAAACTCAATCAGAAAGTTCACACCGTCAATCACCATGAGCAACGATACGAGCTTGGTCTACATTCTACAACGCTTGGCTTCTCGTGCGCTTAGTGGTAACGAGGCTCTTGATTACTGTGCCAGTTTCATTCGTCAGGCAGGTAATGAATACGAAGATGTACTGTATAAGATTTTCGATAAAGACCTGAAAATCGGAGCAGACACCAAGACTATCAATGCCTGTATGGACTTGAAGATACCTGTGTTTGAAGTTGCCTTAGCTCACGATATTCATAAAAGCCCGACCTTCAGCAAGCGTGTCGAAACAACCCCCTATATCATCACACGTAAACTGGACGGAGTAAGGTTGATTTGTGAGTATAAGGCAAGCACAAATGCAGTCAACTTCTTCTCTCGTATTGGGCATCCTTATACTTCTTTGGAGTTACTTCGTGAGGCTCTGTTGCCTGTATTCAAGAGATTCGGCACTTCCTGTTATCTCGATGGTGAGCTTTGTGTCATTGACGAGAATAACAAGGAGAACTTCAAACAGGCAGTATCGGAAATCAGACGGCACGAGACAATGCTCAAACCGCACTACAAGATGTTCGATATGCTTACCCCGGAGGAGTTCTTGGGTATCAAATCAGACAGACCCTACCGCCTGAGATTAAATGCTTTGGAGTTCATGTTTCAGAATTTCACAAGCTCGAAGTTCAGCGTAATTGGGCATTGTAAGTACACGCCTGAGAACTTCGATAAGGCAACTCAGCTTGTCGAACGTAAAGGATGGGAAGGTCTGATTCTTCGTGCCGATGCCCCATATCAGTCTGGTCGTACTGCTGATTTGCTGAAGGTCAAGAAGTTCACCGATGACGAGTTTATTATTGAGGACATTACAGGAACCACCAAGAATATCCTCAATGTAAAAACAGGTCAAATGGAAGAAACGAAACTGGCTGGGGCTATGGTTGTTCGTTATAAGGGTAATCCTGTCGCTGTTGGCAGTGGGCTTTCTGACGAGCTTAGGATTGACCTTTATAACAACCCTGATAAGTACCTCGGACGCAAGATAACCGTGAAATACTTCGAGGAAACAACCGATGCAACAGGCAAACCTTCCCTCAGATTCCCAATTTTCAAGGGTTTTCGAGATTTACCTGAATAAATTTTCAACTTTTTATTGATTTTCGCTTGATTTTTGCTTTAAGTGTGCTATATTATACTTAAGCAGTCCTCACAACCCAAACAGGAGAACAACAATGGCTGAATTAGTCGCAACCCTCAACAACATCGAAGAACTCAAGCTGAACTACGCAAAAGCTCTGAGCAATTACGAGAATGCGAGATTGGAACTTGCCGAACTCACTGCTGAATATGACAAGGCAAGACACACCAAACGTACCGAACTTTACAAGGAAAAACTGCTCGGTGCTAAATACTCCGAAGAATGCATCAGGAGTATGACAATCGCTGAATTTGCCAACCTTAACGCGAGTGTTACAAATGCTCAGGCAAAGGTCGATTGTTACAAAGCTGAACTTGATTTCGCACGTGATATGTTTCTGAACCACACCAATAACTAATCCCAAAGGAGAAGACTATGAGCAATTTCACAATGGCTGACATCAAACGTATGCGCGAATCTCATGATGCACGAGTGGCGGCGGCAAAAGCTGTCCTCACTGGCAATTTCAGGGAGATTCTTAACACCAGTACACTTCCGAAAGGTGTGAAGCTCTGGTGGCCCCAGAATGACAAACCGGAAGAGGCTATCATGCGTATCGTTGACTTCCAGACCACAAAGGCTGTCAATGCAGGTGGCACGAAACCCGGTGAGTTCAGTGCTTTCAGACGCTACAAAACCCATAATCTGCCGGATGGTCGTACAGTTGTGTGTCCGACCACTTACGGCAAGAAATGCCCCCTGTGCGAGACTGTTGCGGCGCATTGGGATGAAATCAAGAACGACAAGACAAATCAGTCTCCGTACAGCAAGCTCAGACCCAAAAAGATGCTTCTGTTCAATGCCGTATTCAAAACTCCTACTGAAAGCGGCAGTGTGAAGGTCGTTCCTCGTGTTGTCAAATGCACCGAGTTCTATTTCATTCCCATTTTCGACAAAGCTCTGAAAGCAGAAGAGCAGTTCAAGCCGAAAGAAGCTGATAAAATCTACAGCTACTCCGACATTGAACTTGGTTACTGGTTCACTGCTCGGTTCGGCATGGCTCCGGCTGTTGCTACCAACCCGAAGTCCAAGCAGATGATGCAGTTGCTTGATGTGAAGCTCGACCTTTCCACGTCCAAGATGCTTCCTGAACAGCTCTTTGATTATGTGGCTGACCTTGACCTGCTGATTCCTGATGCTCCGTCTTACGAGGAACTGTATGCTCTGATTGATGAGCGTCCGGTTAATGTTGCGGCTCCCAAACAGGAAGAGGTTGCAACACAGCCTGATGTGGAAATCGCTATTGAAGAGGCGGCATCTACTGGTATTGAGCGTCCTGTCAGCACGAGGGAAGAGGTCGAAACCCTTGATACCAAAGCCGCTGATGAACCGCCGCAGACTGGATTTGCCACGGAAGAGGAAGTTCAGCAGAGCGATGATTTCGAGCTTGGTGACTTCGATATTGACGCTTAACAAAACAGGGGTGGTGGCATAACAACCACCACCCCAATAAGGTAAACAACAATGGAAATTTCTTACAGACGAACCATGCAGACCAAGGCTTACGAATCCATAGCTCTTGAAGTCAAACTCAACGAGAATGAGGTTAAGCCTGAATACGAAGAATCCATCAAGGAACTTATCGAAAAGGTGGATTCAATCTGTGAACAACACGTGTATGACTTGCAACACGCAGGCGAAGCACGTCTACCGGATTTCTGAACATGAAGAAGCGTTATTTAGAGAACCCCGAAGACGATTCCTTTACAATCAACCTGTCCGACATTCCTGAATCAAATATGACCGTAGCCGATTACAAGGAAATGGTCGTGAGGAATCGGGCTTACTTGGATTTCAGGAAACGTTCAGGGCTTACGGATGAGGCTTGGTGTTACGCCATGAATATCAGCGAAGGACGAGATAGAGCCTACGTTGAATGTACGGTACAAGTCCCTAACGTAACTCTAAATAACGCCGAACGTGTATCAAGAAAAATGCAACGCTCCATAGATTACTGTAGGAGAGCTATTATAGATGCCAAACTTAACGAACCGTGAACGAGCTGTCAACTTCCTGAATATGCCGAAAGACCGCATTACCATTTTAGTTGACAGCCGTTGTGTATGCTGGAACGCTACATTCAAGGCATACAAAAACTATCCTAATGTAAGAAGTCAGGAAGAGCGTGAGGCTACTATCCTGAACTGTTTCTTTGATAAAATCGAGTTCATTTGCAAAGCACTTAACACCACAAAGTTAGTGTTTGCATGGGACTGTTCAAGGGAAACCAGTATCAGGCGTAAGCTCTATCCTGATTATAAAAACAATCGGGCTGGCTGGAATCCTGAAAAAGAAATGCCACACACAAGCCAAAGGACTACGGAGGCTATGGATAAAAACCTGCAAATCCGTAAAGAGTGTGAGTATTTCTGGAAAATCATTGAGACTGAGGTAGTTCCAAAACTCGGCTTCAAGAACTGCTACAAGGCTGACGGATATGAAGGTGACGATATTATTGCCAGTATTGTTGATTCCTACCCTGACAGATACTTTGTTATCTACTCTGACGATAACGATTACATCCAGCTCATCAGAAAAAACGTGGCTATGGCTTCGGTCAGGGAATACGGTGGCGGCAATAACGTTACTGTCTACAACGAAACGAGAGCCATGAACAGCCCAAAACTCCGTGGTCTACATCCAAGTCGATTTGCTGACGTGAAAGCATTGGCTGGGTGTCACTCTGATGCGGTTCCGGGTGTTAGAGGTATCGGTGAGAATCGTGCGCTTGAATATCTGCTTACCGGAACAATCAGAACACCATCAGGAAAACCATCACTCCTTGTCAAAAAGATTGAGGATGCCAAAAAGAACGGTGAACTTGCCCTATGGGATAAACTGGTTCGTCTTCCTCTTGGTGGTGTTCCTTACTTCGAGCTGGTTCCTGATGAATTTGACTATAAGTATTTCATCAAACTCTGTGATTACTATGGTCTGATTCAAAAGCAGGGTTCCGAGTTTTGGTCTGAATTAATGGGAGGTGAATAATGGCTCGATACGAAATAGAGATTCCTTTTGAGGTAATCCCTGTTCAATCCGTAAGGGTTCGCCGTATCGGAAAGCATATCACCACCTACCAACCTGCAAAAGTCGTAAACTTCAAGAAACAGGTTGCCGAATACGTTACAGAGGATTTGAAACATGAAACCATACCTCTTTTTAGTGGTATTCCATTGGAGGTACACTTTGGTTTTTATTTTAAGCCCCCAAAATCGCTCAAAGGCAACCCGGTCTATAAGATTACCAGACCAGACATTGACAACTGCGGAAAAGCCCTGCAAGACGCCTTAACAGGGATTCTATGGGCAGACGATAGTTTAATAGCTGTCAGGCACTCATTCAAGTTATACAGTGACACACCAAAAATAAGAATTTCGGTGGCTACCCTTGACAAAGCTGTTTAACATTGTTGCTCAGATGGGACTTACCACAGAGCAGGTATGTAAGATAACCGGACTGCATAAGCGTCAGGCTATTCGTCTTATCAACTACGGAGTACAGGATATTCGCGTGGCTAAAAGACTGGCTAAAAAGTTTATGCTGCCCGATTATCGTTTAATTCTTGAGAACAATACAGGAGGTTTCGATGATTGAGCAATTAAAAGCTACCAATCTACAGAAACACGAGAACATTACGTTGAACTTCATTGAAGGTGTCAACGTTATCACAGGACCTACGGATTCAGGTAAGACAGCCATATTCCGTGGGTTGAAGTGGGTGTTGATGAATGACGGAGATTCAAGCAAGCTCGTCAAACACGGCACTCAGAAATGCACCGTATCAGCAACGATTGACGGTAATGTGATTGAGAGGTCGTACAGTGCCTCAAGCAATACCTACAAGCTGAATGACAATCTGTATAAGTCGTTCAGAACCAGTGTACCCGGTGATATTGCATTACTGGTGAACATGGACGTTATCTCGATTCAGGACAGACGAGATTTGCCGTTTATGGTCTACTACAAAGGTTCTGAAACAGCGGAACAGTTCAGTACGATGCTTGACCTTAACGAGATTCAGACCGTTACGTCAAACACAAATCGTTATGTCAAACAGACTGCCGATAGTGTGGAGAAACTCAAAGTCTGTATCTCAAAGGCTAAAGAAGAGCTTGCTTTTTACGCTGATGTTGACATGGCGGCTGGATTGCTGAAAGCATACACTGCCGACCGTGACGTTTGCGTTAAATTGCAAGAAGAACTAAAAGCAATTACCGAGTACAAAGACAAGCTGTTTTGGATTGAACGCGCTATGGCTGGTTATGAACGCTACGCCGATGCAGATAAAGACCTGTGTGTACTGGAACAACTCAAACAGGTTGCGGATGAGCAGTATAACGAGCTGTACGAAATCAGACTGCTGAGAAGCCAGCTCAAGGATGTTGTTGTCAAGTTGCAGAACAATAACATCACTGAGGCTGAATCTGATATTATTTCCCTCAGCCGTATTCAGCACGACATTGTTGAGTATCGTCAGAACCTCAACGAACTGCAAGCCGAACAATCCACATTCAAAACACTGATTCAGCAAGGAAAACAGGCAAAGAACATGTATAAAGAGTACGAGGACAAACTTCATGCTCTGGTCGGTACTGTTTGCCCAACTTGCGGACAAGTTATAGGTGAAGTATGAGAATCCATAAAATCCTTGTTTTGGCTGACCTGCACTTAAAGGAAAACAAGCCTGAGTGCCGTGATGAACAGGAAGATTGGATTGCAACAATCGACAACAAAATCCAGTTTATCGCTACATTGGCAAAGAAACAGCGCGTGAATCACATTGTAATCGCAGGAGACATTTTTGATTCTTGGCGTACAAACACAATGCAGTTTCTTATTCAATGTGCAGGTTGGTTAAGTCAACTCGATAATGCTTGCAGAGGAGCTAACGGCATTAATCGTGTTGGCAACCTTATTTGCATACCGGGAAACCACGACAGCATGGGTGGTAATCCTGACGAGCTGAAACGTTCTCCCTACACGCTTATGGCGAATATGGGTGTATTCAGACACCTTGACAAGAATCAGGGTTTGTATTATCCTGTGTACTATTCCGATGATTTGCATGACGGTACTGTTAAAAAGAACGGCAGACCCATTATTGTCATGCACAAAGGGATGTACTACAAGGATAAACCGTTTGATGAAGCCAAGGAAGAAAACAACATCGAATGGTTTGTCAAGAACTGTACGTCAGAGAATACACGGTTGATTATTTCCGGCGACTATCATAAACCGTTCTCACAGGAGATTAATGGCATAGCCTGTATCAACTGTGGTTCGGTTTTCAGATTACGCGCCGACCAAATCGACTACAAACCAAAGGCTACGATTATTGAATACGACATGGACAGCAACCTAATCCTGAACGTTGAAGATTATCCGTTGCCTTTGACCTACGACATCCACCGCGAACATATTGACGAGAAGAAAGCACTCTACGCCAAGATAAGCGGCATGATGAACACGATTGACGATAGCTTTGAGCTTTCCCTTAGCTTCAAAGACAACTTCAAGCACATTATTGCAAACGACCCAAACCACGACAAACTTTTAACCATGTTCGAGGCGATGTATGAATAACTCAATCTCCGAATACAAATCCAAAATCGAAGAAGCCAAGTCACAGTACAACAAGGCTTTAGGTAAAATGTCAGCTTTGAAGGAACAGGCTATGCAGAATCCACGCATAGCCGAAAAGGTCAAAGCAGGTAACGATTTGGCTCAGGCAATCAAGCTGTCCATTGAGGAAATCACAACGGAACTCAACAGGAAACAACAGGAACTCGATGAAGGTCTCGCCAAGTTCCAAGAGAAGTATTCCAAGTTCCTCGAAGGTGTCTGATATGACGATAAAAGACATGCAACACTATATTGATATTGCCTCGTACAACCGGGACAAGGCAAAATCAGCATTAAGCCGCTACGAAAGCGATTTGACGGCACTTAATCTGGAATACGACCTTGCACTGGCATTACAGGCTTACGTCAAGGAAACAGCCACTTACACGCTTGAAACGATTAGTGTGAATGTGAGCAAAATCGTAACAGATACCTTGAAGTTCGTTTTCGATTCGGATTATAAGTTTGT
>Ga0265298_10000295_pt1 | contig 75968 bp, 57 predicted proteins | sample AusTroGonzalo_MG_3_FD_193486 | JGI IMG/M metagenome (GOLD analysis project Ga0265298, IMG submission 193486) | Bovine rumen microbial communities from tropical cattle in Woodstock, Queensland, Australia - Gonzalo_01 | ecosystem: Host-associated > Mammals > Digestive system > Stomach > Rumen ... | reverse complement strand
ATCGTCAGCACGAGGACTATCACGGAAAATAATATGCGTTTCATCTCTTTACGATTTTATATGTCTTGCTATTCGTCTTTACAATATACACACCCTTTTTCATCTGCGCCTTCGTCACCTTATGGCCCTGTAGGTCGTAGATATCGGCGGCCTCATCGAGTGTCTCGCTGGTGATGCTCTCGATGGCTGTGGTCTCGTCGACGTTTGAGAAGTACATCTTCGAGAGGTTCGAGAGGGTGAACGATTGGGAACCGGCTGTCAGCGTGGTTCCGCTGACGGTCAGCGTCAGCGACGACACGGGCACGGAGACCCTCGCCCCATCAGTTGTCTCGAAAGTCAGGTAGGCGTAGGCCTCATCAGCCTGCACCGTCAGCGCCCCGACCAGCGTCATCAATAATAAAACGATCTTCTTCATCTATCTTATAATATTTTAATGGTTGCAAAGGTAATATAAAAAGAGGTGTTCGCCAAAACATTTCAGCGAACACCCCGTTTTTTTCAGCGAAAAACGTATGCCGGAGGACTTACTTCTTGCTTCTGTAGAACTTCTCAAGCGTGCGGTAGGCGTTCTCCTTCTCCTTGGAGGCGACCTCCTTTGACTCGACATCGAGCTTCATCACAGGCGCAGCGTCGAGATTCTCCTTCGTAATGGCCGTCCACTGGGGAAGACCCTCGCCGTTGGGATTACCAGTCTTGCAGAAGTTGGCATAATAGGTGAGGAAGAGCTTCGAGATGGCGTAGTCCTCATCCTGCCAGTCATAGTACTCGTTGGTGTCGAGGGTACCCATCGCATATTCGATATCAGCCGAATGGACAGCACCCGGAGCGATGGCCGGCTGCTGGGCTTCGGCCTTCTTCTCTTCAGCTGTCTTCTCACGGACACCACCTGCCAGCGCTCCCACCTTGTCGCCCATCTTGGCAGACACCTGGGGCCGCGGATGCATGTAGTGATAGCGATAGACCGGCAGACCGGACTTGGCGTGGTAGTCGCAGACCTTCCAGGTGGGGAAGCCAGTGAAAAGGTCGGAGGCGAGGTCGAGACCCTTTTGGCTCAGCACGTCCTCGTCGGTGGCGATGCCGTAGGCCTCAAAGATCTCGTCGGTCATATCACCGAACTGTGCCTTCATGGCATTCTTGTAGTTCTGGAATGTGGGAGCCTGACCTCCAAGTGCCTGTGCGGGATGGCCTTCAAGGGAGTTCCAGCCTGCGAGCAGCGGCACCTGGGCCTGCTCGTTGTTCTCGAAGACCTCGTCGGCACTCTTCTTCATGAAGTAGCCGTCGATGACCACATTGGCCATGCCTCTGGGAGGCAGGAGCTTCTGAAGCGAGTCGGCACTCAGCGCCATGGCATCGGCCAGGCTGGCGATACCTGCCTGCTTCAGCAGTTCGGCACCGGCGGCATCGGCATCAGCCTGAGAGGCAGGCTGATAGGGCAGCACCTCGGCACCCGACGACAGCATGGCTCCGGCGATATTGTCCTTAGAGAGCGGCGAACACATCAGGAGCGACACCGAGAAAGAACCTGCCGATTCACCCACGATGGTAATCTTCGCAGGGTCTCCACCAAAGGCTGCGATATTATCTTTCACCCACTGGATGGCAGCCACCTGGTCGAGGAAACCGTAGTTGCCGCTTCCTTTGTACTCAGATGCAGCCGTGAGTTCCGGATGGGCGAAAAAGCCAAACACACCTTCACGATAGTTGGCCGTCACGCCAATCACTCCCTCCTTGGCAATGGAGGAACCGTCATATCGGGGCTCGCTGCCGGAACCAGCCATCAGTCCGCCGCCATTAAAATAAATTAGTACAGGAAGGGCGTCAGCAGTCGTAGCTGCGGTAGTCCAGATATTCAGATAGAGGCAGTCCTCGCTGCGGCCTGCACCACGGAAGGCCATGTCGCCGAAGACATCGAGCTGCATAGGATCGTCGCCGAAGGCCTTGGCCTCACGGATGCCGTCCCAGGCCTGAAGCGGCTGAGGGGCCTTCCAACGGAGTTCGCCTACTGGAGCCTGTGCGAAGGGAACGCCCAAGAACTTCTTCACGCCGTCCTCTTCAAAGCCTTCGAGAACGCCATACTGGGTTTTTACCTGAAGGGTGACTTCCGCAGCCTTCTTCTCTGTGCAAGCGCTAAAGGCCGCGAGACAAGCGATGACAAGCATCGCGAATGATTTGGTCCTAGTCATAATTTTATCTGTTTATTGGTTTCACTCGGCAAAATTACGCAATAATTACCATATAATCATTGCTCAGAGTGTTAAATAAGTGTAATACTTGGCAAAAACATTGTACTATGTATTGCAAGGTACTAATATTTTGCCTACCTTTGCAGCCGGAATCTTATAATACGCAAGCAAATGAATATCGAGAATGCAAAGTCACAGATGCGGAAAGGGATGCTGGAGTACTGCGTGTTGCTGCTCCTGAAGCATCGTCCCTCGTATGCCAGTGACATTATCCAACAACTGAAGAACGCAGAGTTGCTCGTGGTGGAGGGAACGCTCTACCCGCTGCTCACTCGTCTAAAGAACGACGGACTGCTACACTACGAATGGCAGGAATCAACGCAGGGACCTCCCCGCAAGTACTATGCCCTCAGCCCTGAGGGCGAACAGTTCCTCGAAGGCCTCGACAGCGCCTGGACGGAACTAGCCAACACCATTAATTATCTTAAGAACATACATCCTAACTTAATAGAAGCAAAATGAAGAAGAACATTACCATCAACCTTTGCGGGCGACTCTTCCAGATCGATGAGGATGCCTATGAAATGCTGCAGGAATACATCGAGTCGCTCCGTTCCTCATTCGGGCAACAACAGGGCTGTGACGAGATTGTAGACGACATCGAGGCCCGCATCGCAGAACTGTTTACAGAACTGAACCAAAAGGGCATCGAGGCCATCACCATCGACCACGTGAAGGACATCATCACACGCATCGGCAAACCCGAAGAGCTGGCCGATTCTGAGGGAACAGGCAACGAAAAACAAGATGACAGTAACGATGGACATAAGTACGACTCTTTCCGATCGGCTGCCCAGGATATATGTGATAATGTACGCGCAAGGACTGCCGGCAAGAAACTCTACCGTAACCCCAATGACAAGATGGTGGCAGGTGTGCTCTCCGGCTTGGCTGCCTACACGAATACAGAGGCTGTATGGTGGCGACTGCTGACCGTGCTGCTCGTGTTGTTCTATGGTGTGGGCATCATCGCCTACATCGTGATGGCCATCGTCGTGCCTGAAGCGAAGACGCCAGAACAACTGTTGCAGATGGAAGGTAAGGATGTGACGCCGCAGAATCTGGCGGACGTTGTGGTAGAGAACAAGCAGACGGTTCGACCCAACCGCGGATGCTTGGGTACGCTCTTGTTCGTGTTGTTCTCAATCGTCGCCGCCTTCTTCGTGGTCATCGCCTCGATAGTAGGAGTGGGGCTGTTGATTTCCCTGTTGCTCGTCATCGTGTCGCTTGTCATTGTCTTTACCGTTCCTTCAGCAACCCATGTGAACTTGCCCTTCGACATCGAGTATCTGAATCTGGGCGAACTGATCAACATCCACCCTTGGATAGTCATTACCTTCATCGCCGGCGTGCTGCTCGCCCTCTCTATTCCTCTCTACGCCATCGGTCACATGCTATTCTCTAGAGCTGGCAAAGTGCAACCCATGGGCATCGGACAGCGCATCCTGTGGATTGTGCTGTGGGTGGCGTCGCTGTGCTGTCTGTTCCCTGCACTCATCTGGATTCAGCAGCAGGAGAAAACGCATTATAATGTAGAAATGGAGGAAATCTATTCCTATCAAGGTGTGACGATGAGCCATCAGGACAAGCGTTTCCTGCGCAAGGGCGGCTGGGACTTGATCAAAGCAGAGAACTGCGACCACTATACTTACAGCGGATACTATAACGGCAATCATAATGTGCGCTTCCTGGATGTTTATAATGAGAATTGTGAGCAAGTGTTTCAGGCAGAGCGTAAGGAGGCCGTTGAGCCTGGCGTATATCGTCTGGACTGTGCAGTCAGGGCGGAGGGCCCCGGCCCCTGCGTATATGTCATCGGCGACAGCACGATGCTCAAGTCCATCCCTGTTTATGAGCAGCCCCAAAACGGTGTGCCTGATATGGGTTGGTTTAACATCAGTATCGACAACATCGTAGTCTCTGGCAACTCCATAGCCTACGGTCTTTCTTCCGATGAAGATTTCACAGGCCAACCCTGTCGCGCCCAGTGGTTCTCTGCCACAGACTTCAAACTCACCCGCACAGGCGACCTGCCGAAGAAGTAAAAAAGTTTTTTTTGAAAAAAGTTCAGGGAAGTGCGAGATATTTCCCTGAACTTGTCGTATAACAAGTAGAAGTGAGACAACTGACAGAACAGCAGATCGTGGAAGCCGTCCGGCGAGGGCGGCGCGAGGGGCAGGACGCATTGGTCTGTCGCTATGCTGAGCGAGTGTTCGCCATGATTGTCCGCCAAGTGTCTGACGTGATGGACGCCGAGGAACTGGCACAGGACACCTTCATGAAAGCCTTCAGCCACATCGACAGTTACGACCCCAATAAGGCTTCGCTCTCCACCTGGCTCTGCCGCATCGCTTACCGTCTGACGCTCGACTTCCTGAAACGCCACCATCCGCCCATCATCCCCATCGAGGACAGCGAGGTATGGCAGACAGATATCAGCGACGAGCAGTTGGAGTCAGAACTCTCATCAGGACGCGAAGAGCGCATTCAGCGGTTGCAGGAGATCATAGACGAACTGCCAGACGAAGAGCGGATGCTGCTGACGCTCCATTACTTCGAGGACCGTCCGCTGACGGAGATCGCCTACATCACAGGCATCGAGCCCGGCCCCCTGGCCAACCGCCTCTATCGGACAAGAAAGAAACTTTTATTAAAATTAAAAGATTGAAGAATTAAAAATAAGATGAACGAAAGATATAAGGACACGGACCTGCGAGAGGCATTGCGACGCAAATATGCCGATTCGCCCAAGCTGCCTGCCGACTTCATGACGAAGATGCGACAGCAGACGAAGCCTGAGCCTGCACGAAAGGTGACGCTCTGGCGCTGGGTGGCAGCCGCAGCCTGTCTTATTATGATAATAGGTATAGGCACAACGATATTCCCCCTGGGGGACACAAAGGGGTCAGGAACTTCTGTGTCAAAGAGAACGGACGGAAGCCTGACGGCAAAGCAAGGAAAGTCGGAGTCAGATGCCTATTCACCGATAGTCCGCCCTGCCCGGACTGTCAGTCCGCCCTGCCCGGACTCACAGTCCGCCCTGCCCGGACTCGTCGTCCAGACCGTCCGGACAAACGACAACAAGGCTTCAAAGGTCGATGGAAGCGTAACGAAAGCTCCAGCGCAGCCTATTGTTGAACCAGTTGCAGTAGATGAGAACCTGCACTATGCTGCCTATGTTCCAGCAGAAGACTCCACTTATCAGGCCCCCAGCCGTATGGACGAGTTCATCGCCAAGATGGCCGACTATAATAAAGTAAAGGCAGTGACACTTGACTGCATCCCGGACGACGGCGGCAGTACCGTTGTCAACACGGCCTACGTCTTTGAGGATAAGCAGGAACTGGACCTCTTCGGCCGTCTGCTGCAAGCCGCCTGCTGGTACGACTCAAAGACTCCCGGCTATCTCCTTACCTTCTCTCACCAGCAGTTCTTCTTCACCCTGAAGGACCTGCGCAAGAACGAAAAGTACCTCTGGATAGCAGAGCGCATCATTGGCGGGCGCATCCTGCTCTACAGTACCCACTCACCGATAGAGGCCAACGTCTCATCGGCCTGTTTCCAAGAATATCGCGAACAGCTGACGCATACCAACTTTAGTACATTACAATTTTAAAACGAAGCCGTATGAAAAAAATCTTTTTATTGAGCCTCCTGGCGATGACAGGCCTCACCTTGCAGGCACAGACGAACGTATTGAGAGGCACCCTCACCTATCAGTCGGAAACGACAGAAACCAAGGAGTATGCTAAAAGCGCGGGCATATTCGTGTCGCGTCCTGAAGTCAAGACAGACCAAAAGACGAAGAAGACCACCGCCGCGTGGCACATGACGAATATGGAATGGATCAAGGACTATTGCGAAGCCAAGGATGTCTCCATAGAGAAGAACTACCTGAAGCTCTTCCCTGAGATAGCCAACGTGCTGCAGGAAACCAATTCCGTCATACCTATGAGCTGGCGGTTGACGGAGGAGAACAACGAAACGGTGCTCCATTGCTACTTCCGTATGCCTGCCGACGAGGTGACCAACCTGTGGCTGACTTCCGAAGAGACTTGTCTTGTGGATCAGGAGACAGGTGTGCAATACCGTATTCGTCGCACGGAGCCAGACACCTACCGCAAGCACTTCACCGTCAGAGCTAAAAAAGGCGATGTGCTCGACCTAAAGATTTTCTTCGCACCGCTGCCTGAATCGACAAAGGACATCAGGATCTATGGTATTCCCAACTGGGGCATGATGGGTATGCCTGTGACCGTCCGCTATCAGGTATTCGGCAAGTGGCAGCCTTTGGACTACGACACCATTCCACAGTTCCGTAAGCCCTATGTACACAAAGAACACATGAGTGAGGACAAACCCTACGACGCACAGAACTGGAGCACCTGGAAAGTAATGAGGGATGCGCATCTTATCAAGCCCCTGAAAGATGGTACGATGGCACTGTGGCGCACACCCGAAGCTACCTACCTCGCCATAGGCTTCGAGCAGAACTGGACTACTGAGTACTGGAGTTTCGGACACGACACCAAACTTGTCGACGATAGAGGTCATCAGTATAAGATCCGTGAGATACAGGGCCTTCCTATGGACGAACTGTTCTTCATGGAGGGCAATGCCGGTGACTATGTGGCATACGTGCTGGTCTTCGACCCCTTACCCCTGGAACTGACGAAAGTTACCTACATCGTTCCTGAAGGAGAACCCTTCAACGCCTGGGGTGCCAACTGGTCAGGCAGTGTGCTTCCTCTCGAAATCCAGCAGCTCCGCGACAACCAGAAACTATTCAATTATCATCCCAGAATCATCGTAAAATAGTATCTGAATATATGAAAGAGATAAGAATCAACATATCCCCAAAAGTGTGGATTTACATATTATTGGTAATGATAGCCGTATTTGCAGTTATCATGGGTGTTAGCACTGCCATTGGAGGACCGGGGGCTATTGGGGCTAATAAGTATCATATGATAACGCTTTTTGTCTGCATCGCTGCATTTAATCTGGTCCCTGCATACTTTAAACGCAAGACCCATCTTGTTATCACGGATGTTCAGTTGAGAGTGAACGCTCCGGAACCATGGGTCGTGCAACTGTCAGGTGTTGATTCTTTTTACGTCGGCAAGTACAAAGGCCGCAAGTTTATTGGCATACGCTATAATGACAATGTTGAGGCAGGTATCACAGACGAGGAGATTGCCAAGGATCGTAAACAGCGCTTCAAAGCAGCCCTTCAGGGTTATCCCTACGAAGTATACGTAGGCTTCCTATCGTTGAAACCACAAGAAATCTGCAATCTGCTGAACGCCCGAATCAAAAGGTAGACAATCATATGAAGAAATTATTAATTTCGAACTGCAATCCCTGAAAGAGAAGCTGCAATGAGGAACCAGATAACAACTATATTTACTAAGAATTCTTAAATCTTACCTTCAGTCCTACGACAAGCATACGGCCAGGACTGAAGAGAGCATACTTGCGGATGCTGGAGTCAGGGCGACGGTCTACCTTGTTGAAGAGGTTGTCGATACCGATACTGGGTTCAAGGACGGCCCACTTCACAATGTCAAAGGTGTGGGTGGTGTTCAGATTCCAGATGCCAAAGCCTGGGGCATCCTCGTAAGTGCCTGTGTAGTATGTTTTAGACTGTAGGCGGCCGTTGAGGTTCACATTGAGACCGTACCGCCGCCAGACGTGATGGTAATTGGCAGCGATGGTGGCGGTGTGGCGGATGCTGCGCTCGAGGGGTTGCCACTCATCACCACTCTTCGTTCGGGCATAGGTGTAGGCATAATTGGCAGAAAGATTAAAACCTGTAAAGAGATTGGCAGAGAGATTGAACTGCACGCCTTTCACATCGCCCTTGTCGCTGTTCTGATAGAGCGCGTATTGTGAAAGTTTCTGCGCCTGGTCGTCTGTCATCTCGGGGAACTCCTTGCGTAACATCTTCAACGATTCATCGTCAACTTCCACGTTCTGCTTCACCACCATATCGTTGATACGATTGAGATAACCCGTGAGGCTCACGGCGATGAACCGCGAACGGTATTCTGCATTGAGGGATACGTAGTGACTCGTCTCAGGTGAGAGGTCCGAGTTGCCAAAACTGATCTGTGCCTTGCCACGATTCACGGAGAAGTAGTGGTAATAGAGTTCGTCAAGTCCAGGAGCGCGGAAGCCTGCCGAATAGGTGACACGGAAGCGGAAGTCGCCAGGCGCTGCCATCAGCACGACCTTTGGCGTCAGCCGATTGCCGAAAGTCTCGTGGCGGGTATAGCGCAGTCCGAGGGTAGCGGTCATGATGCGCAAGAAGGTTTGCTCGTGCTGGGCATAGGCGGCCTGCGTCCAGACGTGTCGGTTGATGTCGCCAGAGGTGGCTTCCAGCCAGTCCTTACGCCAGTCGGCACCAAATATCGTCGTGCCACCATCCATCAGTCCAAGGATGGCCTTCACTTCACCCTCCATCGTGCGTTGTTTCTTCGACTGCACATAATCGCCGATAGCATTGGTCTTCGTCGCAACATCGTACTCCTTGCCATAGCGGAAGCGGTCGACGGTGAAGTTGGCTTGCAGAGAGTTCTTGGCGGTGCGCTCGGCTTTGCCGCTTTGCCCTGCAAAGAACTTGTAGATACCTCCGATATTCCAACGGAAGCCTTTATAGCGCATTTCGTAGTCGGTGCCGCCTGTGATGTCGTCACGGGTGTCTGGGCGATCTGTGATTTTGTATGAATAGTCTAAGCCCGCATTCAGCGCCAATTGCTGATTGGGGGCATAGGTGAATTTCTGTCCGATGATGTTGGAACGATAGCCGGTAAACAGGGGGGCGATTGTTTGCTGAGTCTCTGTGTCAGAGCCCTTGATGTATTCCAGGTTGTTGTTCTGATAGCTGTTGGCACGGTCGTGGGTGAATGAGGTGTAAGAGCCGAAACCTTTGCTATAAATGTCAAGATTGACGGACTCCGTGAGCTGACCGTGACCTGAGACCCTGGTATCGTTGGTGATGCTGACCAGCTGTTGTGTAGGCTGGTCAGTGATGATGTTGATAACACCCGCAATCGCATCAGAGCCGTAAAGCGACGAGGCTGCGCCATCGAGTATCTCGATACGTTTGACGCGAGACATATTGATTCGCGACAAGTCCACGTTATTGGAGATGTCACCAGAGAGTTTCGTGCCATTGATGAGGATGAGGATATACTTGTTGCCAAGGCCGTTGAGACGCAGGAAGGTTCCCATGGAGTTGGGAGCCATAGACACTTGGGGCATCATACGGGTCAAGGCATCGCCGAAATTGGTGATGCCGTGTTCACGGATCTCCTGGGCAGAGAGCACGTGGACGGGAGTAGCTGTGCTTTTCAGACGCTGGTGGTGACCGGAACCAGTCACGACCACAGGGTTTAGGTTATAGGTTCGGCTTACCACAGCGGAGTCTGCGCGCTCCATCTTGTGGATTTGGGAGAAAGCAGCGCTCCCCGAGAGGAGCGCTGTCATCATAATGATGAGTGTTTTATTCATGGAACAAAGAGAATTCTTAATCTTCAGGATTCTTCGAGTGGTAGTAGTCGAGCGGCTCACCGTCGATAGCATCCTGCGTGTGGTTCATCCATACCTGACGGATGGTGGGGAGTTCGAGCAGTCCGAGGTTGATCATCGTGTCGTCGTTGCACTCATAGCCCAGATGCCAAAAGAACATCTTCCAGGAAGTGTCCTCCACCTCACCCTCCTCATTGGGCGTGAAGCCGACACCGTCTTGCCAGTTGTCATCATCGTCGCCAGCCATATCGTTGTGACCGTGATCACCGTCGATAGACATTAGTGGGTGGCAGAACACTTTGCCACTCTTGATGCCACTCTTCTGCATTCTGTCATAGACATTGGTCTTGAAGTTGTTCATCATATCCACAGTACCAACAAAGTAGTTCTTGTTATAGGCCTGAAGGGCCTCTTCAAGTTGAGTATAACGAATGTTGGCCTTATAAGTGTCGTACTCATCAGGGTTACCGTGACCCATGAAGGCCACCACACCTTCCTTGGCCTTATCGCTGTAGAGGGTGTTAAGTTCCTCGGCCACGAGGTTCACGTCGGCATCAGCATCCTGCAGCAGGGGCACACCGAGCCTGATCTCCACATTAGACAGATACTCATCGTCGAGGTCACCGTTGGCATTGTTGGCGAAGTCCTTGATGTAATTGATCACACGAGTGTATTCCTCACCGGGAATCACCTGCAACGACTGAACCACAATCTCATCGTACTGTACATTCGAGTCGGCAAAGGCATTCAGCCAGAAGGGAGGAGCATAGTAGTAACGGGGATCGGTGTTCTCACCGGCAGCGGCACGGTTGATACAGATGGCCGAAGAGTAGCTCAGGAAGATGTCATAGTCGGCAAAAGCTGTCTGATAAGCCTGGATGGTGGAGTCGAAGGCATCATAAGCCTGCTCCCATGTAGAACCGAAAGCCACGAGCAGAATCGCTTTGTCGTGCTTCTTGTTGTCCTTTACGTCGGCTGTGACAATAGCCTGATAACGAGACCAGTTGTTGTCCTGAGGCACTTCAACGGGCACCTCCACCTTCACGGTATCAGTCTTCTCGACAATCACCTCTACGGGTTTCTCGACGATCTTTTCGTCTTTTTCGCAGGAAGTGAGTCCTGCTGTGAGGCAAACGGCTGCGAATGCCATCACCAAATACTTAATCTTCTTCATTGTTACTTGTTTTAGAGTTAAACTTATTGTTATTTGAAAATCTGAGTTTCTTGCCTTGTGCGAAACGTATGGTCAGCGTGCCGTAGAAGGTACGGCCTGGAGTCGTCGTTCCGAGGTGCAGACCGTGATAGGTGCGGTCTACGTAATCGAAGATATTGTCGACACCGGCCTCCACACGGAAGAGCCATTTCTTGCTGACGGGGAACTCGTGGCTGGTGGAGAGGCGCCAAATCTGATAGCCCTTGCCGTCGCCGTCAATCTGATAATAGCGCTTACTCGACATACGGCCATAGAGTCCTATTCCCATATTATACTTCGGAGAGAAGGCATGATTCCAGGTACCAAACCAGCTGGCCTTGTGATGGGCGGTACCGTCGATGGTGACATCCACCAAGCGGTCGTGGGTGGTATCGTATTTCTTGGCATCGGTATCCAAATAACTGTAACTGCCTCCCAACATCCAGTCGCGGTTCAGACGATAGCGGATACTCACGTCAACACCCTTGGTCTTGGCAGATTCCAGGTTCTGATACTGACGGGTCTTCCTGGGATCGTAGGTCACGATATATTCTGCGGGGGCCTGCGTGTTGGGAATGGTCACGAGGGTAATCATATTGTCCACATTGTTCAGATAGCCCGTCACCGTCACGTTCAGTCCTTGCCAGTTGTACTCTCCGCTCACGGCATAGTAATTGGAGGTCTGGGGCGTCAGGTCTTCATTGCCTATATATAAATAGGTGGCGTTCATGTATTTCACGTAGCGATAATGCTGCTCCTTGGGCGTAGGGGTCTTGAAGCCCTGACTCCATGTGGCGCGCAGACGGAAGTCGTTGCCGATGGAGAGCATACCAGAGATCTTCGGCGTCAGATGGAAGCCAAACTGCTCGTTATGGTTCAGTCGCAAGCCGGCGGTGATGTTGGCAGAGAGCGTGGGATTGAAAGCGTAGCTGAACTCATCCTGCACGTATGCAGCCGCCGTATTATCCTTTGCCTCACCGCCATCCACACGCATCGGAGCCTCCAAATAGTCGTGGCGCCACTCCAACCCGCCACTAAGACGGTTGTTGTAGGGCAACGAGAAGATGCCCTTCAAATGAGCCATCGTACGACGCTGGTCACTCTGCAACACCTCGTCGTCGCGGAAATAGGGATAGTAGGTCGTGAAGTTACCCCTCTGGTCCAGTCCGTCTCCCATCGCCCATTCTGCGGTATAGTAATAATAGTACGCATGACGGTCCCAGTTCACGTCGAGCGTCAGCTGGTCTGTCTTGTTCCATTTCCAGATACCGCCTGCTGCCAGACTTTGGTTCCGATACTCCAAATCATAGAACTTCATGTCAGACGGATATTTACCACTGGGACGGTAGATGCGCTTCCAATAGGTGCTGCCCTCGGCATAGAACTCCAAACCTTTCAGGGGCTCGTAGGTCAGACGCTCGGACACCTGCCAGTTCGTATGGCGGTTCACGGTCATATTACGTGAGTCTTCTATCAGGAACTCCGTCTGGCTGGGATCCTCCGTTGCCGTGTTCTGCCAGCCGTCGGAGTGTTGGAGCTGGAAGTTCGTATAACTCTTCAGCTTGCCAACGGCCAGCCCTAGGCCATTATGCTGGCGCAGGTCACCATAACTGCCGCCTCGGGTGCTGTTCTCGATCAAAAAGCCTTCGTTGTGCTTCTTTGTGATGATGTTGATGACGCCGGCGATGGCATCAGAGCCATAGAGCGCACTCGACGCTCCCTTCACGATCTCAATCTTCTCGATGTTCTGGGGGTCGATGAGCGACAGGTCGTTCTGTCCTCCTACGTCGCCATGAATACGCTTGCCGTCGACCAGCACGAGGATATAGTCGTTGCCAAGACCGTTCAGCTGCATCTGCGAACCCATATCATCCTCGCTGAAGGCAAATGAAGCCGTCAGTCCGGAGAGGATATCCTCGATGCTGCGACCACTATAGTTCTTCAGCATCTTGCTCGTGATGACCTCCGTCTGAACGGGTGCATCTTTCAGCAGGTGCTGGGTTCCAGTACCTGTCACCACCACCTCCTGCAAGCTGTCCGTACGCCAGACATCCGTCTGGGCATAGGTGCCGACAGCCAACAACATCAGGCCAATAGCCAATGCCTGTCTACACATCATAAACCTTCTTTTTCCGCGCCGCATATCCCTGTACGGCCGTACTTTTGTTATTTATGGCAGGTCTTCTGACTTTCCCCAGTCTGCTTTACCTTCCCGACTTCGTGTCAGTGGCGTCATACAAGCAGACCTCTCTAAGGGGGATTACAGCTGCAGGTACAGTTCCGGACTCTCACCGGATTCCCTTACATCAGGCGGCATCAGCCACCAGATTGCCATTATCTGCGTGCAAAGATAATACTTTTATGGCACGAATTACACGAATTACGCGATTTTTTTTCGATTTATGTTTTTTTTCGTGTCAATTCGCGTAATTCGTGCCAAATTATCACTACTTTTGCAGCAGGAATTGTGATGATGACAGCAAAAAGGGCATTCCTCATAGCGGCTCCGACGAGCGGCTCTGGCAAGACAATCGTTGCCAGAGGACTGATGGCGTTGTTCACCAAGAAGGGCTATAAGGTGCAACCCTTCAAGTGCGGTCCTGACTATATCGACACAAAGTTCCACGAGGCTGTCTGCGGACGCCCCAGCATCAACCTCGATACGTTTATGGCTACGCCAGAGCATGTCCGCGAGCTCTTCTGGCATTATGCTTCTGAGGCCGATGTCAGTATCGTGGAAGGGATGATGGGTCTCTTCGACGGCTATGACCGCGAAAAGGGTTCTTCCTATGAGATAGCCCGACTGCTGGATATTCCCGTCGTGCTGGTGGTCGATGCGAAGTCAGCAGCTTATTCGATGGCAGCATTGCTCTTTGGCTTCATTCATTTCAAGCCTCCCACCCCTCAGCCTGCGGCAGCCCCCCTCGGGCAGGGGGGCAATATCCGCTTCGCAGGCGTTATATATAATAAGGTGGGATCGGAGAGGCATTTCCAGATGCTGCGTCAGGTGTGCGACGATCTGGATATCGCCTGCTTAGGCTATCTGCCAAAGGATGCTTCGTTGGAACAAGGCTCACGTTATCTGGGCCTCGATTATTCGGAAATGCCAGAAACAAGTGAGCTGACAAGTCTTTTGGAGGCACATGTCGACTGGGAAGGACTGTTTAACAAGGTATCTGTTTCTCCCCCTGAGTCAGGGGGAGCCAGAGGGGGTCTGAACAAGCGCAGACATGAGGCTGTTCAGACCACCCCGCCTAAAGGCACCCCTCCTAACTTAGGAGGGGAAAAGGTTACACTCGTGGCGCGGAATGCCGAAAGTTTCTCGTTCCTCTATCAGGAGACCCTGAACCGTTGGGCCGTAAAAAGATTCTTCGACCCAGAAAGAGATGTGCCTGATTTCAGCGACGTCAGTCTGCTCTACCTGCCTGGCGGCTATCCTGAGAAACATTTAGAGGCGCTGGTACAAAATGAAGCCTGCCGCAAAGCCATCAAGGACTATGCGGAACATGGAGGCAAGATCATTGCCGAATGTGGAGGCATGATGTATCTCTGCGAGCGCATCATTACAGACGAGGGCGAATATCCCATGTGTGGTGTGCTGCCCCACTCTATCACTGCCCGCAAAGCAGACCGAAAACTCTCGCTTGGCTATCGCCGTTTTGAACTCGACGGCAAGGAGTACCGAGGGCATGAGTTCCATTATACGCAGTTTTTAGGCGATCCACAGTCTGTCACTCAGGTCTATAACGCCAAGGGCGAACCTGTCAGCACACCCGTCTTCAGATATAAGAACGTCTTGGCATCCTATACCCACTTAGCGCCCACCATAATACCAACCCCCAACCCCTCCCCAAGGGAGGGGAGTTTGGATACTCCTGCCACAGATACTGCACTTGAAGGTAATCAAGCCCCCCTCCCTTGGGGAGGGGTTGGGGGTGGGTTACATCCCATTATGTTCGCAGGAACGGGCAGCGACGTTGGCAAAAGCATCGTGGCTGCGGCCTTCTGTCGCATCTTCAAGCAAGACGGCTACCATCCTGCCCCCTTTAAGGCCCAAAACATGGCCCTCAACTCCTACGCCACACCTGACGGCTTGGAGATAGGTCGTGCCCAGGCTGTTCAGGCCGAAGCCGCAGGCATCCCCTGTCATACGGACATGAACCCCCTACTCCTAAAGCCCCAAAGCGACCATACCTCGCAGGTAATCCTCAACGGCCGTCCCCTTGGCAATAAGGATGCGTATGACTACTGGCGACCCACCCCCAACCCCTCCCCAAGGGAGGGGAGTTTGGATACTCCTGCCACAAAAACTGCACTTAAAAGTAATCAAGCCCCCCTCCCTTGGGGAGGGGCTGGGGGTGGGTATCGCAAGGAAGTCTGCTCCGCTTTCGACCGTCTCACCGCCCGCTATAATCCTATCGTGATGGAAGGCGCCGGCAGCATCGCAGAGATCAATCTGAAGGACCGCGACTTAGTCAATATGTCGATGGCCCGTCACGCGAAGGCCGATGTCATACTGGTGGGCGATATCGACAGAGGAGGTGTGTTTGCCTCCGTCTATGGCAGCATCGCCTTACAAAGTCCAGAAGACCGCAAGCTCATCAAGGGCATTATCATCAATAAGTTCCGTGGGGATATGCGCCTCTTTGAGGAGGGTCGCAAGATGCTGGAAGATCTCTGTGGCGTACCTGTCTTGGGGGTTATACCTTATTATAAGGATATCCACATCGAGGAAGAGGACTCTGTGGCGCTGGCCCAGAAGTCATTTGAGATGCAGCAGGGCAAGGTGAATGTGGCGGTCATCATGTTGCAGCACCTCTCCAACTATACCGACTTCGACGCCCTCGAACAGGATCCTCGCATCCATCTCTTCTATACGAACAACGTGGACGATATCCACAAGGCGGACATCATCATCCTGCCTGGCACTAAATCGACGCTCCACGATCTCTACGAACTGCGTCGCAACGGCTGTGCCCAGGCCATCATCCAGGCGCATCGCAATGGGGCATCCGTATTGGGCATCTGTGGCGGTTACCAGCTCATGGGCATTGAGGTTTGCGACCCCAACCATGTGGAGGGCGACATCGAGCGTCTCCCAGGCCTCGGCCTCCTTCCTGTCACCACCACAATGAGCGGCGAGAAAGTGACGAGGCAAGCCTCGTTCTCTTTTGCATCGGACAAACACGGACTGACACGGACTAACATCAGCGAATGTAAGTCAGAGAGCATGACCGATATGCGAGGCTATGAGATCCACATGGGGCAGACACAACCCTTTGGCTCTGCTCAGCCCTCGCCCCTGCTACATCTTTCCGATGGTCGCCAGGACGGCTACCTCGTCGACAACAAATGTATGGGCACCTACGTTCACGGCATCCTCGACAATGCCTCCTTCGTGGACTTCCTCTTGCAGCCGTATGCTGAAAAACTGAGCCAAACGAATGCCTCTTTCGACTATCAGGCCTTCAAGGAAGAACAATACGACAAACTCGCCGACCACGTTCGCCAACACGTCGATATGCAAAAAATCTATCAAATACTGACCAATGACTAATCCCTTCTCCCTACTCATAGGCTGGCTGCTCGACCTGTTTTTTGGCGACCCTCAGAAGTTGCCACATCCTGTGGTGTGGTTTGGAAAGATGATTGCCTCCTGTGATCATCATTATAACAAAAGGACGCATCGCAAACTGAAGGGTGCGCTGACGGCCATCACCCTGATCCTGTTTGTCTTCGCTTTCGCCTGGATGATTAGAAAATTCTTGGGCGTCTTTGCCCTGTTCATCTTCGACGGCACGCACCAGCAGGTCTATCAGATACCCTTGCTACTCTATATCTTCGACGCCCTCGCCATCTTCTATTGTCTGGCAGGAACGACACTCATCCGCGAGGTGCGAGAAGTCTTTCTGGCGCTCGACCGCTCTTTGGAGGAAGGACGAAAACAGGTGGCTCGTATCGTAGGGCGCGACACGTCTGAACTATCAGCCCAAGAGGTACGTACCGCTGCCCTCGAAACCCTTGCCGAGAACCTCTCCGACGGTGTGATTGCTCCCCTCTTCTGGCTCGCCATCCTTGGCACACCTGGTATGCTGGCCTATAAGATGGTGAACACCCTCGACTCCATGATCGGCTACAAGACAGAACGCTATCGCGACTTCGGCTGCTGGGCTGCCCATATCGACGACATCGCCAACTATATCCCCGCCCGCCTCACCGCCATCCTCATGCTGCTTGCAGGTATCTTCATTCCCCTCCTGAGTAGGAGGGGTGCCGATAGGCGGGGTGGTCTGAGCACCCTCCGTTTCGTCCGCAAATACGCCCGCAACCACGCCTCTCCCAACAGCGGCTATCCCGAATCCGCCCTCGCCGCCATCCTCGATTGTCGCTTTGGTGGCCCCCATTACTATTTCGGCGAACTCTTCGACAAACCCTATATCGGCACCAACAACCGTCCCCTCACTACCGACGACATGAAAACAGCCGTCCGCATCAACCGTACAGCGGAGGTTTTGATGGTGCTGCTAACTGTTTCCGTCAGCCTTTTTGCCCTTCTTTCCATACCCTCATAAACAATTTTCCATAGGCTGTAGCATACGCATTTTCGTAATTCATTGATTTGCAGCAGTTTCCGACTTTGTCTCGTTTGTGCCTTTTCCATAGGCAATTGATACAACTTTCGGAATAATGTCGTAACTTTGCAACCGAGAATTAACGAAAATTCGATTGCTATGTTTACAAGAGCATTACACATATTAATGATAGGCATTCTGATGGTTGCCTGCAGTCAGCAACAGCAGAAGCCGCAGACGGCATCTCTTTGTCTGGAGGAAGCAGAGACTGCTTTGACCAACGACAGCATCCGTCAGGGTGAGACGATGTTACGAAAGGCCATGCAGTTGGCGGAAGCGTCAGAGGATTGGCACACCTATTATATCGCGTACCAGCGATTGGCGGAGGCATTATCGCAGAGTAACCCAGAGGAGGCATTGCGACTGATGAAGAAAGCCCTAACCGTCTATGAGCAGCATCCTGACGATGAGCGTAATTATGTCATATTACTTGACTATGCAGGCACCTACGCCGCACAAGTGGCTTTCACCACAGAAGGTTCCTTCGACGAAGCACTCGATTTCATCAACCGTGCATACACTATCGCTAAGAACAGCCAGATGACAGACCTGATGTGCCAGACACTCACCAGTCTCGCCAACATCGCCTGGGCCAAGGAAGACTATCGCGAGGCACTCGACTACGCCCATCAGGCAGAATCAGCAGCGACAACCGAACTGAGGTCTGCCACACTACAAGTACTGGCCCGCAGTTACCTTAGCCTCAACATGCTCGATTCGGCAGAGACGGTTTATCGACAGATTGATCCAGATGATGATGTCCATCTGGCCTATATTGTGCAGAGTAACCTTGCAAAGATAGCACTCCGACGGATGGGCGCCACACAGGTGGAGGACAGCGTAGACGAAGCCTTTGATCAGATAGAGGACATCTATTACAAGGCACTTGAACAGAAAGACCAGTACTATCAGGAGACGCTGAGACAGGAAATGGAGAACCAGCAACTGGAATACCGCTCAAAGATGTATGGCCGTACACTCCTGATTGTCATCATTGCCTCGGTGGGTATCCTTCTTGCTACAGTATTAGCACTTCGTTATCGTATCCGTATGCAGGAACAGGAGAAACGTCGGCTCCAGCAGGAGGCAGATCATCAGAAGACCTTATTGCACCAAGTCAACGAAGTGGTGGCTTTCCTGCAAAACTTCATCCTCGAACGTACGGAAGTGCTGAAGAAACTCAACCAGAGCGGCGATTCGCTCATCTACCTTAGTCCGCACGAATGGAGCGAGATAGAACGAACGCTCAACGCCATCGACGGTAACCGCTTTGCCAAGATACGTGAGCAATATCCCACTATGCAGGAAGACGACATCCGACTGTGTATCCTCACACGGCTCGGCCTCAGCAACCGCACCATCGGCAACATCTATTGCATCACCGTCTCAGCCGTCCAGCATCGCAAACTCAAACTTAAGAAGGACGTGTTCGGCGAGAGCAATCCTAATGTCACCCTGGAACAGATACTCAATAGCAAATAGCTTTCACGAAAATAGTAACATTAAAATTTATTGCAATGAAGAAACATTTATTCTTATTCATTATGATGCTCTCGCCAATGATGGCAAGTGCAGAAAACGTGAGGATTAACGAGACGAATTTCCCAGATACGAACTTCCGTAACTGGGTGCTCAGTCAGGATTATGGCGCTGATGGCGTTTTGACAGACGAGGAGCTGAAGAATATCACGAATCTTGACGTGAGACGCTTGGAGATACACGACCTAAAGGGTATTGAATATTTCACAGCATTGAAAGTCTTGAATTGTATAACAAACAAGTTGACGGCGCTCGACCTGTCCCATAATACAGCTTTGGAAAAGTTGGAGTGTGTTGGCAACAGACTGACGACAATCAATTTGCGTGAAAACAAGAAATTAAGATATTTAAGCTGCCCAGGCATCAGTTATGGCAATCAGTTGACTTCACTCGACGTATCGATGTGTACCGAACTGGATACCCTTGCCTGCTCTGGCAACCCGTTGGTAACACTTGATGTGTCAAAGAATACCAAATTAATATGCCTAGAGTGTTACAACAACCAACTAACAACACTTGATCTGTCGAAGAACGCGGCACTGAGAAGAATCCACTGCAATGACAATCGGCTGACAACGCTTGACTTATCGAAGAATACGGAACTGGACATATTACAATGTTCCAATAATCTACTGACAACGCTTGATATAACGAAGAACTCTGCATTGAGATTCCTGTCTTGTACGGATAACAAACTGTCGACACTTGATGTAACGAAGAACTCAGCATTGACATACCTGGCATGTATGGACAACAAACTGACGACACTCTACGTGTCGAACAACAAATCGTTGGAATCTATAATATGCTATAATAACCAATTGACCTCACTTGATGTGTCTGGATGTTCCGCATTGGAAGTACTACAATGTAACGACAATCAACTTACTACGCTTGACCTATCGGAGAATACCGCGCTGAACTGGCTCTTCTGCTATCATAACCAGATTAAAGGCGCAGGAATGGACGCACTTGTGGAGAGTCTACCCACCATGAATGGGGGAAGCCTGAATGTCGTGTACTTTGAGAATGAGCAGAATGTGATGACAACCACGCAAGTTGCTGCAGCCAAGGCAAAGGGATGGACACCATATATTCGGGCATACGATCATTCTAAGGAATATGCTGGTCAAGAAGTATCGCCTTTTGGCGAATGGTGGCTAGTAGGATGGAACGATGGAGGAACCTACTTTGAGGTTGATCCCAATTATGTCAGTCATCGGCATTTCAGTATTGAAATACCGATAGAAGGCTCTGTAATGGCCTATTCTATGGTGAATAATCTCTACCTCGGCCAGCTAACTCTCAACGGAAATGAAATGATCATCGGTGGAGAGAAATTCATGACACAGGTCTATTGTGATATCAAGGAAAACCAGTTCTTTGAAGACCATATTTGGGACATTAAGTCCTATCAGCTGGAGGGGAAGCTGTTGAAACTGTACTATACTGACGATGATTACTTTGTGTTTACTTCTGATTTAAATAACCGCAAAGAGGCAGGAATTGATTACCGTCCTTTTGTCGAAGAAGGGAAAGTATGGAAGGTGGGAAACACTCAGGCCATTTTGGATAATTTTGTGCAGGTGGTTGACTACTATTACTTTGATGGCGATACAATCATCGGTGGAAAGACCTGCAAGCAGATGATGTGCCAGCGGTTTGTTGGTCCAGGTTTCTCAGATGAATATGGGTATTGGACACCCCAACCTTTCCTGAAAAAAGTGGGAGCATGGTATGAAGAGGATCAGAAAGTGTACTTCTACGATGAGATCACACAGTCTATGGAGATGAAGTATGACTTCTCCCTCGCTGCCAACGATACTTTGAAGTTTCTGACGGATTGGTCTTCACCTTTTATAATAGGACCTAAGCAGACTGGAGGAATAGAAGGCTTTAAAGGTGTTTATAGAGACATTAGGATGTGTGGAGATGAAGGCCAAAGTTACCATGATACTTTCTGGTTGGAAGGTGTCGGATGTCTTCGTGGGCCGCTCAGTAATCCATGTGATCCTATATTAGCAGATCCTGTACCGGAGTTCGTGATGTCCTGTGTCGTTGGTGATGAAGTCATCTACTACAACGACGATCGTGAGGACGGGGCTACCCCTGCGGGAGCCAGGAAAAACCGCTTCGACTTCACCCATACGACCAAGATAAAGCCAAAAGCACGGATGAGGAGTGAGGAAGAGCCATCGCTATATGGCGAATTCAACGACCAAAAGTTAGACATTAATCTTGGCCTACTCGACGATACCTATCAGGTGTGCATTACTGACGGATCTGGCAAAGCAGTCTATGAGAAAACCATCAACGCAGGTAGCATCGTAGCCCTCGACATCGACATTTCTGCCTATGCCAAAGGTCGTTATACCGTCACCGTGGAGAATGGCCGAGAGTCCTTCACTGGTGAATTCGAGACGCAGGCGACAGGAATCAGCGACGCTGTGCGTCTAAATAACAAAGAAAGAATGATTAATGATAAACTTATCTACAACCTCCAAGGCCAGCGGCTCAATTCCCTGCAGAAGGGACTGAACATTGTTAATGGACGAAAGATTTATGTAAAGTGAAACCGTGACTACAATGCCAGCCCCCAGCGCTTAATACTGGGGGCTGGTCCTGTATGTTATGGAATAGAATACACGGAGACTATTTGCCTACAATCATTTTGTGACTTTTTTCAATATCTTACACTATTGTGTATAATCGTCTCAAAATCAGTCTTATAGATTAAGTGACGGTAGTTTCGAATCTTACACTACCATCACTCGAAGTAAAATAAGTTGTTTTACACCATTAAAGGCATCTTTTACAGTCGTTAAGGGCACCTTATTGATAGTAAAACAACTTGTTTTACTTAGTCAGAAGTATTTGGTGATCTTCGCATTGTCGAAGTTATTCATCTCGTTCATCATTCGGACAGCGGAATCGACGATGGGGAAAGCACAGAGGGCACCAGTGCCCTCGCCAAGACGGAGACCGAGATGGAGCAGGGGGTTGGCATCAACGATGTCGAGCATCATCTTGTGGCCAGCCTCATCGCCACAATGGGTAAAGATCATATAGTCTTGCGAGGCAGGATAAAGCCTAATGGCTCCCAAAGCACAGGCAGTCATGATGAAGCCGTCTATTAATATAATAAGGTGCAACTCTGCAGCCCTCAGCATCGCCCCAATGGTAGCGATCATCTCGAAGCCGCCGAAGTAACGGAGTGTCACAATGGGATCAGGATACTTTGTGTCATCGGCATGACACAAAGTATCCTGATCCCATTGTGACATCGCCTTCGACAGGACCTCGTACTTATGACGAATACCGTCATTATTAAGACCTGCCCCAGCCCCTATACAATCCTTAAGGGGTATATCGCCAAACAGACTCATCCAGATACTCGATGGCGACGTGTTGCCAATGCCCATCTCTCCAATACTCAAAACACAGCAACCCTCTTTCACACAGTCATCCACAAGGTCGCTACCTATTTGTATGGCTCTGTCAAACTCCTCCTCGCTCATCGCCGGCTCATACAGGAAGTTCTTCGTGCCTCGGGCTATCTTGCGATCGATAATCCCAGAAACACCAGAGAGGTCATAGTCCACACCCACATCGACAATCCGCAACTTGAAACCATGCTGGCGACAGAACATATTCACGCCTCCGCCGCCACGAGTGAAGTTGATCATCTGCTGCCAAGTGACCTCACGAGGACTGACACTCACGCCCTCACGCTCTATACCGTGATCGCCACCCAACAACAAATGACAGGGATGTGCCAACGTCGGTTCTAACGTATGCTGTATCAGACACACTTGCATCGCCAACTCCTCCAAACGGCCTAACGACCCCTTGGGCTTGTTCAGGTTGTCAATCTTCTCTTGTATCGCCCCCTGCAACGACCGGTCTACTGGAATCACATTAAACTGCTTCATACTTTTTCTTCTTTTACCACGAATTTCACGAATTACACGAATTGGCTGCGCTGAGAAATAATTAGTGAAATTAGTGTAATTCGTGGTCATTTTTAATTACTACTGGTAGTCCTGAGACCATCAGTATCACCTCGTCGGCCTTTTGCGCGATGTATTGGTTCATCCAGCCTTGCAGGTCCGTGAACTTCCGCTGGATGGCATTGTCACTCACCCCTCCGCTGCCGATCTCGTTGGTCACGAAGATATAGGTAGCATCTTTTGACGTAAAAGCATCAAACTCAGCCTTAGCCTGTTCGAGTGAGATATCTGTGTTGGACTGATTGGCAAAGAAGAAGTTCGTCAGCCAGAGCGTCACGCAGTCGATGACCACCACGAGGCCCGTCATGTCGTGCTTACTCAAGGCAGTCTCCTCCTCGATGTTCGCCCATTGAGGCCCGCGACGCTCCTGATGTCTTCTTACCCGCTCTCGGAACTCCTCGTCCCAGACGTGCGCCGTCGCCATATAGACTGGATTCTCACTCAGGCTCAATGCCAGTTCCTCGGCCTTGCTGCTCTTGCCTGAGCGCTGGCCACCAGTAATCAGAATGATTCGTTTCATAGCGGATTCATATAGTTTATGGCGCTAACCACCAGATACACAGTCAGCTCCACCAGCAGGCACACCGCTCCGCAGCAATCGCCCGTATAGCCGTGAAGCTTCCGCCATATCAGCAGATAGAGCCCGTAGAACACGACGGCGGGAATGAAGATCATCACCTGCCAGTCGAGCCCCATCATCCAGATGAAGAACATCATCGCAGGCAGTCCCTGTATGGCCAGACTGACTCCCGCCCAAGCGCTGAACTTCCGATAGACGGTCTTCGCCTTCGCTTCCTCTTCCCGTCTGGCATACGGCATCATCAGTATCAGCTGCGAAGTGACCATCTTTGAGAAAGTGTCGGCTGCCAGCACCATAAACGCAGCGCAATAGGCCGGTATCGAAATAATCGTGGCTGCCAGAAGCAATTCGTAGAAGACGAGCCCAAGCATCCCATACGTGCCAATGCGAGAGTCTTTCATGATGTCGAGGATGCGCTGACGGTCATTGCCTCCACCGCCGAAACCGTCAAAGAAGTCAGCCAGTCCGTCTTCGTGGAGCGCACCTGTTATCAGCAGTCTGACAGCGATGGCGAGCAACACCGTCACCGTCATCGGCAGCACCAGACTGCCGAAATAGATGATGACTCCCATCGCTCCACCCGTGAGCCAGCCCGTCAGCGGCCAATGCTCCACTACCGTCTTGTAACACTCCTTCGGCGGCTGATGCAACCGCCAGAACGGCAGTCGAGTGAAGAAGATAAACGCCGCCCAAATGCGGTCGTACCACCTTGTCTGATCAATACTCATCTGCATAATGGTGCAAAGATAGTGCAAAATTTCGATTTAGCGAAGAGAATACAAATATATTTGCATTCTTGAGCGTAATAAATTTATCCAAATCGCGCAAAACACCAAATTTTACCTGAGCTTTTTCGTGAGCACTTCGCCTTTATGAAAGTTTTATCCAGAAACTGTTGCCTGTTTCAAAAGAATTTCGTATCTTTGCGGAATGAAATGAACTACCAAAATATCAATTGATGAAAATTGAAAGGTTTTTAATTTAGAAAAATATGAAGAAAGTATTACTGAGTTTAGTGCTGATGGTGATGTCGGCAGCCGGATACGCCCAGGGGGTGATCGGCAAGTGGGTAACAGAAGGGGGAGACTCCCAGGTGGAGATCTACCAGAGTGGTGACAAGCTGAACGGGAAGATCGTCTGGCTGCAGAAAGGCGACGGGCAGCTCGATGTACACAATCCAGACAAGAAGCTGCAGAGCCGAAAGCTCATTGGAGTGAACATCCTCACGGGTCTCACCAAGAAAGGCGACAAGTGGGAAGGCGGCAGGATCTACAACCCCAAGAACGGCAAGACCTACAAGTGTTCCATCTGGCTCGACGGCAACCAATTGAAGGTTCGTGGCTATATCGCCATGTTCTACGAGACCCAGACTTGGACAAAGAAGTAATCTGCCCTCACGATGACAAAAGGATTCTTTATCGGAATAGCGGCTGTCGGCGTATTGGCGAGTGCTTGCTCAGGGAAAGGAGCGAGGACCAATAACGGAACAGACGATGGTGCGAAGGACTCGATAGTGAGCATCGAAGTGAAGTATGCTACGGGGTTCAGCGTTCGCGACTCAGCTGATATCCGATTAGTGGATGTGGGCGCTCCCACCCCTCAGTCCGCGACTAGCTCCCTCAGGCAGGTGGGCAAATATCATTTCGCCTTGGTACATTCGGACGATGTGGCTGTGCCTGATGGCTATACGAAGGTTTGTGTACCTATTACGAGTACCATCTGCATGACGTCGCTTCAGCTGTCGAACTTCACCATCCTCGACGCCCACGATGTGGTGAAGGGTCTGACGGGAACGAAGAATCTGTTCAATGAGGATATACTGACAAGGGTGAAGGACGGCCGTATCGTGAAGATCGGTATGGAGGGAAACTTCGATACGGAGATGGTACTGGCTGCCAATCCGCAGGTAATCTTCATCTCGCCCTCGAAGCGTGGCGGCTATGATGCCATCAAGGAGACGGGCATTACGCTGGTACCCCATTTAGGCTATCAGGAGTTGGATCCGTTGGGACAAGCAGAGTGGATTAAGTTTATTGGGATGTTTATCGGCAAGGAACAAGAGGCCAATGAGGTCTTTGCCGGCATCGAGAGCCGATACAACGAATTGAAGGCAAAGGTCGAAAGCATAACTAAACAAACTCCCCACCCTTCGGGAGGGGCTGGGGGTGGGTTACCAACACTTTTCAGCGGTGAGATGCACTATGGCAACTGGCACGCCGTCGGAGGCAAGAACTATCTGGCACAAATCTTCCGCGACGCTGGAGCCGACTACGTGATCAACGACGAGGAGACAAGTGGCGAGAACCTGGAGTTCGAGAAGATGTACGCGTTGGCTGCCAATGCCGACTACTGGCGCATCCTGAACAGTTTCCCTGGCGAGTTCTCGTATGAGGCACTGAAGGCCTCGGAGCCTCGTAACGAACTCTTCAAGGCGTTCAAGGAACGGAAGGTGATCTACTGCAACATGAAGCAGCAGCCGTACTACGAGATCTCACCCGTACAGCCAGATGTACTGCTGAAGGACTTCGTAGCCATCTTCCACCCAGAACTGGTCGAACCAGATTACAAACCCAAATACTACAAACTGTTGGAGAAATAAAGAAACAACGAATTAAGACGAATTTCACGAATTGGACGAATTATTTTTAATATTTCACGAATTTATTATTAATTCGTGTCATTCGTTTTAATTCGTTGTGGAAAGAAAAAGAAATATGAGAGCATCAAAGTTCATCGTCCTCCTTGTCGCTATCGTCGTCCTGGCGATTGTCAATCTGCTGTTGGGATCCGTAAAGATACCTGTGGCAGATGTCTGCCGTATCCTCTTTGGTGCTGAGGGCAATGAGATCTGGGCGAACATTATCTGGAAGTCACGACTGCCACAGGCCTTGACGGCTATCATGGCTGGTGCCGGCTTAGCGGTCAGCGGATTGCAGATGCAGACGGTATTCCGCAATCCCTTGGCAGGCCCTTCGGTCTTGGGTATCTCGAATGGCTCTGCCCTTGGTGTGGCCTTTGTGGTACTGCTATCTGGAAGGATAGGCGGTGTAGCATTGAGCCGTTTAGGCTATCTGGGTGATGCAGCTATGAGTGTGGCTGCCATCGTAGGTGCCTTGGCGGTGATGATGTTGATTGTGTGGATTGCACAGAAGGTAAAGGGCAATGTCACCTTATTAATAATAGGTGTGATGATCGGCTACTTGGCCAATGCCATCATCGGCGTGCTGAAGTTCCTGTCGCCAGAGGAGGATGTGAAGGCCTTTGTGGTGTGGGGACTGGGATCCTTCTCTCGTGTCTCCGGTGATGAGATGGTGCTGTTCATTGTACTGATGTGCATCCTGCTGCCAATGGCCTACCTATTGGTGAAGCCTATGAACCTTCTTTTGTTGGGCGACCGTTATGCAGCGAACCTCGGCTTGAACATCCGTCGCAGTCGTATGCTGGTTATCGTCTCCAGCGGTGTTCTCGTGGCCATCGTCACAGCCTATTGCGGCCCCATCATGTTCATTGGTCTGGCGGTTCCCCATCTGGCCCGTGCCATCTTCCGCACTTCTGATCATCGTATCCTGATGCCAGCCACAGCCCTTTGTGGTGCAGCCTTGGCGCTTTTTTGCAATCTCATCGCCCGTATGCCAGGCTTCGAGGGCGCCCTGCCTGTCAACAGCGTCACAGCACTCGTGGGTGCCCCCGTCATTGCAATGGTGCTTTTCCGCAGAAGAAAAGATGACGTAGGAGAATAAAGCCACAGATTTCACAGATCAAAGGATCTTCATAATGTCCCACAGGCTGTCCAAAACGAAAATGACGGTATTCGGGATGTCTGCCTTTTCGATGTTCCAACGATTAACGAGCATCGCATCGAGGCCTGCGCTGAGGGCTCCAAGGATATCCGTTTGCAGGTTGTCGCCAATCATCAGGGTCGTTTTTCGAGAAGCGCCAGATGTCTTGAGGGCATAGTCGAAGTAGAGAGGCGAGGGCTTGTTGACGCCAGCATCTTCGCTGAGGATGATAGTATCGAAGTAATCACGTAGTCCGCAGGCAGCGAGTTTCTTATATTGTACCTCATGGAAACCGTTGCTCGTCATGTGCATCCGATAGCCTTTCTGTTTCAGATAGTCCATCAACTCGTGGGCACCATCCACCACCCCAGACTTAGAGGAACAGAAATCGAGGAACCTGTCGCTCATCTCCAAACATAGTTCTTTGGTGACATCAAGTCCTTTCCCCTCACTCAGAGGCCGACGAAAACGCTCCACAATGAGGAACGAACGGTCTATCTCTCCTTTCGAATAACGCGACCACAGATCGATATTCGCAGCCCAATAGGCATCGTAGAACGTCTTGGGACTGTCGAAATAACGATCGAGACGGAAAGCATCATACGTTTCCTGTAAGGCAATCACGGCATTGCCGTAAGTATCATAGAGCGTATCGTCGAAGTCGATAAATAAGTCGCGGTATTTACAATTTGACAATTTACAATTTACCATTTATTTTCCAATTTTACAATTTATACACCAAAGATTTTTCCGTTGTCGTCAATAAGCAAGATGGTGAGGGAGCTGTCAGGGAGGAGCGGATTGCAATAGTCTGCACAATGGCGGATGACGGTATGGGCAAAGTCCTCAAGTTGAGTTGAAGGTATGCGTTCCCATAGTTCTCTGGCCAGTGTAATGTCGCTGATGTCAATGGATATTCCTGATTCCTGGAGCATCTGCTGGATAAAGTCGAGGTCCATCGTGGTCTTGCGGCTATGGGTATCGAGATGACCTGCAGCCAGTTTGACGGCCTTGCCCAGCATCACGCCAAGGGTAACGTTCTTAAAGTGGAGTTCGTGGGCCATCTTCAATGTCTCACCGATGTAGTTGCCATATTCCACGAATGCCTGACGCGGCAGGTCTGGATAGAGAGCCTTGACAAAGCGTTCGCTCTTGCCGCCACTGTTAATTACCACACGGCCTGTCCCGCTAGCCTGGGCTATCGTCATACATTTGCGAATGGAGTCGATAAAAGCTTCCTCTGAGAAAGGCTTCACGATACCAGAGACGCCAATGATCGAGATGCCGCCCTCAATGCCCAGACGGGGATTGAAGGTCTTTTGGGCTATTTCCGCTCCATTGGGGACGGAAATAGTAATAGATAATGGATAATGGACGATGGATAATGATTCCAGATTATGGCGGATCATCTCGCGAGGGGCCTTGTTGATGGCTGGAGAGCCTGGGGGATAGTCAAAGCCAGGCAAGGTAATGGTTCCCACACCTTCGCCACCATATATTGCAACGGACAGGCTCGGACTATTTCGGACTTCTTTTTCTGCGTAGGACCAATTAGTCCGTGTCTGTCCGTGTTTGTCCGATGCAATTACCTTCGCTCTCACCTCTATGCCATTGGTGATGTCAGGATCATCGCCAGCTTCCTTGAAACAGGAGGCATAATCATCGCCATAGGTCACTGGTACTTGGATTGTCTCACCATTGGGGAGAATCACAGGCACCTCTTTGGGAGTCTCGCCTTTCATCAGCCGTATAGTCGCAGCAACGGCTGCTGCTGTAGCACAAGTTCCCGTCGTCAGTCCACTATGCAAGGGATAGAACTCCGGCAGCAGATGCTCCACAGCCCTCCGCAAGCCATAAGGCCCATTGACACAGGGGGACGGTTCTTTTGTTACATCGTCTGGTGTAACAAAAGAACCGTCCCCCTGTGTCAATTCCGGACGTTTGAGGGCGATGATACGCATACCCTTAGCACGGGCTGCTGCCACCTTCTCGCTAAAGCCCCCCGTCTCACCACTCTCTTTGAGCAGGATAGCCTCAGCATCGATATCTATCACACTGCTATCCTCATAATAGCAGAGTTGGTCTGGTGTAGCCCCTTGTTCTTTCGCTAAAGCCACAGATGACTCACGAGGGAGGATGCGATAATACACCCGCACCCCTCTATCCTCTAAATACTTAAGGCGTCTGATGCTCTGAACGCCAGTAGTAGCCAAAAGCGAGTGGATGTCATCAGGGATTTGCGAGTAGTCGTCAATCCATGTGATGTCTGGGTCACGAGGTGGATAGATTCGTTCGTAACGGATGAAGGGAATGTGACATTCTTCGGAAACGGCAGCAATCGTTTGATGGAGCGTTGAGGCAAACGGATGGGCTGCATCCACGATAAGCCGAATGCCATGCTGCCAGATGAATGCCTTCATTGCCTCAGCATCCATCGCTCCGTCGATTCGGGTACCATGCTGTAGCGTCAGGTCTTGTTCACCCGTCTTCGTACTATAAAAGAAAGGTGAGCCAGCCTCCTCCAACACCTCTACAGCCTTACGGCCTTCTGTCGTTCCTCCGAATACGAGTATCATGATGGATCTTCGCCTTGTCTGAACAGATGGGTAAAGTGTTTGTTATACAGTTCTGAGAGCCCCTGACGGTTGTCGATAGCCTCACCCACCACAAGCATTGTGGTCAGCGTGAGTTTATTGTCGTGGACAATCTTCGCGAGGTCTTTCAACTTGCCGCGATAGATCTTTTGGTCTGGCCACGTCAGATGATAACAGGCAGCAACGGGCGTATCCTCTGGGTATTCCTGCAAGAGTTCGCGCTGCACATCCTCGACAATAGCTGCCGAGAGGAAAATACACATCGTACTCTGACTCTTTGCCAACAGATGCAATTGCTCTTTCTCAGGCATTGGCGTCCTTCCCTCACCACGAGTAAGGATGATGGTCTGACAACGCTCAGGAATCGTAAACTGACTCTGCAGTTCTGCGGCTGCTGCGAGGAAAGAACTGATGCCTGGGGTGATATGATAGTCCATACCGTTTTGATCGAAGAAGGCCATCTGCTCTTGGATAGCACCAAAGATACAAGGATCACCCGTATGCAGACGAACGATGAAATGGCCCTTGTCGTAGTGTTTCTTCATCAGCGCACATTGTTCTTCAAGGTTCATATCGGCAGAAGAGCGGATGACGGCGCCTGGCTTGTGACAGTCCGTCAAAGCCTTAGGAACCAAAGAACCTGCATATAGAATAAGGTCTGCTCTCTCAAGCATTTTCCTACCCCGCACAGACACCAAGTCAGGATCACCAGGACCAGCACCCACGATTTCAATATGTCCTTGTTTCTGACGCAGATGATTATAGTCGATGGCTAAAGCTGCTGTCCAATTCTTGCCCTTCACCTTGGGAATGATCAGTTTACCATGATTGGAGCCCAAGATGGCAGCCGCCTCACAGACACTGGATGTACCTACATACTTTTCAACGGTTGCACTCGGATTGGGCACTTCAACTTCCGAGAGTTCTTCGGCTGTAAAGAACACCACCTCCTCATTGTACTCATCTTCGAGCATCGCACAGAACTCTTCGTCTTCTTTCACATCAATCGTACAGTATTTATGTGAACAGGGCAAGATGCCTCTATTGGCAAAGGCCTCATCTATCTCGTCATAGATCGCCTCGTAATCCTCAGGATGATGCGCTAGTCCGAAACCTATCGTTCCCACCATCGGCACGAAATGAAGTTCAAGCATACCATCTGGCGCATGACGGCTAAAGGGTGTCACCATGATGAGCAGGCTATATTTATTGGGATCAGCCTCGCTGATGTCGTCGATGATAGTCACGTGATCAGGCTTCGTGGCTTCCAAGTAATCCGTTCCCTCATCACGAGCCTCCAACAAAAGTGCCGTTGGTTCACGATTGACGAAGGCAAAGATGCATTGGTTCATTTCGTCCTCAAAACTGGCAATGGGCCAGTCAAACCTCGCCTCAAGCATATCCAGTTGCCACAGGCCTGCATTATCGCTCTGGGTGGTGATGACTTCACGGGCACCAATCATCGCAGCAATATCTCTCGCCAAGTCGTTGGCCCCTCCTACATGCCCGCTTAGCACTGAGATAGCATTCAGTCCCATACTGTCTACACACACCACAGCAGGGTCTTCGTGCTTGTCCTTGATATATGGCGCTATCGTCCTGACACAGATACCCATCGCCCCAACAAACACGAAGGCATCGAAATCCTCCCAACGCTTACCAACGTTCACACGACTGATGATCTCTGCTTCGTTCTTCTGAGCAAAGACTTGACTCTGAATGAGGCGGACGATGTTCTTGCCCTCCTCACTGATTTGTATAATGGCTGTTTTCATTTTTACGACCTTCAGTCTATATGAACTCGAAAATGTTGTTGAAGCCCGTGAGGGCGAAGGTGGCAAGTACCTTCTCGTTGAGGCCCTTGATATAGACATGTCCGCCTCTATCTTCTGCATTCTGTAGAATGCCCAGGAAGATACGTAGACCGGCTGATGAGATATACTCTAGGTCGGTACAGTCAATGATGATGTCTTTCCCCTCCACATAGTTCAGAGGGTCCATTACCTTCTCGGCTTCAGGGGCAGCAGCAGTGTCAAGACAGCCCTCCACAGTGGCAACCACGTTGCCGTCGATTTCTTCAATTCTTATTTTCATAATCTTATAATAAATTATTATACCTTATTAAATATATTCTTCCTTAATGTCAGCACATTGAAGTTGTCTATGCGCTCATAGTTGATGGAGTCCATATTTTGGCGTATGATGTGTATACCCAGTCCGCCGAGACTCCGTTTCTTGGCAGGAAGCGTGGTGTCTACTTCAGACTGAATGGTAGGATCGAAAGGCTTACCGCTGTCGATGATGGTGAACTTCAGTCTCTGATCGTTGTGGGCAGCCTCTATCGTCACGTCACCGGACTTTCCTAGTGGATAGGCATATCTCATCACATTGACCACAGCCTCCTCTACTGCCACTTTTATCTGCATCGTTACCATTTCGTCCAATCCTACAGTTTTGCAAACCTCCTCAACAAAAGCATTCAGGCGTGGCACCTCCTGCGTGTTGTTGGGTAGCACAATGCTCTGCGTCTGTAAGTCGGTCTGCTGCCAAATATACTGTATGGCCATCATGGTCAAATCGTCGCTCTGTTCAGCATCGCCCACAAATTGGTGTACTGCCTCGGTCATCTGGCTGATAAGTTGACGGGGCTCCTGTTGCTGGTTAGCCAGTGCACGCACAACAACCTCGTTGATGCGCTCCATCTCAAACTGGGCCTTGTCGGCATTCATGGCCTCGGTAAGTCCGTCGGTGAAGAGGAAGATGGTTGTGCCGGTGGAGAGTTGTGCCTCCTGAAGGGAATACTTCCATTTGGGCATGAAACCTACGGGGATGTTCGAGTTGCAGGGCAGTTCATTGATGTCTGCACCTACAAGTAACGGGGCATTGTGGCCGGCATTACAGTAGTACAGTCGGCCTGTGGGCAGGTCGAGTACACCAACGAAGAGGGTAACGAACATGTGAGTCTTGTTCATGTCAGCAATTGTCTTGTTCATCGTAGTCACGATGCGATCAGGCATCGATTCTTGGGCCGACACCGTTCGGAAGGTTGAGCGGGTGACTGCCATGAAAAGCGAGGCAGGCACACCCTTACCCGATACGTCGCCGATGCAGAAGAAGAGTTTCTCATCGCGGAAATAGAAGTCGAACAGGTCGCCGCCCACCTCCTTAGCTGGTGTCAGCGTGGCATAGAGTTGCGCGTCATCACGGTCGGCCTTAGTAGGGAAATTCTCAGGTAACATACCCATCTGAATGTCGCTGGCAATGCGTAGGTCGCTCTCTATAGAGGCTTTCTGGGCGGTGGTATCCTTCAACTCTTCAATATATTTTACCAGCGACTGCTGCATGTTTCCGAACGAGTGGCTCAGTTGGCCTATCTCATCGATACGCTGGAAGTCAGGCAACTCAACATCAAACTGCCCTGAGGCGATGGTCTCGGCATCATCGGCCAGTTGCCGCAGGGGTCTCAGTTCGCGGGTGATGATGCGGATAAAGAAGAAAAGCATCAGCAACAGGCCGACGGTGACGATGGCTATAATCGTGCGCCGCAGACGGTCGAAGCCACTGAAGATGTCGCTCTCGGGACAGACAATGGCCATCGAGCAGCCTGTCTGGCCGAGGGGCTTGTAGAAGACATAACTTTCCTTACCATCGATGATCATGTGCTTCATACCCTCCTCGCCGCGCTGCATGGCATAGCCCAGAGAGGTCAAAGCCGTATCGGGCGTCTCGATGGTCTGTGTGAAGATGGTCTCACGAGAGATTTTCGTTGTGTCAGGATGTACGAAGTAGGTGCCGCCACGACCTATCATGATACTATACGAATTGGGGTAAGGCTTCATGGCCGAGATGGTCTGCGAAAGCCAACTCAGAGAGAGACTGATGTTGACGACACCTATCACCTTGCCCTGCTTGTCGGTGAGGGTCTGGCTGTAACTGGTCACCATCTCGTTCGTATTAGTGGGCACGTCGTAATCCAAGTAAGGCTCCGTCCAACAAGGGTGCCCCAGCAACTGCGACATGAGATACCAGTCCATATAGAAATACTGGTAGTGGTCGCTGCCGCCATGTACCGTGCGGATGCTGTCACCAACGTGCTTGGTGTAGGCAGAGAAATAGCGGCCGTAGTTCTTGAAATGGTAAGGCTCGAAGGCGATGGAGCAGTTGTAGAAGTCAGGATTGTTCAGCAATATACTTCGGCTATACACCATCATCGAGTCGGGTTGGTCTGGATGGCGCTGTATGAGCCATTTCGAATTGTTCGAAGCCACCTCTACGCTGTTCAGGATGCTCTCCACCCGTAGTGCCGTATTCTCCAGAATTTGCGTAGCGTGGCTGATAGCCTCCTGTCGCACAGCCTCACGCGACTGATAGAACAGGAAGCCGAGGGCGACGTTGAAGATGAGGGCTGCAAACAGCACTACCCACAGGCTTATCCTCACAGAGAGTTTTCGACGGATATATATGATAATCTCTTTCATAATTGATATTTCATATCGAGCCCGCTCACGCTCGACAATACTCAAATGAGATTTGGCATTGTTCTCGCTTAATCGCGGCCTTCACTATTCACATAATTCCTCGTATGTTATTTCGCGGCTCAGCATCTGGTTCTCCACCATCAGCCGACTTGACAGCCTAACCATATCTCGGCGTAAGCAAAACTCACGCTTTTTCGACTCGCGGTCCACCTGCAGACGCAGTACCTCTTCAAGCATCAGCCGTTGCATCACGCGGTTCGTAGCGATGTGATTCTTTTCAACGTACAGCATCACAATGTCAAGTGCTTCTTTGGGATGCTGAGCGGCCCACTCCCACCCTTTTTTGCTGGCTTGTGCGAAGCGACGCGCCTGGTCCTTATGCTTCATGTAGTAGTCACGGGTCATATAGACACCGTCCTCCTGCACGTTATAGCCATGGTCGCAGAAACGATAGACGTTCTTGTCGGTCATCATGATGCCTGCCTGCACCAGTTGGTAATACTCGTTATAACTCATGGCAAGCGTGGCATCGAGGGCTCCCGCCACGAACAGGTTAACATCCTGAGCAAATTGTACCCACTGATAGTCCAGATGTTCCTTGCTACTCATGCAGACGGCTAACTGGCCGAAGTTTACTCTCCAAATGCCAACGCGAGCACCTTTCTGGGGCAACGGGCCCTTGTCTCGGGCTGAGACGATGACCATCGCATTGTTCATCGATGTCTGAAGGATGTTCACCATGGGAATACCGTCGTCAATAATCTCCATTGCCTGACAGAGTTGTAATGTGGTAGCCTGACACTTATTTTTACGCAGACGGCTCAAAGCGGGTTGCGTGGCCGACGGATGTTCAATGCGCACCTTCACCCCTGCCTCGCGATAGAAACCCTTTACCTCAGCCACGTAGTAACCTGCAAACTGGGCTTGCGCTGTCCACTGTGGCGTAAACACGATGGTTCCGTCCTGCGCTGACGCTGTTTGTGCTGTTAATACAGTTATAACGAACAATAATAGATATAGAGCTTGTCTCATTACGAATTGAGGGGTGTTAAAGGATATACAATGATGACTATGATAATGCTGACTACGAGAAAAGCGAGTTTCACCGGCACGCCGATGCGAATGAAATCGCTGAAACGATAGCCGCCAGGACCATAGACCAGCATATTCACGGACGAGCCGATAGGCGTAGCCAAGGAACTGTTAGCTGCCATAATTAAAGCAATAAGGAACGGTAACGGATCGTAAGCTAACTGTATGGCAGCAGAATACATGATGGGTACGATGATGGCAGCCACCGCTGTATTGGACAAAAATTCTGTAATGAAGGCGGCCACCAGACAAACGGCAACCATTACAATCAGAGGATTGCTGCCGCTGATAGTTAGGATGCCTTGGGAAATCCATGCTGCAATACCTGTCTTCTGAATAGCCAGTCCGAGCACGATACTGCCAGCAAGTGATGCCAAAAGGTTCCATTTAATGGCATTCATGGCCTGCGAGGGTGAACAGCAACGGAAGATGAGCATGGCTCCTGCGGCAATGAAAGCACTTTCTAACAGGGACATGACACCGAGAACGGTGAGTGCCACCATAGCAATCATAATGGCGGTAGAAACAAGGGTGTGTCGCCCGATGTCTGGTACGTCGGTAGAGTCAAAAAACTGCAATTGCTGTCCAAACGCGGTGGTATCGATGTTCATGTTTGGCGGGCATTCCAAGAGCAGAGTGTCACCGGCTTGAAGCACCACCTCCCTTGGTGCCTGCTCGATACGTTTGCCCTTGCGGGCTACGGCGACGAGGGTCACATTATTATCACGTTCAAAGGTGCCATTGCCTATCTTAGTGTTAATCAGACTGCTTCCGAAATTGATATATGCTGTGCGCAACTTTCGGTCGGTGTCCACCTCGCTATAGTGGAACACATAATGATCTGCACTCACCAGGCCGTATTTTTTCTTCAAATCCAGCAGTTCGTCAATTTGTCCGGCATACACCAGACGGTCGCCTCCCATCAAGGGTTCCCTGTCTGGCACGGGCGACATAATCTTATCATCATCAAAATGGCGCAACTCAATGAGACTTCCTCCAACCACATTGTTCAGACCCAATGGTCCTACTCTTTTTGCGATATAAGGGTTGTCGGAAGGCACCAGCAGCTCCACCGTATAATCACCTGTCGATTCAAAGGCTGTCTCGGGTGCTTTCCTCTCTGGCAGCAGACGGCGCAAGGCTATCATAGTCAGCATACCTGCCATCAGGCCGAACAGACCAGGAATGGCTGGAGCCAACACGCTCATCGCATGGCCGGAATTGCTCTCGTAGAATCCGCTGACAACCAGGTTTGATGGTAACACAAGGATGACACAGACAGCACCCATGTTGCCGGCTAAACAGATAGGGATCAAGAGCCGGGAAGGCATCATCTTCACTTTTTTTGACCACATCTTGACGACACCAACAAACATGGTAACTACCGTAGCGGTGTTCAGGAACGGAGACAGCACAGCCACAGGTATCATCAGCCGTAGCAAGGCTCTCTTATAATCTTTTGGACGTCCTAACATGTTCTTGATCATCCAATGCAGGACACCTGTATATGTCAGACCGGCCACCACTACAAACATCACCCCAACCACAGCAACCGTTGCAGAACTGAAGCCTGACAACGCCTCGTTGACATCAAGCACACCCGTAACGAACAGAATACCTACAACACTAAGAAACACCAAGTCTGAACGCAATTTAGTGAACAGCAGGATGCCAAATGTGAGCAACACCGTTACAATGGTAATCCAAGCATAGATACTAAATCCCATATCACTTGATTTTATTTATCGATACACGTTGCAAAGTAACTTAATGAGCCTTGAGAATCTCGATGGGGTTGTAGTCGTTGAGTTGAATTTGGAGGGGAGGCTCCTGCGACAGATGGAGGGTGGTACAGGCTTCATCCCATAATTGGCGACTTCCAGGACGGTCTGTCATCTGGGTTACGACTGGTGATGTAACGCTGTTGAATACGATGACACCATTTGGTGCCAAGACTGTCATCACTTTCGCCATGATTTCCTTTAGGTGACCTCCGTGTCCGCCGATAAATACAGCATCTGGATGAGGTAACGCTGAGATGTCCGTTTCGAGGAAGTCGCCAATATGGATGTCGATGCCTGGGGTTCCAAAACGACAGGCATTCTCTTGGATGATGGTCTCGCACTCAGGACGAATCTCGAAGGCGCAGATTGTGAGATGAGGAAATTGCAGGCGGGCTTCGATGGATACACTGCCTGTACAGAAGCCGATGTCCCAGAAGACATGTCTCTTGGGAAGTTCGAGGGCCTGCAGTGTGAGCAAGCGAATAGGCATCTTGGTAATCATCTTCTCACGGCCGTCGAGCAACGCGAATTGATTATCAGAAATACCGAAGAGACGATTTGAACACGTGAAACAGGGGGACGGTTCTTTTGTGAAACAGGGGGACGGTTCTTTTGTTACACCGTGCGATGTAACAAAAGAACCGTCCCCCTGTTTCACAATCACGCAGTTGGGCATGGAGAAGTCACGATGGGCGGCCTCATCGAGAGAGAGCGTTGTGACTTTCCCGAGCGAAGGGTTGCCCAAATGCTCACCAACGGACATATTATAATAGGTGTAGCCATAGTCGAGCATCCGCTGGGCGATGGCAGCTGGGGTATGTTCACGATCAGTCAGGATGCCGATCTTTTCTACCCTCTCGATGAGTGCTTTGTCAAATTCATGCCAAGGACGGCCCGTCAGCGAGACGATGCGCATATCATGGTAAGGCATCACGAGACGATGGGCCAGCATCTGCAAGGAGTTGAACGTGGGGTAGACCACAATTTCCGCCTTAGGCATCTTCCGCTTGATGGTATTGGCAAAGCCGAAGAACAGCGGATCACCACTGGCAAAAACGATGAGAGAAAGTGAAGAGTGAAGAGTGAAGAGTGAAGAATACTGGGCGAAAACATCATCGAGGGGAACGGTGATGTCTATCCATTGGGCATCAGCAGGCAACAGCGGCGCTACAATCTCATGATGCCGTTTGCCACCAGAGAACACCTTCCCGTTCCTGATAATCTCCAACACCTCAGGCGGAAACCAAGGCTGTGGATTGTCCGTTATCCCTATGACAATAAACTGCATATAAATATATGTTCGTTTGTTAATCTGTCTTTTTGTTCTTCTGTCTAAAGATCACGACCTGGTTTAAGCTGCTCAGCATCATCGAAGGTAAGAATGGCGTTGCAGAGAGTGGCTGCCAGATTCGAACCTCCCTTCCTGCCCTCAACTATGATCTTAGGAATGTCTTTGAAGGGCTTCACCATGTGCTTCGATTCCCTAACATGCACAAAGCCCACAGGGGCAGCGATAATACCAGCAGGACGAGCCTTACCCTTACGGATCAGTTCACAGAGTTCCATCAATGCCGTGGGGGCATTGCCAAAGGCAAAGAGGGCATCGGGATGTTCCTCGACAGCCAGACGGATGCCTGCCTGAGTACGGGTGAGACCCATCCCCAGCCCCTCCCCAAGGGAGGGGAGTTTGGTTAGTTCGGCCACACGAGGGTCAGAAAGATAACACTTCGCCTCGATGCCCAATCGTTGCAAGGCTCCCTTTCGGATACCGCTCGTCACCATTGTCACATCTGTCACGATGGTTTTCAACGAGCCGTCCCTTACCTTATTATATAATGTCTCTACAGCCTTCGGATCAGTATAGAGAATGTTCTCCATATCGAAGTCGGCTGTGGTGTGGATGGCATGCAGCAGAGCCCATTTGTGGTCGAGAGGATAATCTTTCTTATGAAGTTCACCCGCGATGGTACGGAACGACTCTATCATGATGTCTTGGCCTATTTTTGTGCCACCGTCTGACTTTTCACGATAATAACCGCGTGGGGTGATGAACTTCCCATCAACAATATACGACTGTGAATTGCCGATGAGGATGACCGTAAACATATCCACATCCTCAAGGTCGAAATCTGCAAGAGTTGTGACCTTTACCTCCTGTTCTTCACGTCCTGCCTGACGGACATAGCCTACAGGGGTATCTTCAGAGCGATACTTCAAGAATAATTCCTGCAGGCGATACAATTGCCAATAGCGACCATGCGACTTAGGGTTGTAGACAGCAGTCACGAAATCACCCACGGCAGCAGCCTTAATGCGGCGTTCGATCACCTCCCAAGGTGTCATCAAGTCTGACAAGGAGATGATACACATATCATGGCCGATGGGAGCACCCAACAATGAGGCCGCCTTCTGGAAAGCCGAGATGCCTGGCAAGGTGATGATTTCAATATCAGACGTCCTTTCCTGTTTCATTTCGTAGATGAGTGGCGCCATACCGTATAACCCTGCATCGCCAGAGGAGATCACCACCACAGTCTTTCCCTGTTCCGCCAACAGAAACGCCTGCTCTGCCCGCTCACGTTCCTTCTTCATACCCGTGTCGATGCACTCACACCCATCCTTCACATAAGCCTCGATAAATTGGAAATAATACTTATATCCAACTATCACATCCGCCTCCTTAACTGCTTCCAGTACGACTGGCGTAATGTCCTCTTTACTACCAGGTCCTATGCCCGCAACGATTATCTTTCCCATATCAACTCATTTCCCGGTTATATATTCAAACCAATCCACATCGACATAGCCACTATCTGTTTCCTGATCGCATTGCGTAAAGAGACCGAGCATCACGCCGGTAAAACCACCGATGGTCTCGGTACTGAGGAAACGGTATTCCATCTTGGCCAGCTCAATGAAGTCAGAGCCGTCGGATGACGCCGTCATATAGTAGAAGTCCTTATCGGATGCGATGCGCAGATACACCTGGTCGCCATTCAGCTGAATCTCCCGCTCACTATGACTGGTTTGGCCGAGACGGACGTTTGACTTGACAATAAGCCGGGTATCACGACGTTCTACCACCACATCATAGTGGTTCAGTGGTGCGGCATAGGCAGTGATACCAGCCTGCATGCCTTCCGTCAAGTGAGAAAGGTCGAAGAGAGCTGTTGCCGTGAAGTTCAGTTCTGTCTGACGACGGGCGACGAACGTAGGCGAAGCAGTCTCACTGAGGTCGGTTGTACTGGGATGGAGGCGCAGAAAGCCCTTACGCTCCTTCAGCGAATATTTCGTATAATCCGGATTGCAGAGGCTTATCCATCCCATCGGCAGACCCAATGAATGATAGCTGTCCGCAGGAGCCTGACGATTAATCTCTCCAAATTCTTCCTTGACAGGATCTTGTGGCATCGGAACCAAAGGCAGCGTCTGACACTGCATGTCTGTCTGCAACGTCCCGTCCCCGTTCACCACAGGCCATCCGTCCTTCTCCCATTTTACAGGCGCCAGCATCGTCTCGCGCCCCATCACATGTTGAAGATAGCCGCTTGTCCTGTATCCCAGACAGATCATCCACCATGAGCCGTCAGGAGCCTGCACCAGATCGGCATGCCCCAGCCCCTGGATGTTACTGTTTTGCATCTTCATGTTGAAGTGCGAGAGGATGGGATTGGCCGGATTCGGCTCGTAAGGGCCAAACAGATTCTTGCTGCGCAGGATGTTCACATGGTGTCCATGCTCCGTGCCTCCTTCTGCCAGCAGCAGATAATAGTAGCCGTCTTTTTTATAGATATGAGGACCCTCTGGATAACGCCCGCCAAGACCTGTTCCCAAGTGATGAATCTCTCCTAGCTGCTTACCGGTCTTTACGTCGATCTCGCATATCTTGATATCGCCCTCTTTCCACAGGAAATAGCATTTCCCCTCATCCCAGAAGAGTGTCGGGTCACAGCTGCCGATGGCAAAGTCGATGACGATAGGTTCCGACCATTCTCCGGCAGGATTGTCCGTCCACACGTAGAAGTGGCGGCGTGAGGGGAAGACCGTTGTCACCATATAGAAGCGACCTTCGTGATAGCGGATGGTCGGTGCATAGATACCACTGTTACCATCGGTACCTTTCAAATCCACCTGTGAGGGTCTTGTCAGACAGTTGCCTACCTGCTCCCAGTTCACCAGGTCCTTACTGTGAAATACCGGCACACCAGGAAAATACTGGAATGTGCTGTTCACCAGATAAAAGTCATCACCTGCCCGACATACACTCGGGTCTGCATGGAATCCTGGCAATACAGGATTTTTGAATCCCTGGGCATACCCCATTGTCAGTTGTATTCCCAGCGCGATAGCCAATAAAACCCTTTTGTTCATACTTCCAACTATATCTAATCATTTCCTCGGGTGCAAAGATACAAAAAAGTAAGGAAAAAGCCAAATTAATTTGGGCTTTTCCTTACGAAGATGCAAAGTACGGCAAGGCAAAGTTACAGATCTATGGGTACCACAACCTTAAAAGTAATGTTACGCCCCATATTGTAGACACCACGACGGCCGGTGACAACATTCAAATCGGCATATTTCAATCGGCTCAGGTGGTTCTGGTAGGCCTTGTTCAACAGGTTGTCAGCGGTGACGTAGAATTCTGCAATCTTTTTGCCTTTCACCTGGATATCCGTTCCTGCCGAGAGTGAGAGCAGGGCATAGCCAGGCGTCTCGGTTTCTGTGTCGTCGGCACGGTAAATGTGCGTCTGTTTCAGGTAACAGTCAAGACCGACGGCGATGTAGAGGTTGTTGAGGGGTGAGCGGTGGGCGGCATCCGTCGTATGATGATGATTGACGGTGGTATGTGAGTGGTGGAAGAGTTCCCACTTCAACTCCGACGACCATTTAGGTGCAGGCGTGAAGGGGAGGTACTTCGTGTCAGCATCAGCATGCAACAACTGGGCATCGACAAACGAGTAAGTATTGGAGAAATGAACGGAATGGACGGGATGGAAGTCCACACCGGCCTCAAAACCCAACAAACGAGCATCACCCTGGGTATAGACATAGGTGAGGTAGTCCGGATCAATGACCTCTGCCACACGATGGGTGAAGATATAGTTGTCGATGCGGTTGGCAAAGAGTGCCAATTGTGCAGAGACGTATCGCGAAGTAAAGTCGAGTCCAAGGTCAGCCTGCAGACTGTATTCAGCCTTGAGTTGCTGGTTTCCCAACTCATAGCGGAGAGATCCCTCATGAACACCATTCGAGGCCAGTTCACTCATATTGGGTGTACGGAAGCCACGGGCGAGGTTCAGGCGCAGGTTGAAATGGTCGTTGATATTGCAGACGGCACCAATGCTACCCGTCAAGCCGTTGAAATGACGGGTGAAATCCACGAAGCGCATCTCACCATCCTCCATCAACTCATATCCATGCAACCTTCTGTGGTCATAACGCAGACCTCCGCTGAGTGTCCAGCGGTCGCCAAAGGCTTTCGTGGCTGTAGCATAGACACCAAAGTCAAAGAGCCGGTAGTCTGGAATAAGGTATTCCTCGCCTTCATTACCCGATTTCTGATACATACCGCCGATGCCCGTTGAGAGTTTCCAACCATTCCACTCGTTGGTGATGTAACGCAGATCGTAAGTCAGCGTGTGCAGTTTGAAATACAATTCGTAATCATCCTCGCTCTCCTCGAACTCCTGACGGCGGTTCTGCTGATAGCCGATGATGGCTTTCAGATAGCCCGATGAGAGATTCAGCGAATTATCCCACACGGCCTTATAATGCTTCACTTGCTGGAAAGGCAGCGACTTCGCGTATTGATGTCCCGTCCATCCCTCTTCATGTTCCAGTTCTCCCGTTTCCGGGTCACGCTCACCCTCCACGATACTCGGCGTCAGGTGATAGGCCGTCCACACAAGTCGCGAGTGTCCCCACGCCTTATTAACACCCAGCATCAGGCGCCCGGCACGTTCACGGAACTGCGAGCCAGGCACATAGTCGTCGTACTTGTTTTTATAAGCATGAGCCATCTTATCGCTGTAGCGGGCATCCCATACAAAGCCCTTCTGATTGCCTGCCAACGACAAATTATAAGCGAAAAGGCCGTTGTTGGTCTGGTACTCCGTACTGACATTGCCTTTCAACTCTCCCTCGGCCAGTGTAGGTTGCGGGTGCAAGATAACCACACCCGCCATCGCGTCCGAACCGTACATCAGCGAGGCGGGGCCTTTCAATATCTCTACCGAGCCGACGCTGCTGCCATCAACCTCCACACCGTGTTCGTCACCCCACTGTTGGCCTTCCTGTCGTACGCCTTCGCTCATCACCACCACACGGTTGTAGCCCAGTCCGCGGATGATGGGTTTTGAGATGCTGCCACCCGTAGTCAATTGGCTGACACCTGGCTGGTGGGCGATGGCATCGATGATGTTTGTCGAGGCAGTAGACCGTAATACCTGGGGAGAGATGATTGATACGGGTGCTGTGGCGTGCTTCAGTTTTGTATCGCCAGTCACACCCGTTACCGTCAGTTCGTTCAGTTGCAAATGGCGGAAGAATACGTCTGTCGAGTCCTCCGCATGATGATGTCTTAAACTATCTTGGGCTGCCACTGCCGTGCATATACACAGCAACAGCAGAATGCATTTCATTTTCATTCTGTGATTCAATTAAAAAGATATATATAAAATAAAAATGTATGTAAAAGTCTGGGGGGAGATCAGACAGACGGAGGTCCCCGGGTAACAATGATGCCACAGCAGGCGGAATGACAGCCGCACAAAGGCTGGGCGTGATATTTCTTACATACATGGACATATACCGTGATAGCCATCAATACGGCTCCTAGCATCGACAACGTAAGGAACTGGCACAGCACGCAGTCGTGCGCCCAGGTTGCCATAGCCGTCAGGTGGCCGTGACAATTATGATGCACGCAGTCAGCGCACTCCGTTTCTATTGTCTCACCTGTTTCATGCACGTGAACCGACGATAGCAGAAGCATTGGCACAAACACTGCCAATAGCAGCCACGAAGCAATATGTCGTCTGGTTTCCTGATTCATGCGTGCAAAGGTACAACAAATTATTGAATTATGCAATACTTAAATCAGATGAAATGCAAAAGGAGAGCCTCATGAGTCTTTTTCCGGCCGATGGCAATGAGCTTCTCCGACTTGTCGTAGTCGAAACTGCCGTAGCGGCTCATCTGGATGTCGACAAGGATGTCGGGGTTCGTCAGCTGGGCCATCAGCAGGGAGTTCTGACGAATCATAATGGAACTGACGCGAGAGAGCATCGTATAGTAGTTGAATTCGAGGTTGTCGGGAATCAAGTGGTTGAGCAGCTGTTGTGACAACGATTTGCTGCGCTTGCGACGCTCGGCGAGCTCATGCTGCTTCTCCCACTGGGCCTTGTAGTCGTGCCCGCTCACGTCGATGCCCACCAGGATGTCGCCCTCATGACGCACCACGCGGTTCATCGGGATGGGGTTGGTCACCCCGCCGTCGATGAGAATCATGCCGTCGCGATGCACGGGTTCGTAGAAAGACGGAAGCGAGATGGAGGCACGGATGGCCTCGAACAGACTGCCCTCGCGGAACACCACTTCGCGTCCGGACTTCCAGTCGGTGGCGACAGCGCAATAGGGTATCGGCAGATCCTCAATGGCCACGTCGGGCACAAACTCCATGATGGCCCCGATGATGCGAGTGCCCTTGGCCACGTGGTTCAGGCTGAACGAGAAATCTGTCAGTTCCATCATCTTCTTCTTGTCGATGGTCTTCATCCACTCACGGAACTCCGCAAGCTTTCCTGTCGCATAGACACCGCCGATGAGTGCCCCCATCGAACAGCCTGCGACGGAGGTAATCCGGAAGCCCTGTGCTTCCAGTTCCTCAATGGCACCGATATGGGCAAGGCCCCTAGCACCACCGCTCGACAATACTAATGCAACATCCTTTGCCATAATTTCGCTGCAAAGGTACGACAAATTATCCGAAATTCGATAGCAAAGGCCCAAAATCAGTCATCACGTAGCAAAATCGTTCAATCGTGCTGATTTTGCTATCCAAACATAGCAAAATCAGGGATATGCTTATAAGGGTATATCATTAAGGGTTGTTCTGATGCCTTCTATGACAGTAAGGGATGCCTACTAACGGAGTAAGTAATGCCTATTATACCCCCATAGAAGGCATCAGCAACACCATGACCAGGCATCTCCACGAAAATTCTCAAATAAAATTTGGTATTTTGCTCACTTATTCGTACCTTTGCATCGTGATTCTGAAAAGAGTCGCCCGTAAAGGTTCGCTTAGCCGCGATTAATTGGGAACTGGGGTGTGAATCCCCGACTGTCCCGCAGCAGTGAACTCCATTATGGCTCCTAAGCATAAACGCCATTGAGAATTCTCGAGAAGGCGCTTGGGAGTGGAGGAAAGTCTGAAGACCAGCCTTTTTCGGTAAAAATGCCAAACGACCCTCGATGTAAGGGCGCGAGGCGAAACAAACATTTTTATGGGATAAGCCGTAGGAAGGACTATCAACCGTGAGGTCTCTTTTTGGCTCAGCGCATCAGTGCGCGTACGTGTATTATTATATAAGTTTGTCGGGGCAGTCTGTCGTGAGACATTACTTCCCCTTTTCACCTGTATTCAAATGAAATGAGATATGAAGCATGAATCAATCATTGTCGTTTACGACAGCTGCCAGGCTATGGCAGAAAAGATAGCCGACAAGTTGGGGGCTGAGACCGTTAGCGTCCAGAGTATGAACATCCGTCAGGTGGAGAACTGCCAAAGTTTTGTTCTTGCCGTCGAGTTTATGACCAATGGACAGATGGCGCCACATTGGCAATATGCTTTTCTGACCTTCCGCGAAGTCAGTCTCAAAGGGAAGAACTTCGCCGTGTTTGTTGCTTTGGGGAACAAGCATGACAATGGTCGTGTTGCCAAGGAGTTCTGCGACGGATTGAAAGAGAACGGGGCTCACATCGTAGGCGAACTGCTCTTTGCCAACACCCATGAGCAGAGCCTCGACAATTGGATATGCGCCATCTCACCTAACTTATAAAACCATTACCATTATGCAGTACATCTTTATCGTAGCCTTCGAATTCATCCTAGCTTTCACAGGCGTAGCCCTGTTTATCAGGTACTACAACCATAAGTGACGGAGCAGCAAGAGCCGTTAAGCTCGCTTAAATGACCGTGTCGCGACGGAGCTCGACGAAGTCAAGGCGTAATGTTAAGGCTTCACGCCGATGATAGTAGCATTCGATGGCTTCATACGATGAATCTCTGTTTGGATGAAGCCTGCATCATCAAGCATTGTCTTCAGTTCCTCTGGCGAATAGGCAGTCATACCTTCCACCACGTTTGTCCATATGGAATCGCCGTCAACGACCTCCACCATGATGGCGAACTTGCCACCCTGCTTGAGTACACGGCTTACCTCTTTGAGACAGTCAGGCAGATTGGGCCAGAAATACACCGTTTCTACTGCCGTCACAAGGTCGAACTTCCCGTCCTCGTAGGGTAACTTCTCGGCTGAACCTTGAGTGACGAACACCTGCTCGTCGAGTACGTCGGCATTCACCTTCATAGCCTTCGCGACACTTTCCTCAGAGATGTCAATGCCATAGACTACAGCATCCTTACTCCGTTTCAACAGTCGCTGCAAGGTAGCCCCGCCACCACAGCCGATGTCGAGCATCGTCCAGCCGTCTTGAATCTCGACGAGTTTCAGGCCCCAGTTCGTCAGTGGCGCATGACAGAGGTTCATAAACTTCAACATGGCACGTCCCATCCGTCCTTGCGGACAGGCACAATTTGTGAAAAGATTCTTTAACAGTCCCATAATCCTTTTCTTTTAAAAAGGTGGCTGACCATCACAGCCAACCACCCCGTTGATAACTAAACAAATACTTATATGAATTTTAAACCTGTGATTACATATCAGGAGTGATGTTGGCGAGCCAAGCCTCAATGCGGGAGTCTGTCTTGTCATCCTCGTTGACATCGTCGAGAGGCAGGCCAATGAACTTGCCATCAATCACGGCCTCCGAGTCGTCGAAGGTGTAGCCGTCGGTCTCGACAGCACCGATGAATTTAGCACCACTATCCTTGATGCCGTTGTAGAGTTCGCCTATGCCACCCACAAAGGTGTCGCTATACGATGAGCAGTCGCCACAGCCGAAGAGGGCGATGGTCTTACCGCTGAGGTCGGCACTTTGGAGTGTCTTCAGACCGTCGTACCAGTCGTCCTGCAATTCTCCAGCGCCCCAGGTCGAAGTACCAAGAATCAGGTTCTGGTTGGCGGCCACGACATCGGCAGTCAAGTCCTGTACGTTCAGGGCCTCACAGCCCAGCTTCGAGGCGATCTTCTCTGCGATAGCCTCGCAGGTTCCCGTCGAGGAACCATAGATTACAATTGTTGCGTTCATTACTTATATATAATTATGTGGTTAATTACGGTTGATACACTTTCCATCACACTTCCCATCGCATTCGCATTTGCCCTGCTTACGCTTGCAAAACCTTTCGCATTGGGCGCAGAGGTCGTAGCCGAGCATTGCCCCAAGGATAAAATCCTCTTCGGGTGTGAGCTGGTTCAACGGACGGGTGACGATGAGTCGGATGGCTTCCAGACACTCACGCCGTCCGAAATAGACATTCAGGTTCTGCTGTCCTGCGGGCTGTAGCACATAAGGGATGCCCTGGCTCTCCAGCCGTTCCACGGCCAACTGACCATATTTCTTGTTGCAGGTGAACAGCACCATCTGGCGTACACCCTTGTTAAGTTCGTAGATGTGGTTCATCAGTACCTTGAGCTCTACGGGAGTTGTTGTCGTTCTCATTTTTATCGTTCTTGATTTCGGGTGCAAAGGTACGGCAAATAAATAAGGTGCGCAATACCTAAAAACAAGGTTTTTTAAGCAAGACGCACCTATAAAGGCCTGCAAAAGTGATTAATCAAAAGTAGGTATAGCAATATGCTTTTCTGACTTTCCGCGAAGCTTCTTTTTTAACAAAATGACCAGAATGGCGATGACTGCAGCTATCGACAAAAGGACAACCCAAGAGGGCGTAACGTTCCACAGGATTTCTGCCTCGACGCGCCAAGAGGGCAAGGGGGACATATCGCCGGGACGCGTTTGGAAGAGCTGGCCTTTTGTCAGGAGGATGATGTCGCCCACCTTTTCGTCAAGACTGACGACGGCAGGGGTTTCACGGACCATTGGCCGCATCCGCTCAGGGAGGTCGTCCCCCAGCGAGTTCAGCTTATAACCGAGTGTATCGTCAAAGAGTTCAGAGAACCTGGCATGTTCGCCCTCGATGTTCAGTTGTCGCCGTAGGTCTGCATCGGGAATATGGATCATCGGCTCGTCTTTCCACACTTCCGGACGGAGCATCCAACCATAGACCACTTGTTCAGGGGAGAGCCCTTTGTAGTTGCTTTTACCATAGACTGACTTCAGAAAATCCAAGGCAAAGGTCGAGAAGGGACAGAGACGGCCACGCCATACAATCTGTTCGCGAGCCACTTCTTTGGCCTTGTCGGCATTGATAGTCTGAATGGAGCGAGCCGAAATAAAAGTAAAAAAGTAAAAAGGTAAAAAGATAAAAAATAGAAGCAAAGCCAAACGCTTTTGATTCATGCTTGTCATCATATTATTTTACCCTTTTACTTTTTTACTTTTCTCAGAATTTCGGCATCGTTGGCAGGTCGACAGCCTTCACGGCCATGCACTCCATCTCGATAAGCCAGCCTGGACGGCAGACGGGAGCATGGACGATGACATAAGGTTTGCCGGCGAAGCGCTCCTCATAGAGTTCACGCACCAGCTCATAGTCGGCAGTGTCACGCAGATAGACTACCATCTCGGCCACATCGTTGAAGTTACAATCGGCCTCTGCCAACAGCGCCTCGACATTCTCCCACATGCGATGGGTCTGCTTGATGATATCCTTGGGATACATCACCTCACCTTTATTATTGATGGAAGCGGTGCCGGAGATAAAGACATGGCGACGATCGGCATAGTTGACCTGCGTGCCACGCTCAAAGCTAACACCATAGTCGCTGGTGCGGTTCAGATGGGTGGAGGCATAGAGATAATGTATCTGTTCTTTCGTGACCCCTGCGATGGCATAGTTGTCCATCTGTGAGAGCACGTTGGGGTCCTGCTGTCGGCCTCCAATACCTGTAGAGGCGATGAAATGCGTATTCACCGTCAGACCCTGCGTGAAGAAGAACTGGTTACGGGCTCTTACTACCCCACCATAGTTCAGATCGACATCATTCACAAAGAACCAGGTGCGGATGCAGTTGGCCTCCAACGTACATCCTTCCTGAATCAACTGCATGTTATACTCATTGAAGAGCAGTCGTGTCTGGTATTCTGAGTTGGCTGCCATATTGTGGGCCGAGCCGTTCCAGAGATGACGGAAGCCGCCATGACTCACTTCGTACAGCCCACTCTTGCTGATACCTGTCTGCACATTCGTCATCAGATAGACCCAGAGGGCGATCTTCGTGCCGTCGAGCGGTGCCTGCTGGATGATGCTCTTGGCACAGTCGGTGACGTCTGAGGCGATAACCTCGTCAGCCTGATTGGCGGCATCGCTGAGGAAATAGCGCTTGAATACTGCCCGAGCGCCGTTGAGCGGTCCCTCTATCAGTTGGCTGTAGGCTCCTAAGACCGCCTCTAACTGCTGAGTATAGGACAACCGTGACGAACTGGCGTGAATCATGGCATGATACTCACGCACCTCCGTCCCGTTGTCGAATTGGAACACATCGGCAAATGCGTTCTCAAACTGAAAGTGTTTCATTTCATTAAAAATCATATGTTCTTATGTTCTTATGTCCTTACTTCGCTCCGTTATTGATCCAACTGTCGATGAGCGGGAGGATGGTCATCTCGTTCTTTTCTGACACCAGATCGCGATGATCCATCGAGATGCCTTCCACCTTCTGCTGGTTCAGCACCATGTGAAGCACACTATTGTTGGCGTTATTAGTCTCAACCAGTTTCTTTCCCTCCACTTTCCTGGAATCCACATCCACGAGTGCCTCATAGCTCTTCCCTTCTGTGAGATAGAGACCTGCGGCCGCACGGTTACTGGCTCCGTGGCAGTTCGCACAAGTGGTATTGAAGAAGGCCTGTTGTACGGCATTGAACATACTGATATTGATGGTACCCACATCCATCTTGACTACTTCCGTAGCCTTGGACACATCCACCTCACTAAACGTGACGATGTGTTTCCTCAGACGGTCGAGGATACAGAGGCGTACCAAAGTGACATTCTCCTTGATGCCCGACAACTCGACATTGACCTTACCATTTACAACATCGCTAGCAGAAATTACCTTCGACACATCAGCATACTCATCATCTGCGCCCTCGAAGCCTGCAATAGACACCCGGTAGCTGCTGGTCCAACTGTCAAGTCCGTCAAGCACACCCTCGAGTATGACTGTCTTTCCTTCCGACGTGATGACAGTCTCCGGATAGATACGCCCATCGTCGCAGGAAACAAGCGCTGCGCTAATGAATAATGAACAATGAATAATGAATAATTTAGAACGCATATTGAAGCATGATTTGAGCCATGTGGGTACAGATGCCAAGGTCGTCCATATCACGGTCGAGCTGTGTCTCGTGACCTGTACGGCCGATGTACTGATACATTGCCGAGAGTTTGATATTGGTCTTCGGAACAAAATAGTTGATGGTGGCGGCAGGCATATTGAGGATACCGTCCTTGGTGGTGCCGTTACGGTCGAAGAAATCATAGCGCAGGCCAAGCTGCATCTGCGGATGGACGAAATAACCCACCTGGGCATATCCGCCCCAGTAGTTATAGGTGTCGTCGATCTTCTGACGGTCTGTGAAACCGATATGCATATAGTAAGCCTCTGCGCCGATGTACCATTTGTTCTTCAGCATGGCAAACTCCACACCAGCCCGGAAATCATTCGTCGATTCGTTTTCCGACTCCACGTTGTAGTTGGCACTGACACCAATGAGCATTTTGTCCTCATGCTGCAACTTGGGATTACCCTGTGTCATAGGCATGGTACCCTTGGGCTGGTAGGTCAGACGACCTGCATAAAGCAGAGAGGGGATATGGATATCGTCGCTGATGGTCTTGGTGGCACCGTTCTGGGCAGAGCCGGTTCCATTCCAGAGGCCAACCTCATAACCGAACTTATTGGCCAAGAATCCATGCACCTCCACGCCGAGGTCGAAGCCTGTGCCGATGCCCGGAGTGACCGCATTCAGCGAGTAAGGCAGGATGGTCACGGCTGTGAGTGATGTGGGCAGCGAAGAGAAAAGCGTCTCTCCGAGTGTGGTAAGGTAGGCGTGGGTGAACGGTGTCTTGAACTTACCGGCACGGAAACGTAATTCCGGACTGACGGCATAGTCTATCCAAGCCTGCTGAAGCACATTGCCACCAGAGGCTGCCGCATTGATGCAGACGTTATAGTCGATCTTTCCGAAGGCCTTACCCGTAAATCCGATAATGGCGTAGGGCATGGCGAAACCGGAGTTGGCGACATTATCCTGATTGTAGGCCTTGTCGAGACCTTCATCATCGTAGTATTTGAAGTTGAGGGTGGTCTGCATATAGAGATAGGGCTTGAACACAAAACTCCCGTCGTTGCTCTGGAGTGTGAAGCCACGGTCGTCGGCAATAGGAATCACGCCATTGTCCATATTCAACTGACTGGCCTGACTAACTTCCGGCTGTGGGTCATTGACAATTTCGTCCGTTTCCGTCTCAGCAAAAGCACCTGCTGAAACCATGCTTGCCATCACAATTGCAAATATCTTTTTATTGGTAATCATAATTCATATATTTTTATGTTCTTATGTTCTTATGTCTAAAAGACTTGTTCTTATGTCTGAAACCTATAGTGACCACAGGAACTGCACCAACTGGTCACGTTCTTTCTTACTCATGTTCTTGAACTTGTTCTTTGAGGCTTCACCTTCCCCGCCATGCCACATGATGGCCTCGACGAAGTTACGGGCACGTCCGTCGTGGAGGAAATAGGTATGTCCGTTCACCTTCTTCTGTAGTCCTACGCCCCAAAGCGGCGTGGTGCGCCACTCATTACCGCGTGCCAGACCGCTGACAAAGTTGTCATTCAGACCAACACCCATAATCTCCGATCCCATATCGTGAAGCAGGAAATCGGAATAGGGATGGATAGTCTGGCCTCCGAGCCAGGGGAGTGCCGTACCAGCAAGGAGTACGGATCCGCGGGTCTTGGTATGCAGAGTCGTGACGTGGCAGAGATGGCATCCAGCCTCATAGAAGAGTTGCTCGCCTGCCTTCACGTCAGCATCGTTCACATTGCGGCGGGCAGGAACGGCTAGCCCCTGCATGTACAGGTCAACATCCTCCATGTCTTCCGTCGATACATCAAGCATATCATAGGAGAGTCCCATCATCGAGCCTTCCTCCATCTGGATCTGTCCTTCACAGATCTCCTCAGGATAACGGCTGTTGGTCATACCCATGTCACTCGAGAAGCCCAGTTCCACGGTCAGGTCGGCATGATGCGCCTTGTTGCCGGAGAGTCCGAGCCGGAGTTTGCCACGTTCATTGACGTAGTTACAGCGTCCGCTGATGCCCCACTCCGGATAGTTACTCTTGCGGGCAAGGGCCTCGATCTCATCCTGGTCGAGGGCCATAATCTGTCCCATGCCGACATGGCGCAGCGGCACACGGACGGTACAGAAGAGATCTTCCGGCTTGACACTGTCCGTATACCACTCCGTGACAGTCCACTGGGGTTTGCAGAGCGTATATTTCTCACCATCTGGGAAACTGAACGTCATGGAGTCGATCCTCACCTTCAGCTTACCTTCCGGCCTTACGCCGTAGATGGCCTGATCATGGATCACACGACCGTAGTTGGGGAAGAAGGTACCGTTCTTACGGGTGATGTATATCAGAGACGACGTAAATCCATAAGGTCCGGAACCGTCATTACTGCCCTGTTTGAAACTGGTCCAGTAGGTTGGCTCAGTACGTCCCGCATTACGGTGACAGCTGCCACAACTGTATCCGGCATAGACGGGGCCGAGACCTCCGCCGTGACCGTTCTCGTTGGCCACTTTCACGTTGTCATACAGACGGTCGCCGGTATTGAAACGGGTACTGTAAGTCCCTGAGAGCCACCGTGCCGCCTGGTCGTAAGCCACAGACGAGTTATAGAAGCCTGTGGATGTGCCGGCAGAGAGCGCATAGCCTCTGGGGATGCTGATGTCATCCACATCCAGCTGGTCGCTTTCGTCACAGGCAGTCAACCCCAGAACAGCCGTAAACAGTAAAAAAACATATAAGTATTTGTTCATATCACGTGCTTCGTTTCCTTTTTATCTCTTTTAGACCACAATAGCGAAGACGGAAATTCTCGTTCCGTCTCCGCTTAGCGGACTATGCTTCCCCTCGCTTACTTCGCGGCGTTCACCAGGAAGGGCTTCAGCTCGTTCTCCAGCACATCGGCCAGTTCTGCGCAGGCATCCATGGCTGCAGCGGCCTCGGCAGAGTTGATGTTGTTGCGGAAGGGCTGAGGAATGGCCTGGATGGCATTGGCAGCGGCAGTGATGCTGGCCTTTACCCTGACGTCGAGTTCCGGATTATACTTGGCAACGAGTTTCGACAGCGAATTGGTGTTGATGCTACCGTCGCGTGAGCCAAAGTAGGCATTGCGGATAGAGAGGATGTTGTTCGTATAGTCGTCACGGGAGTGCCAGCTGTACCACGACTCCACGGCATAGAGGGCCTCGGTGGTCTTGCCGGAGACATAGAGGTCGTACGGCTCACCGATCTTAGCCTCTCCTACCTCACCTGCGATATCCACGCAGCCGTCGATGATCTGCTCGATACAGCTGAGTCCGCTGGTGAAGTCGCCGCCGTTATGGCTCTTGAAGGCTGCGGCATAGCCGTTGTTCCAAGCATTGACCAGGAGCGTCACGTCATCAACGAGCAGCTGGGCCGTATTCCTCATATACTGAGCCCAGGCGTTGGCATTGTTCTCGTTGTACACGGTGTTGGCGGGGTCGTCGTCAGCAGCAGCATCGTTCAGCGTACGAGCCTTACCGTCGCGGAAAGCCAGGAACTCAAGGGTGTGGAAACCACGGATGTTCTGGGCTGCGGCGATTGCCTCGTCATCCTCATCGTAGTCGCCAGTCCATTCCATCTCGTTCCACTGCTGCGACATCAGGGTGTTCACGATAGCCTCCTGATCGAGCGGCCAGGAGTCCATGTTAGGATCAAGACCGTAGTCGGCCACAGGACCGAAGAGGAAAGCCTCCGACGACTCCCACGGCTCTCGGGCTGTCAGCCAGGCATCACAGATATTCGAGAAGCCGGCGTTAGAGGGATTGTTACCGAAGGCGACCACAGCGTCGTAAAGAGCGCTGTTCTTTTTCTTCAAGTCTGAGTAGGTCGGAAGCACGACGGCATCAACATACTGATTGATGATGGCATCATACTCAGAGTCCTGAATGGTTACCTCCTGTTTCCCATCATTCTTTTTGTCATCATCACTGCTGCAAGCGGTGAATGCACAGAGTCCCATCATGGCGAGACTCATCAAAATAAGATTCTTTTTCATTTTCTTTTTTATATTAATAATGTTATCTCTTACCTTTTTACTTTTTTACCTTTTTACTTTTTCGTAAACCATCCGATATAGGCGATGCCAATACCGAACTCGTTCTCGCTGTTATAGGCGCCCTTGCCAAACACCTTGGCGGTGCCGATCTGGCGGGTGGTGTAGTCGGCCTTGATCACCAGGTTAGGCAGGGCCTTCCAGTTGATGCCGAAGTTCCACTTGCTTACCTGACAGCGTGCATCCATCACATCCATACCCTCTCCCTTCTCCTGCGAGTTATAGTATTCATACTGAGCAAAGGGATAGATCACGGGGAAGCGGTGGTCGCCGCCGCAGATGGTCTTCAGATTGACGCCCACCTCGGCATTGTATGAGACGGCACGCTTGGCAATCGGCGTCAATCGGCTGTAACCCGACTTGTTCGACAGTCTGCCATTCTTGGCGCCTACCTGGTCTGCGTGGGCGATGTTACCCGACAGATAGTTGGCACGGGCGGTCACATATTTATTATTATATTGTGCGTCCACCGACCAGATGGTCACGGGGATCTTCCCGATCTCATCATACGTAATCAGCTTGTCGGCGTTGGCACCTGTGTTGGCACAATAATACAGCGAAGCACCAAGGCGCAGCCCTGGAACACCCGTATAGTTCAGACGGGCTACATAGGCCGGGCTGGTGAAATTGTCACCCTCAAAGAGTCCCTGCTTGCCGCCTCTCACCCACTTGTTACGGTCAAAGCCGTTGGCATTCAGACCTGTCACGATCATCGCCTCATAGTCGAAGGCGGCATAACCCTTGCCAAACCTGCCGAGGAATTCAATGCCCGTCTCGTGCCAGGTGCAGGGGATGATCGTTGTCTCGCCCTCAGGACGTGAAGAGCCAAAGAAGTTGATGGGCTCGTGGTGCGCATTGGTGAGACCTACCGGCACTATCAGATGACCCACCCTGACATTCAGCTCCGGAATGATCATCCTCGTGATGTGGAACTGCTCCAGTGCCACTTCACCGCCTTTTTCCACTTCTGTCTCGTATTCACCGTTCTCGGTATTCTCCAGTTCATAGGCAGCGCCTGTACCGCCATACTCAAACTCAATCTCAGCACCAAGGATCCATTTCGGCGTAAACTTATAGTCGAAAGCCAATACAAACCGGGGGATGGAAATGGTATTGTGATTCTGCTTGGCGTTACCCTCGCTGTGACCATAGAAGCGGTTGATACCATAGTCCTTGAAATTCGCAACCACCTCTCCATAGCCGCCAAAGCGGAATTTGTTATAACCTATCGTATCAGGTTCTGCAGCCCGTGTTAGGCTAACGGATAATGTAAAATTGATAATGGATAATGCTATCAATACCTTCTGTCTCATATATAATATGTTAGTATGTTACTATGTCTTTAAAAAATGTTCGTATGTTATTATGTCTTTAACCTGTTACTATGTCTTTTTTGGACTGCAAAGGTACGGCGGTTTATCGGCTTCACCAATACCTAAAAATAGTGAAATCGCCCTAAAACGGGCATTTGAGGCGGTTGACAAAGGTGAAAATACCTAAATATGATTATTGCACATATCGGAAATAATGCCTACCTTTGCACCCGATAATCATTAGTAGGTATGAAGAATCAGAAGATGTATGAGGCGGACGACAAGATGATCTCGCTCATCCGCGACAATTACGACCTGTTGCAGATGCTGGGCAGTTTCGGCATCAGCCTTGGTTTTGGCGATAAGACGGTCATGGAGACGTGTCAGGACAACGATGTGGATACCTATACCTTTCTGGCTGTGGTCAACTTCACGGCCAACAACTACGGTGAGTTCGAGGCCGACGAGCAGCTCAGCGTCCCCACGCTGCTGCACTACCTGGAGGCCAGCCACGCCTATTTCCTCGACTTTCAGCTGCCCTATATCCGCCGTGAGCTGCAGGAGTCGCTCGACGAGAGCGAGTCGCTGGCCAAGCTCATCCTGCGCTTCTACGACGAGTATGCCCATGAGATCCGCCGCCACATGAAGTATGAGCAGAAGACGCTCTTCCCCTACGTGCAGTCGCTCATAGAGGGGCGTCCCGCCAACGACTACAACGTGGAGACCTTCTCCAAGCACCACGGGGCAACCGACAAGAGACTGCGCGAACTGAAACTCCTCATCATCAAATACCTGCCTCAGGACGGTCTGCACAACAACCAGCTCACCGCCACCCTCCACGACATCTACGAGAACGAGGTGTGGCTCCGTCAACACGCCATGGTCGAGGATCATATCTTCGTGCCCGCCATACGCCGTCTGGAGCAGCAGACCAAGCAGAGCGACGTCACCCGCAACATCACCGACATGGTGTTCCGGTCAGCCGGCGGTCAGAACCCCGATGCCCTCTCCGACCGTGAGAAGGAGGTCATCATCTCCCTCGTTCAGGGTATGTCGAACAAGGAGATCGCCGACCATCTCTGCATCTCGGTAAACACCGTCATCACCCACCGCCGCAACATCGCCCGCAAGCTGCAGATCCACTCTCCGGCCGGACTCACCATCTACGCCATCGTCAACAACCTCGTAGACATCTCCGCCGTTAAACTATAACGCTAGTTATTATTTGCTTTGATATGCTGCAACTCTCGTGGCTGCATTCGCCTTAATATTATAGTAGTAAAGGGGATAGTCGTTCTCGTGGAAGCTGGCAGCGCCGAAAGGACTGGAAGCGCCTTCAGGGGCAACGGCAGTAGTCGTTGTAATGATTACGCCTCTATTCAGGTCGATCTTTGCATCTGCTGCGTTAGGTACTTTCTCAAAATCCAAGGTTTCCATGTTGAAGACGCGGCCGCCCAGGCTTTCCTCTGCTGAAGCGTATGTCTCGTCTCGCTTCCAGTTGATGGGATTGATGCTGATGGCACCTGGAAGGACAACAATATTGTTCCCGTTTCCTGCCCCCTCGGTATTATACGATATGATGACGCCAGTATCGTCGGCTCCCTCTGCAAATTTGAGGTGCGGGTTGGCTTTGAGATAATCCTCGGTGATAGAATAGCCGATTATATAGGCTGCAACCATGCGTTCCAAGTATTCAGGATGTATTTTCATGTATTCTGAGAGCACAAAGCTCTGCATGATGGAACCCTGGGAATGTCCTACGAGAATGAAGGGACGTCCACCATTCAGGTGCTCAAAATAGTAGTCGATGGCAGCAAAAATATCTGACTTCGGAATGCTGTTGAAGGCTGCGTTACGTTCTTCGGCAGTAATTTTGCCCAGATATGACATGTTACCCTGCCTGTAATAAGGAGTGAACTGCCTCTGAGGAAGGAACTCTATTATCTGTGCAAAAACGAACTTTCCAATATGCATATTTATTCGGATTTGAAATCGTATGCAAAGATACGCATTTCAAAACCCGGACAGGGTATTGGAGAGTTAAAACGTTGTGCATGAGATACTTATTTTTGATTTTAAAATATTTTAAGAGATACTAGTGGCTAAATGATGTAAATTACACAAAGGGTCAGGAACGCTGTGTTCATTATCCAGCCCCGGTTTACACTTTGGAACGCTTCCAGTGCTCTCACCCGGCGGAGGCATACACATGAGTAGCGTCATGGTGACTGCCTCTATTGTACGACAACTCACCCTTATCGACCAATAAGGATGGGTTGTTGCGCAATAATGGCAGGTTATCGGAATAGGCAGCCGTGATGTTCCTGGGACGAGCCCTTGATTACCAAATCTTCACTCTGTCCTTGGGAGCTACATAGAGTTTGTCGCCTGACTGCACGCCGAAGAGGTCGTACCAGTCATCAATCAGCCGGGCAATACCGTTCACGCGGTTGTGGCTGGCGGAGTGGCTTTCTTTTATATTCTTTGCCAATTCCGCATCTGTGGCATAGGCTTGCCATAAGTCGGCATAGCTCAGGAAGAACTGTCGCTGCTGGTGGCGCAGGGCCTCGCCAGAGAATCCTTCGGCCTGCAGCTGTTCATTCCACAAGGTGTAGGCCAGTGTCACACCGCCCAGGTCGGCAATATTCTCGCCGAGGGTCTTCTCACCGTTAGCCGGCAGGCCGGGAGCCTGTTCCAGTTCGTTGAAGCGGTCAATCATCTTCTGCTGCTGTTGCTTGAATCGAGCCATATCGTCGTCGCTCCACCAGTTGACCTTCAAACCATTGGCATCATACTGTGCCCCTTGGGGATCGAAGCCGTGGGTCATTTCGTGGCCAAACACCATAGCCGTGGCATAACGCTGGGCATTGTTCTTGTCGGTGGGGAACATTTCAGGCATGATAAATGCCGGGTTGATGATAAGTTCATTGCAATCAGGAATGTAGAAGGCATTGACTGTCGATGGGGAATATAGGCCGATATTACTGGCGACATAATCCCATGCATGGCCGTTAGCGGGCAGGCCGTCTAAAGAGCGCAGGTAGTCAGTGTACTGTTTCAGATACTGCATGCTGGCCTCTATGACCGTGTTACCCGTCAGTACGAAGTCGGCATTGTACAGACGTTCGGGCTTGCCCACCGTGAAGTGCATCGACTTCAATTTCTCCAGCGCCTTGGCCTTGGTGTCACTGCCCAGCCAGTCGAGTTGCTCAATGCGTTGCCCCAGGCGTTGGCGCATCTTTTCCAGGATCTCGCGGCAACCCTCCACGTCGCAATCCTCCAGGAGTATGGAAAACTCATAGTCCATGGTGGCAGTAGGATTCAGCGTACAGAGACGCTTGATGATACCTTGCCCATCATAATGATCAGTATATCGGAACAAGAACGAGAACCTGCCATAGATATAATACTGCAGGTAGAGCAGCCAGGTGTCGGTGCTGTATTCGTCAAGCAAGGCCAGCGCCTTATCCACGTCACTGTTGATTATTGTCGACTCGTTTACATGGAAGGCCTCGTTGAAGGCCGCCTTCAGGTTTTCACCCTCCCCGGCCCGTGTGCCGGCGGCATTCAGGCATTGCAGTGTGGCGGGCTGGATCTGCTTGATTCTGACTGTGCCGGTCTGTTCATCCGAGAAACTGTAGCCATAATACAAAGCACCCATTTTATTCTCTATCTCAAGGATTTTCTCCACCTTGGCACTGATGTCAGGCGATTCGAGGTCCAACCCCATCAGTTCGTGCAGTACGAAATATGGTGGATCAGATTCACTGATTCCCCTAGTATTGCCATGATTAGCCTGTAACGCCATGAACAAGCTTGCCCAGAAATGCGCACTGTACGGCATTCCGGCGGCAAGGACATTCTTTATTTTCCCTTTAACGGACTCTACCGATATCCGCACCAGTGCAGGGCATCCTATGTCCGTCAGCTTACCGAAATTCCTGATCAGGTCGGCCTTGCTGATATCGCCGTCCATTTTCAGCGTCGCCAGGAAGTCGTTGATCACCTTGACTTCCTCACTCTTCTCTGGTGCCGGCTGGGTCATCAGTTTGATCAGTTTGCCGGCCACGGGCGAATCGCAGTTGCCCAGATTGCTCTTGAGTTTCTCATCGATGTGCTTCGCAAGTCGGTGATTGGTACTAATGTCGTCGGCATCCCTCGTCTTGAGCCAACCGCCTTGGGCAAAATACCAGAACGAGTCGCCCGGCTTTACCGTGCGGTCCATCCAGTCCTCGTGCATGAATGTCTCTTGTGCCAGCTCTGCTGCAGGATCGACGGGATTTACCGGCTGCACGGGATTGTCCATGGAACCGATAGCATCGGTACACGACGTGAGCATCATTGCGCCGCAGAAAGTCAGAGTGGCGGCGAGCACCCATTGAGTCAGCTTCTTCATATTATCTTTCGTTATGTTAGTATTAATACATATTTGGCGCAAAGTTAAGGCTTTTCTATGAAACCACCAAACATTTTCAGGAAAAGACACAAAAACATTACCACATTACAGCATTACAACATTACAGAAGGGTATTTTATGACCATCAATAACACGGGCTGTCCATCGTTGGACAGCCCGTGAACGAGAGAGAAACAAATCAAACTAATTAATTCCTATAAGCGGGATTCTGATAATTGTCTTTTTCTTCGTCAGACATCTTCATACCGTCAAGCTGACCCTGAGGGATGGGACGGATGTAATAGTTTGCGGGGATGTCACGATGGAACTCCTCAAGGTCATTGTCGGTATAACCGCTGCCAGCGATGTGGTAGACGCTGGCGCGCTCTGCCCACTTCTGGGTGCGAACGAGGTCGTACCAACGGTAACCCTCACCCCAGAACTCACGGCTACGCTCGTCGAGGATATAGTCGATGGTGATGGTGGCAGGTGTAGCAGCTACCATCTCAGCACTGTGATCGGCAGAGAACGGTGCACGGGCATTCACGCAGTAGGTCTGTTTACCGGCACGCTCACGGAGCACATTGACCATAGCCTTGGCATCCTCATTCTTACCGAGCTTCACAGCAGCCTCAGCGGCGATGAGATAGAACTCTGAGAACTTAGCCACATTCCAAGGACGGGGGCTACCGCCGTTCACCTTAGAACCAAGTCCACCCGCGTTATCGGTACGATAGATACCGATCTTCCAGTTACAGGGGTACTTCTTACGGCTGATGTGGTTAACAGCAACTACGAAGTCGGCATGGCCTTCCATCTCACCGAAGCCGAGCTTGCCGTCGGCACCAGTGTAGTTGATCTTGCTGTCCTCACTCTCGGGAACCCAGCTGAAGTAGCTCTCACCTGGCTTAATCTGAGAACCGTTGGCACCGATAACATAAGGCTCTGTATTACCACTCTTATCCCAGTTGGTGAAGTAGCTCAGTGTAAAGGTTGCATCGTAACGGGAGTCGATAGCCTTGACGGCATCTTCCCATACACCACCTTCCATGAAGGCATCAGCGATAGGAGCCATACGGGTCCAGGGGCGTCCGAGACCCTGAACAGCCTCACGCTGAACGGGATTGATCACAGCACCAGAAGCTGACTTAGCAGTCATCTCAGTGTAGTTCCAAGTCTCCATCCAGTAAGCGAAGTTCTCAGGAGAACCACCGCTTCCCCAGCCATAACCGGCACCACCGTTACCATACTTCTCATTCTCGTCGTGGTCGGCATAGAGCATGATCTCGGAGTTGCGGTCATTGGTAGCCACGTTCACGTCGTAGAATGTGGGCTGCAGTCCATAAGGTCCGGGATTGTCGATGGCTGCCTTGGCCATATCGTAAGCCTTCTGGAAGTAGCTCTGAGCCTGTCCTGCATCGCGGCTGCACTCAGGATAGGTGGGAATGTTGTTGGGATTCTCCAGCCACCATGCGTAGGTCAGATAAGCCTTAGAGAGGTACAGACGGGCTACGTTCTTAGTAACAGTACCTGTAAGACGGGGATTCTCAGGCAGGTCTGCCAAAGCCTTCTCGAGGTCGGGGAAGATACACTTGGTGTAAACCTCAGGAACGGTGTTACGTACAGAAGTACGGACAGTAGAGGTGTTGAACTTCAGTTCACCGGCACCTAAATCCAGGGGCACACCACCGTATGTCTGAACCAAGAGGAAATAGTCGAAACCGCGGAAAAAGTATGCCTCAGCCAGCAGGGAGGCATCGATACCAGCCTCAGCGCCGTTCTCGATGATACCACTGGCAGTGTTGATATTGGGAAATAATGTTCCCCAGATAGAGCCGGCGATAGAGTTTGTAGGCGTCATCTGGCCAACACCAGAGAGGTCAGCATCCTTGAAGTTACCGTCGGCAGACTGTGCATAGGTATATTCATCGGTACCTGTCTCAACACTATTCAGGAAGTAACCATTGCCATAAAAATAGCGCAGGTGAGCATAAAGCGATGTCAGACCGCCCTCAATACCCGCCTTCGTATTGAAGAATGTCGGGTCGAACTGGCTGCGCGGCTGTTCATCGAGCACACTGTTACAGGATGTCATAGCCGTAGAGAGACCACAGCATACCAAACCCGCAGCGAGGATATATTTGATACTTTTAGTTTTCATATATTTGAATTATTATAATAACTTCAATATTTCAATTCTTCAATCTTACAATTTTAGAATGTTACATTAAGACCAAACAAGAAGTTGCGGGTGGCAGGTGTATTGTAACCTACGATAGGCATTTTGTGCTTGCCGGTATAACCGTCGACGCCAACAGCCGTATTCTGGTTAGCCCAAGAGTTGGTCTCAGGATCAAGTCCGCTCTCATTGTTGAACGGAGAGAAGAGCACAAGCGGATTCTGAATCGAAGCGTAGAGGCGCAGACGGCTGATGCCGAGGTCCTTTATGGCCTTCAGGTTCTCGAAGTTGTAGCCGAGGGTGATGGTACGGAACTTCAGATAGCCAGCATTGAAGTAACCGAGGGTAGAACCATACTTGGGGTTGTCACCGCTCTGAATACCACCGGGTTTCGGATACTTGGCACCCGTGTTCTGTTCTGTCCAGTAGTCCACGTCGAGCTGTCCACGACGACCAGTCAGCATGTTCAAGTAACCATTAGAAGAGTGGATGGCTGAAATCAACTTACCACCAATCTGGAAAGCGCCAATCACAGTCAAGTCAAAACCTTTGTAGCCGACAGTTGTATTGAAGCCTCCGATGAGATCGGGCTCCATACTCATAATCTGGCGGTCATCAGCACCGATAGCGCGGGTAGGCATACCATTAGCATCATAGTCACCAGTATATTTTACCTTGATCATACCCAGGTTTCCACCGGGCTCCAGAATATCGAGGTTGGTCTTGCCATCAGGACCAGTAACAATGTCGCTCTGGTTCCACAGGCCCTCATACTCATAATCGTAAATCACATCGATAGGATATCCTACAAACCAGCGGTTAGCTTCGTCACGCTCTTGCTGTACTGTTCCATCAGAGAGAACGATAGGCTCTGTACCCGTCAGCTTTGTCAGCTTGTTGCGATTGGCATAGAGGTTGATACCTGCCTCCCAGTTCCAGCCGTTCTTATTGTCGATGATAATACCATTCAGAGTCAACTCAAAACCCTTGTTCTCGGTATTACCAATGTTACCCGTGTAGCTGCTTACACCAGAGGTGGAGGGCAGCGATACATCGAGCAGAATGTCCTCAGTCTTCTGAGTGTAATACTCAAACGATCCATAGAGGCGACCGTTGAACAGTGAGAAGTCGAGACCGAAGTTCCAGGTCTTGGAGTACTCCCAGCCCAGCTCGGGGTTAGGCAGTGCGTTCACATAGTAACCGGCCCTGTATGTGTCGCCGAAGTTGTAGTTACGGATAGCGAGGCCGCCGAGAGTGGAGTAAGGATTGATACTCTGGTTAGAGGTCTCACCATAGCCAACGCGCAGTTTCAGGTTGTCGACCCACTTCACATTCTCCATAAACGACTCACGGGCAATGTTCCAACCAGCGCTGACGGCGGGATAAGTATGCCACTTGTGACCAGGAGCCAAACGAGAAGAAGCATCGGAACGGAGAGCTGCAGAAATCATGTACTTGTTATCGTATGAATACATCACACGACCCATCCAAGATACAAGACCACTCTGCCAATAATTGTAGTTGTTGAGATTCACCTCACCCGTTGCTTTGTCGAGTGCATAGTATTGGAAATAGTCTGCTGGAATACCCTGTGCAGATGCACCGGTAGATTCGTAAGTGGTCTCCTCTGCAGAGTACATGGCCACGACATTGACATTGTGCTTCTCAGCGAAGATACGATCGTAAGTGAGCAGGTTCTCAACAGCCCAGTTGCGGGTCTGGTTCTCAGAGATTCCACCACCGTTAATAGCATTCTCATCCTTATTATTCACACCCGTACCTGTGAAGTTTCCACTCTTGGAACTGCGGAAGTTCAGACCGATGTTGATGCGATAGCTCAAACCTTCGATCCACGGACACTTCAGCTCACCGAAAAGCGTATTGTAAGAACCGATACCCTTATTTTCGCTGAGCCATACATCTTTATCACGCTCCACCGTCTCCTTAGTTACCACGCTCTGGTCATCGGCAGGGAGAGAAACATAACGCTTCAGGTTACCATTCTGATCGTATGGGCTGGCTAGCGGGCTCTTGCTCAGTACACCATACATGTCGTTCACACCCTGCGTCTTGCGATAGCTATTATTGGTGCTCAGGCCGAAACGGAAATATTCGCCCACCTTCTGGTCGAAGTTACCACGAACGGATATACGATCGTAACCCTCAGTGGGAACGACAGACTCGTCGTGATAGTAACCAGCACCGAAGCTGTAGCTGCCACCGTTGGTACCGCCAGCGATGCTAACATCGTGGTTATAGCCGACACCTGTCTGATAGTACAGATCCTGCCAGTCGGTATTGGTATTCTCATTCTCGTCGAGTGAGTTCTGATACAAACCTGCATACTGACGGAACTTGTTGAAGGTAGGACCATCCATCATTGGATACTTATTGAATATCTTCTTGATGCTAACGTAACCATTATAGCTTACCTTGGCAGGTGTACCCTGAGTACCCTTGACAGTGGTGATGATGATCACACCGTTGGCACCACGGGAACCGTAGATAGCGGTAGCAGAGGCATCCTTCAGAATATCCATCGACTTGATGTCGGTGGGGTTGATATCAGAAAGTTGTCCCATGAAGGGGATACCGTCGAGCACGATCAGAGGATCGTTAGAGGCGCTCAGTGAGCGCTGACCACGAATACGGATTTGCATCTCCTCACCTGGCTTTGAAGAAGTCTGTGTCATGAGCACACCGGCGACACGACCCTGCAGGGCCTGGGCGGCGTTGGAGGCTGCCACCTGATTCAGCTTCTCACCACCGATGTTGGCCACAGAACCCGTCACGGCCTCACGGCGCTGGGTACCGTAACCGATGACCACCACTTCGTTCACCACGTGACCGTCTTCTTTAAGATTGACACGCATACCATCGGCAGCCTTCACTTCCTGTGACTCGTAACCGACATAAGAGACAACGAGCGTTGCGCCCGGATTGACATTGAGAGAGAAGTTACCATCAAAGTCGGTAACCGTACCGTTGTTGGTACCCTTCTCCATGACCGTGGCACCGATCAGCGGACCCTGAGAGTCCGTCACGTGACCAGATACCTGCTTCGTTTGCTGTACGGAAGCCACTTCAGTAGCTGCCGAAGCCTGCTGTGCGCTGACCATGCCAAGGAAGCATAAGCCAACAAACAGGGCTGTTTTCTTTGCTTTGAAACTCATACGTTTGGTTTTGTTAGTTAATTATTTATATATAAAAAAGAAAATCTGCTGCAAAATTATACAGATTTTCCTTTATAGACTTCCACGTATGTTTCGTTTCCTTTTGTTTTTGTGCCAACCCTTACTTTTTCGCCTTTTCAGCATATTCCGTGGGAGAAATACCGAACTGTTTCTTGAAGACTGTCGAGAAATGGGCGGGGTTATTGAAACCGACAGTATAGGCCACCTGTGTAATGTTTATCTTCTGCTCTTCCAAGAGTCGGGCAGCCTGTTCCAGGCGGATATTCCGGATAAACTCACTGACAGGGAGTCCGGTCATCTCCTTCATCTTGCGATGTAACTGGGTACGGCTGATGCCTACCTCCGTAGTTAACGTATCCACACTGAAGTCACTGTCAGACAAATGTCGGTTCACCACCTTCATGATACGTTCCATCAGCAGTTCGTCGTTGCCTTTCACCTGGGTCTCCTCCACCTTGTCCTTCTGCTGCTGACTACCGGAATATTTACCCTTCAGCCGCAGGTTCTTGCTGATGAGGTTGTTGATGACCATATGCAACTCCTCCATATCGAACGGCTTGGCCAGGAAGGCATCGGCACCTTTCTCCAAACCCTCCAGACGGTTGGCGACATCGCTTTTCGACGTCAGCATCACCACGGGGATATGGCTGAGGTTCATGTTCGTCTTGATCATCCGCAGGAACGTGAAACCGTCCATCTCAGGCATCATGACGTCGCTCACCACCAAGTCGTACTGTCTGTCGGCCTCAGCACTCAGCAAAAGCCGCAGGGCCTCACGGGCACTGGTGACAGGAGTGATATGATAGAAGACGCCTAACTCCTGACGGATATAACTGCCTATCTCTTCATCGTCATCGACAACCAACATCCTGTAATTTGACTGGGGCTTCACCTTCGCTGACTTCTGTTCCTGGGATTCAGGAACGAGTATTTCCTCCTTGGTCAGATGGCCGTTGCCCAATGGCAGGCGTACCGTGAAGATACTGCCCTGCGAGTCGTCTCGGTTGGCGGCCTCAATGGTGCCGTGGTGCATCTCCACGATCATCTTACAAAGGTTCAGGCCGATGCCGGTGCCCTCGATATGGAGTGAGCGCGAGGTGGAACCCTGATAGAAACGGTCGAAAATCTTATGCAGGTCACCACGAATACCAACGCCCGTATCTGCCACCTGTAACAGGGCTGTACCGTCAGCCCCCTCACTGACACGCACCTCGATGGTGCCGCCGTCGTAAGTATACTTGAATGCATTGGAGAGCAGGTTGTCGACAATCTTATCGAAGGCATTACGGTCGAGCCATACGTTCAGATGGTCTATTGCCGGCAAATAGCGGAATTCCATACCCCGCTCACGGGCCATATACTCATACGACTTCAGGATATTGCCGACATACTGCACCATATCCGTCTCCTGGCACTGCAGCTTCATCTGCTGCTTGTCAATCTTACGGATGTCGAGGATCTGGTTCACCAGATTCTGTACCCGTTGGGTATTGTGCTTGATGGTCTTCAGTTCTGTTCTCACATCAGGATCCAGCTGCTCCCGGCGCAGGAGCTTATTGAGCGGGCTCATGATGAGCGTCAGCGGCGAGCGGATGTCGTGAGTGGCATTGATGAGGAACTTCATCTTCTCTTCATTGAGTTGCTGGGTGGCATTCCTACGCCATACCCATCCTAACAACCCTAATATCCCTAACAATCCTAACATATAAATAAGGTACGCCCACGAGGAGCGGTACCAGGGTGCCCGAATGATGATACGATATTCCCGGGACTCCGTGTAAGTGCCGTTGTCATAGGCCTTGACCTCCATGACATACGTCCCAGGCTCCAAATGCGTGAAGGGAATCCGATTTCGCCCCGCTATCGTCTGAGTCCATTCCTTGCTGCCATTCAGCCGATATTCATAGATGACGTTCTCAGCGTTAGAGAAGTTCAGCAGGGAGAACTCCATCGTAAAGTAGTTGTCGAGATATGACAACTGGAACCGGTCGCACTGATCCAAAGTCTTCGTGATAACCAGTTCGCCGTCAGAGCGTGTCTTACAGTTTACGGGGATGCCGCCTATCAGGAAATTGGTCAGATGAACGGTGTTCTGTCTGGACTCTCTGTTTCTTAACGCAGATGGCAGGAAAGAGGTAATGCCGTCGCTAATGCAGAAACAGATGGCTCCGTCGCCCTTCATAAGGGCTATGCCTGTCACATATTCTCTCGATTTGAGTCCGTTGCCGTAGACATGGGCAATAAACCTGTGTTGAGTGTTCTGATACTGCCAGATGCCCATCGAGGTGCTGCACCACAGGTCGCCGAAACGATCCTGCATGATACCGCAGATGACCTTACCTGTCAGGACTTCCGACTCAGGATAGACATCGAAATCGCCTTTCCGGCTGTCGTAAAGGAAAAGCCCTGTGTCGGTACCGGCTAATATCCGTTGATTGCCGTCTTCATAGAGGGCTGTCACACTCTTTCCTTCCAACTGCACCTCCCAGTCGTATGGTCTGAACGTATCGTTGTCGGGGTCGTAGCAGCATAGGTTCGACGAGGTTCCCAACCATAACTTCCCCTTGCTGTCTATCATCATCGACATTACCCAGTTGTTGTGTAACCTTCCTTTCACCTCGTTGGTCTGGCGCATATTAAAGTTGCGCAACTCCTTGGTTTTCAAGTCGTACATGCAGAAGCCCTTCGAATAGGCCGAAAAGAAAAGATGCCCCTTCCCGTCATCTGTCATCACGTTGATATAGTCGCTGTCGAAGTCCACCTCTTTCTTGTATGCCCCTGTCAGCGGATTATACGAATAGAGGCCTTTGTCGGATCCTATCCAGTAATGTCCCTGCTTGTCACGATAGATGGAATAGGTGTTTGAGGGCGAATCGGGATGACTGACGATCTTCCCGTTGGCATCGAAGCCGAAGATGCCGTTATTCTGCACGGCACACCAGGTCATGCCATTATCACCCTGACAGAGCGATGTCACCGATCCGCCGATGCTGACATTCTGTGCCGAGAACCCCCAGGTGGTAAACTGGGGTTCATGCTGCGGCAGCAACAAGAGTCCGCGTTTCAGACAGCCCACCCAGAGATTATCCTGATTATCCTCAAACAGCGCCCACACATTCGACGTGTTCAGATCGAACGAGCCACTGACATAATCATACCGTTGCAAGATACGCGATCCTTTGCGTACCCAGCAAAGCCCCTGCCCCAGTGTTCCAATAAACAGATTGCCCTTCTTGTCAAGCAAGGCACTCCTCAATTGCACATGCTCATCACTGCCCAGGATGCTGGTATCGATGAAATCAGTCTGTAACGCCCCGTCTTTGTAATAGGCCAGCCCTTTGCGGCATACCATCAGAACGCCACCTTCATAATTGATGAAGTCGGTCACTGTGCCAAAGGGCGACTCTAAAGTACGGATCGAATGCCGGCTGTCATTCATCCTGACAGATACTGTCGGAGCGGAGCCTGCTTTCCAGAAATTACCCATTTCATCGATTAAAATATGACTGAAATAGTCGTTGTCATCCGGCTTGGCATAGTTATGTACCGAGTCCATCTCCATCGTATTCAGGTCTACACGGTACAGGCCATAGCCCGCCGTACCCACTAACAGATGACGGTCGTCCTCTTGCAAGATATCGTTCACTCGCGCTGGCCTGTTATTGGGGAATCGCAGCCGCTCAAACTCGTCGTTAGCACTGTTATAACGACAGATTCCCGTACCGCAACCAACCCATAGTGACCCCTGACTGTCCTGGAACAATGACACCACATTGTTGCTGTTAATCGAGGCAGGGTTATTCTTATCTTGCAGATAGTTGGTAAAGCTGTAACCGTCATACTTGTTGAGTCCGTACTCTGTGGCTACCCAGATATAGCCAGTCTTATCCTGACAGATATCCGTAATCTGGTTACTTGACAGCTGGTCCGACGTATAGAAATGTTGCGTCTGGGCTGTAGAATTGAAAAGTGAGAAGCAAAAAGTTAAAAGCAGAAGCAGTTCTCGTTTCATCATTGTAGTTCTTGTTTATAGTGCTATAAATAGAATATGCTTTCGGGACCCATGTTGAACAAGAGGTCGAGAATCGACAAATTGGGCAGGAAACCGTGCTTCTGCTGATACACCTGATAGTACGGCTTTGGCTCGAAATCAGGATCAGGCAGGGGGTGTTTTGGGCGAATGGCCTCGCGATAGTCGATTTTCGAGGAAGGAGAATACTCAGAGGTCAGGGTGACTTTGGGCTGGATATCGATCAATTCGCACATTTTGACCCTGATAGCCTCGTTGAAATCGAGCAGAAAGTCCCATCGCTGTTCAAAGAAAGGACGGATATCGTCCTGATAATATTCGAAGAACGGCGACTCGCCATAGGCACTCTGCAAGGCATTCCAATGCAGGTGGCGCCAATTGCCGTGGTCGCTGATGCGCGTATCCTTGATAAGAAGTGAGCCTCCTCGCTCTGTCGGGACTGTCAGGGCTTGGATGCCCTGCGTCGTAGCAATGAGACAGCGGTTGCGGTAGGTCTGCTTCTGAAAGTTCTCCCACTGCTCCATCTGAACATATTCGGCCCGATGCAGCTTCTGATACCACTGCACCGGGCCGAAATAGGTTGTACTGAGCAATGCTGCCTCCATCTACTTAATGTTATCCACAATCCGTCCCAACCGGCTCCAACGGATACTGCCTAAGCCACTGTGGTCAGGATCACTCGACCACCAGATGAAGATCGGCTTGCCGACGATATGGTCCTCAGGCACGAAACCCCAATAGCGGGAGTCGGCAGAGTTGTGGCGGTTGTCGCCCTGCATCCAATAGTAGTCCATCTTAAAGGTGTACTCACGGGCTTCCTGGTCGTTGATGAAGATCTTGCCTTCACGAATCTCGAGTTTATTGCCCTCATACACCTTGATGGGACGCTCATAGATGGCGATATTATCCAAAGTCAGGCTAATCTTCTCCCCTTTCTTCGGAATCCACACGGGTCCATAGTTATCACGGGTCCAATGCTTATTGCCGTTCAGCGGATAGATCTCCAGGTCGTTGGCATCGGTATTCAGTGTGACGCTCTCCACAATGTCCGTCCTCCCTTGCAACGATGCGACGGCATGTTTCGTCAACGGCATATAACCCAGCGTGTTCAGACTCGTCAGGTCCTCCATGGAGATACCGAGGTCGTCCATTACCTCTTCTGGGATGGCCTGTTTCAGTTTCACACGATAGGTGTACTGCACATTCTCCGGTTCCTTGTTGGCCTTGCCGTCGAGGTAGACGATATGGTTCCTGATTTCAAGTGTCTGTCCAGGCAGTCCCACACAGCGTTTCACATAGTTCTCTCGGCGGTCTGTCGGACGGGTGGTAATCTCTCCGTACTCTGCCTGATTCCGCCACAGCTCATTGCGTCCTGCTGCGTAGATGGCATCGAAATACTGTATCCGCTGCTCTGCCGACAAGGAATCGGGATTAGGACGATTCGGATAGATCTGATAGCCGATGCTGTAGCACATCTGGTAATAGTCGTAAGCCTGATACTGGGGAGCCGAACAGAGCGTGTCGCCAGCGGGGAAGTTGAACACCACGATGTCGTTCAGCTGCACATCGCCCAATCCTTTTACACGGCGGTAGTCCCAATGGGGCCACTCAATATAGCTCTTACACTCCACCACAGGCAGCGTGTGCTGAGTCAGAGGCATCGTCAGCGGTGTCTGTGGGATGCGGGGGCCATAGGAGACTTTTGACACAAACAGATAGTCGCCTGTCAACAAGGATTTTTCCAAAGAACTCGATGGAATCACGTAGTTCTGGAAGAAGAACTGGTTGATGAAATACACGGCCACAAGGGCGAACACGAGGGCATCGACCCACGACATGACGAACTTCACTGGCCGCTCGGCCTCTTTCCACCACTGCCACTTGATCTTCTTGGTGATATAGACATCATAGATAAAGGGTATCACCAACAGTCCCCACCATGACTTCACCCAGTAGAGGAACAACAGATACAATATCAGCACGACGATGAACTTCGCCCACTGTACTTTAGGATTGAATTCTTTCTTCTTGTCAGTCATTTGTCCTTTAACTTCTTTAACTTCCTTAACTTCTTTATCTTCTCAAAATGAGAACATATCGCTAATGGTCAGCAGTCCCTGATGGTCCTTGGTGTACTCTGCAGCGAGCACTGCTCCGAGGGCAAAGCCCTTACGGCTATGGGCATCGTGAGTGATGGTTATCAAATCGGCATCCGAGTCATAGCGGATAATATGGATGCCAGGCACCTCACCACGACGGATATGATCCACACGAAGATACTTCTTGTCCGTCGTATCTTCCTTCCAAGCCTCCTTACGGTCGATGCGTTCCACGATTTCATCGGCCAAAGTGATGGCTGTACCACTGGGATGGTCGAGTTTGTGCACGTGATGCGTCTCCTCCATCTCCACATCATACTGCGGGAACTGGTTCATAATCTTAGCCAGATAACGGTTCACGGCAGAGAAAATGGCCACACCAATGCTGAAGTTTGAGGCCCAGAAGAGCGTCTTACCCTCACTGCAGGCCTTACGCACCTCATCACCATGTTCCTTCATCCATCCCGTCGAACCACTCACCACCTTCACGCCCTTGGCCCAAGCCTTCAGGTAATTACCATAGGCGGCCTGCGGAGCCGTGAACTCAATGGCTACATCAGCTGTTGCAAACTCGGGACTGTCAAAGTCCTCCTGGTTGTCGATGTCGATAATACTCACTATTTCATGGCCACGGTCCAGTGCGATCTGTTCGATCATCTTTCCCATCTTGCCGTAGCCGATCAAAGCTATTTTCATACCACTTTATTAATTTAGTCGCTGCAAAATTACTCATTATTTTTATATAATGTGCATTCTGTATTAATAATTTTACATTATTACGATTATTTCACAGCAACAGATGGTACATACCTCCCGCCATCGGCTTCACCACGCCCTTCATCTCCAGTTGGAAGAGCAAAGCCGTCAGCCGCCCGATGGGGATGCCCGTCTTGACGGTAATGATGTTGAGCTGGAGGTCGTTGGTTTGTTGTAGCAGACTGACTACCTGCTCCTCCTCTGGCGAAAGGTCTGGAAAGAGATTTCTCTCGATTCCATCGGTGTTTGCCTGCTGTCGGAGCGTCTCATCCATCCACCCCATCGCCTTTACAAAATCGCTGGCATTGGAAATCAGACCTGCCCCGTTGTCACGGATCAGATTGTTGCAGCCTTCGGAATACGGTTGTCCGACATTGCCTGGGAAGGCAAAGACGGCACGGGCATAACTCTGGGCGATCTCTGCCGTGATGAGGCCTCCACCCTTGGCGGCGCTCTCCACGAGAATCACAGCGTCCGCCATACCCGCCACAATACGGTTGCGACGCACGAAATTGGGCTTGTCGGCATTCGTCTGGGTCATGAACTCCGTCAGCAGTCCGCCGTGGTTCAGCATCTGTGCGGCCGTATCACGATGGCGGTAGGGATAGATCTGGTCCAACCCATGTGCCAACACTCCCACCGTCTCGTAGCCATTCTCCAAGGCCCGCCGATGGGCATTGATATCCACGCCATAAGCCAAGCCACTGACAATCAGCACTTGTGGGCAAAATCCCCGCAACTCACTCATGAAACGCCGGATGAGATCCTGACCGTATTGTGTTACCTGCCGTGTACCCACGATACTGACAATCTTCGCCTGGTTCAGGTCTGCGTTTCCTGTGTAATATACTATAATAGGTGCATCGGGGCACTCCGTAAGCCGCTGGGGATAGTCATCGCTGGTCAATGTCAAAGCCCGAATGCGATGTTCCTCCATAAAACGGAGTTCTGCCTCTGCCCGTCTCATCGGCTCATTCCAGTCCTTGATAGCCTCCTTCAACCTCGGCGAGGCATCCTTAATGATGTCGCCGATCTCATTCCGATGCTCATAGAGCAATTGCGCACTACCTACTGCCTTATACAATTCCAGTGCCTGCTGGTAATTAAAGTTCGTCAGGCGCGTCAGCGCCATCGTGTAAAATATTTCCTGATCCATATTTTTCTACTTTCGTTTAAGATACTCGTATCCGAAGCGGCAACGAAGGCAATCCTTCTTGTCGCAGTATTCCTTCTTGAGCTGGATGAGGGCTTGGGAATCTCCTGCCGTCTGGACAGGAAGGCCCACCTGCTGCCACATACGGATGATGTGGTTGTTCTCTGCCTTCAGTTGTTCCAGGAAATCGAAGGCACGATCGCAAAGCACTTCCTTCGAACGATGACGGCCATAGGCGAAGAGCATCGGGATCGCCGTGTTGATCATCAGCAGGTTCAGCGAACCGTATGTCAGATGCTTCTCCGTCTTCGAACTGGTGGAACCGAAAGTATAGTGCGTCTCCCAATAAGGTGTGACGTGCGATGAAAAAAGCGTCTTCAACTGGTCAATGGTCTCACACTCCACCAACTGGCTCAATCCCGCCTTCTGCTGATAGTAGAGGTTCGCCAACTGCGAGATGCGGATATGGGGGAAGTTCTGAGGGCGCAGTCTGAGGAATCGCCAAAGATAGAAATCTATCGGTTTCATCGAGAATTTGTGGGCCAGATAGAGGTATTCGTTGCGCAGTTTGGCGAAGTAACCCTCATTGAGCGCATCCTTCTGATAATACTCCGGCACTGCCTCGAGTTCAAGCAGTCCTGCCTGTCCCATAAAAATCGCCTCAATCTGGAAGAGGTCGTCACGATGGTGGTTCACGGCATCGAGAGGAATACTCTGTGCCCACTGTTCAAAGACCTCGCCATTGATGCCGAAGCCATAGTTACGGGCCAAAGTTACAAAGTAGGCATCTTCCCAGGAACCGCCACACAACTCCGCCCGTCGCTTGATAGCCTCCGTCTTCTGCTCCAGCCGTTCCGTCTGCAAGGCCGCCATCCATGAGTGTACCAGCAGCCGTGTCAGCTCGGGAATCACTTTATAACACGGCGGATAACTGTCGGTCTTCAACAACTCTTCGTAGTGACTCTTGACGTTCTCAGGCACGTCGAGCTGCATCTGCTTGATGAACTCGCCGTTGGTGTTCATCACCTCCGCATCGAGCACACCAGCCACATGCAGGATCACGTTGTCGTAGTGCTTATCCTTGTCGTGGCCATGCAGATACCAGTCAGATGATTTGTCGTGGATCTCCACATTCCCCACCCACAGCGTCCGTCCGATCCTCACTTTCGCATTAAAGAAGTCAGGCCCCGCATTCCTGTTATGCAGTCCTGAGTCAATCACCTCGACGGTCTGCCCGTCGCTCGTCACCAATTCCTTTAGCGGAAACATTTTGTGCTTCCACACATAGTGCAATAATTGTTCCATAATCGTTCTTCATATAAGTTTTAAAGTTTAACTGGGTGCAAAGTTAAACAAAAAAAGGGAAATAAAAAAAGAATTATGGAAAAAAATGACAGCCTCACCACCATAATTGGCAGTGAGGCTAAGATTGTTTGCTGAAGATGTAAAAGAAATCGGTAGCACTACCAGATCTTGACGCGGTCGGCAGGAACCACGTAGAGTTTGTCGCCAGGCATGACACCGAAGAGGTCGTACCAGTCATCGATAAGACGCACGACACCGTTCACGCGATTGTGGTTGGCTGAGTGGGGGTCGATTTCCAATAGTTTCATTAATAATGAGTCTGGGTAACTTACTTTCCAAAAATTGGCAATCTCCAGGATGAACTGTCGCTGCTGGTGGCGCAGGGCCTCTCCGGTGA
>Ga0265298_10000294_pt1 | contig 76469 bp, 123 predicted proteins | sample AusTroGonzalo_MG_3_FD_193486 | JGI IMG/M metagenome (GOLD analysis project Ga0265298, IMG submission 193486) | Bovine rumen microbial communities from tropical cattle in Woodstock, Queensland, Australia - Gonzalo_01 | ecosystem: Host-associated > Mammals > Digestive system > Stomach > Rumen ... | reverse complement strand
AATGCCTAAAATCAAAGAAAAACAGGCATACAAAAGAAAATCTTGCACCCTGAAACATTCATATATATAGATGTAAGATTTATATAAAATATCAATCAATCAAAAAAAATATTCAAAAAAAATATCTTTGTAAATTGCTTATTTTTAGGCATTTGAAAAATATTTTGAAAAAACTTTGAAAAAAGTTTGTGTTTTGTGAAACATTTTATATAATTTTGCGTTTAAATAAGTACAAACAACAAACAAAGTAACTAACTTTAAAACGCAAAGAAAATGGCAACAATCGAAACAATCAACGGACAAGACCTCCAAGCTAAGTATGAGGCACTTGACAGAGAGATTGAGGCAAGGCTCGAAGCTGCCCACAAAAGCAATGCAAGGGGCGATGAGGCTCGCGCAATGTATGGCAAGATTGACGAACTCAAAAAAGAGTTTAAGGCAACCTTCAAAGAAATACAGAACCACCCCTTTGTCGGTCAGAAGGTGACGGTAGTTTACTACTCCGACAAGCGCGGCGGCGTGATTACCGAGGTAAAGGGCAGCCGATTCAGGGTTGAGGAGTTGGAGTACAAGCACACGTCCCCCTACGAGGGCGAGTGCGAGGTGAGCGACAAGTCAACGGGCAACACGTTGGGATGGTTTTCGGTGCGCAAATGCGGCGTATGTTTCGAGGTTGGCTACGCAGCGGCAAATGGCAACGTTTACTGCACTTTGGGTTACGCCCGCACATACATCGACCCAAATTTCTAACATAGTAACAACACGGGCGGCGCGACAGCATCAAACCGCCCACTAAATATCTAAAAAAATGATACACGAAACATACACAGCAAAAGAAATTGCCAAGGAGTATTTTGCCGACGGCATCTTGTGGGATTTGCCCGAGTACAAGTCCTGCATCGAGGGCGACAAACTCAAAGTAACAACCCCCGACGGGGTAGAGTATTTTAATCTTTAAATATAAAAAAATGGCTATAATACAAAAAACCGCATATCTTGTTGGTGATAGTGAAATTGCGGGCAAAGACCAAGTAATAAGCGATACGCTTTTCTTTAAAATCACAGGTTTTGGAGAAAAACGCAAATATGATGGGCTTGACAACACCCGAAACGTAACAGCCTTAAAAAATGCCGAAAAAACGGCAAAAGAAGGCAACTTTCACAATGTAAGGCTCGTCGTAGTTACCAAGGCAGCCAAAACCATTAAAATGGGTGTTGTTCGTTGGATAGAAAAACGGCGAGAAGTGAAACCATTTGCGTTTTAGCCTCCGCACTTTGCGACTTTTAAAACGTCGCTTTTATGCCTTATTTTGCGCCTGAAATAACAACCAACCAACAAGGCGCAAATGTTAAACTATATCTCAGAAATTATAACCAAATTCAAGTCCAAGACCCTGAACGCCCAAGGCATCGAGGGGGACTTGTACCGATATTTGCAGGACGGCAACGTGTCCGCCGCGCTCTCCCTGTTCCAAAACCGAGAGGAGGAGGTGGACAACGCAATCAAGGAATACAACCCCCAAACACACAAGGTAATGTATCGGCGGAACAAACCACGCAAAAACGACCGCCCCTACATCACCGAGAAACTGCCGCGCAATCGGCAGAAATACATCAACGAGGTGGAGTTGTTCTTCCTTTTCGGCTCTCCGCTCAGGTGGACGAAACTTGACGGCGACGACAATGCCTATAAGTTGTTCCTTGACTTCATCAGGGACAGCCGTTTTGATGCCAAGATGCGTCAAATAAAGCGATTGGCGGGTGCGGAAACGGAGTGCGCAAAATTGTACCACTTATACAACGAAAACGGCAAAATCGGCGTGAAAACGGTGGTGTTGGCTCGTTCCACGGGTTACGACATCCGCCCCTTGTTCAACCAATACGGCGACCTCGTGTCTTTCGCATACGGGTATAAGACCAAGGGCGCGGACAACAAGACCGTGCAGCATTGGGAAATAGAGACCAAGGACGACATCTTCGAGTGTACGCAGGGCGAAATGGAATGGACGGTGACCTCACGTCCGAACCCCACAAAGCGCATCAACGTTATCTATTACCGACAGCCGAAAGCGTGGGACGGCGTGGAGCCTCGTTTGGAGCGTGAGGAAATGCTCGACAGCAAGATGGGCGACACCAACAACTACTTCGCCGACCCCGTGGCTAAGGCTTCCGCCGACGTTATCCAATCGTTAGCAAGTCCCGAAACGACGGGCAAACTCATACAACTGAACGGCTCAAACTCCGTATTTGACTACGTGAACCCGCCTATGTCGTCGGAGACACGCCGTGCGGAGCAGGAAAACTTGGAGAAGTCAATACTTTTCGACACGTTCACGCCCGATTTCTCCTTTGAAAATATGCGCGGTTTCGGCTCTGTCAGCGGCGCGGCTATCAAAAACGCAATGATACTCGGCTTTTTGAAAGCGGACAACCGCAAGGAGATTTATTCCGAACTCATCGACCGCGACAAGAACCTCATCAAGGCAATCCTCGGCTACCAACACCCCGAGTTGGAAAAGGCGTTTGAGGAGTTGCAAATACAATTTGACTACACCGAGCCTTTCGCCGAGGACAACCAAAACGAGAAATCCTTTGTGCTGCAAGCCTATTCCGCAGGGTTGGTGACGTTGGAGACGGCGGTGCAGTTGCTCGCCCTGACCAAGACACCCGAGACGGAGATACAAGCGATAAAGGACGCGGCGGCGCAGAAACAGGCTCAGGAACTCGCGACAAAGGCGCAGCCAACCGCGCAAAGCCAAACAAAGGAATAGTTGAACTTTTGCATTTTGATTGTTAATCAGTTTGTTTGTTTCAGGGGTGGCGGATGCCGCCCCTTATTTGTTTAATCACACCCCACTGATATATTATTTATTTATCACATACGCCGACAAAGACAGCCGCAAACGCCTAAAAATCAACATATTACATCATTATAATTTTATACAACTTTTTTTGTGTATTCCTAACACTTTATTTTGCGGCTGTAAAAACCATTAACTCAATTCTTTTTTGAACAATGAAGGACAAAATTTTTAACGCCTTAAAACAAGCGTATTCCTCGCTTGGGTTGGGCGACGCGCTTCTCCAAGCGCAGGCAGAAACCCTCGCATCTTTGGGGTTCGTAACAGACGAAAACCTCGACGCGGTGGTCAAGGCACAGGAAACGGGTCTCCGCGCAGTGCAGACCTCTAACGACAAAAGGGTGGCGGACGCACTCTCCAAGGCAAGCGCAAACAACGCAAAGGACAAGGAGAACCTCACCAAAACGGCGGCAGAGACGCAGGCGGAGTTGCAGAAACAAATCGACGAACTCAAACAGCAGCAGGAACTCTCCAAGTCCGAACTGCTCAAACAGCAGCAGGAACTCAAAGAGAAACAAGCCTTGCAAGCGCAGTTGGAGGAGTTGCAGAAAAAGGCGGAACAGCAGAGCGCGGACTTTGAGAAGCGCAAAAACGACCTGCTCGCCTTTATCACAGGCAAGGCACCCGAAACCGAGACCAAGACCGAGCCGAAGTCGGAAAAAAAGACCGAGGACAAGCCACAGCCACCGCAGCAAAACGCCTTTAATGTCGAAGCCTTCCGCAAGAGCCTCATCGACGACTTTAACAAGCAGATGAAGTCCTACACGGATGCAAACGCACAGCAGACGGCGGAGATACTCGCCACAAACAAGAGCCTCGCCGAACAAGTGCAGGCACTCGTCAAGGAAAACGTGGACTACAAGGCGGCACAGGCGGCGGAGAACCGCAGAAATTTTATCCTCGGCAAAGCTGAGGAATTGCAGATACCCAAATGGCGCATCAGTGAGGGCTTCAACATCCCAGACAACGCAGATGAGGCGGCAATCATAAACATGCTCACCACGGTATCAAACAACATTAGGGCGAACATGCTGCCGCAGGATGGCGTCAGCGTCCCCAACCTTGGCGGCGGAAACTCCACTGAGGTCAAGGCGCAGATGGACAAGATTGCGGAGGCACTCGTCCAGAACCTCTAATACGAATTAAACAGCACCTAAAATGAAACGTAACTTAACCATTTCACAGACCGAGGTCGTGTTCACCAAGGACGACGTAATCGTCCCGAAGCTCGTCTCCGACATTCCGGGCGGCAGGACGATTGACTTCACAGGCTGGACTGGCGACAACATCAAGGCGGGTACGGTAATCATCAAGGGAACGGTGTCAAGCGCAATCGTTTACCGTCCGCACCCCATCACGGCGGGAACAGCACCCAACCCCGACACCTACGGCACTATCACCGAGGGCTTCGCAGTATGCGGCATCCTTTACCGCACAATCACCAGAACAGACCCGCAGGGCAGCATCCTCATTCAGGGCGTTGTCAACGAGGCGGCTGCTCAGGCGGCAGGACTTCCCGCGTACACTTCCGCAATCAAGGCGGCGTTAACCGATGTTCAATTCATTTCTGACGAGGAGGCTTAACCATGGAACAGACACTTTATTTTGACTACGTAAACAAGACTTTTCCGACATTGGTTACTTCCGTCGCGGAAAAGTTGAACGACAAGAGGGGCGAACTCACATACCTCTTCCGCGACTTGCTCACCCCCGACTATTCGGTTGACGGACGCTGGGCGAGCATCTTGGCAAAAAACAGCCGCATCACCGCCGACGTAATCTCCCTCGATTCCTCGCTGCCCATCAAGAGCCGCGACAGCATCGAGGTCGTAAACGGCGAGATTCCCAAGCTCGGCTTGAAGATGTGTATGACCGAAAACCAAGTTAAGAAGATTGACGCGCTCATCTCGCAGAACGGCAACGGTCGTTACACCCAAGTAATCCTCAACAACCTTTTCCAAGACGTTCCCCGCTGCATCGAGAGCATCTACGAGCGCATCGAGGCTATCTTGCAGTCCGAGATGTCGAGCGGCATCGGTCTCGCCGACAAATCGACGGGCACGGGCGTGAGGATTGACCTCAACTTCCAAAACGACCACAAGTTCGGCGTCGCCGCAAGGTGGAACACTTCGAGCGGCAAGGCACTTGACGACTTACAGAAGGTGTTTGACAAGGCGGACGCGGACGGCAACGTAATCACCGACATCTACGCCGACGACACGTGGCTCAAAGAGTTCTACGCAAACGACCAAGTCAAGACGCAGTACGCCTTCAACCTCGGCTTTGCTGGCTCCAACATTCCCGTCCTCTCATTCGAGCAGGCTGCGGACGTGCTTATGAGGAAGTACGGCGTGACGCTCCACCGCGTAGCCCGCAAGTTCAAGACAGAACTCAACGGCGTGCGCACCAACATGACATCGTGGGCGACTGGCGTTGCATCTTTCGTATGCGACAAGAAAATCGGCTCTCTTGTGTGGACTACCACCGTGGAAAGCACCCGCCGTGTCCCCGGCGTTTTGTATCAGGACGTGGACGACTTCATCCTCGTTTCCCAGTACGCCGAAAACGACCCGTGGCGCGAGTTCACCGCATCGCAGGCTATGGCAGTGCCGATTCTCAACAACGTTGACCGCATCTACCTGTTGGATTCGCAGACCGTTCAGCAGTAAAAAAAGGGGGTGAAACATGAAAAAGGTAATTGTAAAAGCACCATTCCGCGACATCAACGACTTCTCCAAGGCTTACAGCGTCGGCGACGTAATCGAGGTCGATGACGAGAGGGCGGCGAGGCTTGTCGAATACGGGCTCGCGGAAGGCGAAAAGGGGGCGGTCAAAGAGCCTGAAAAGGCGGCTGCGACCCCAGACTTGGAAATGCTGACCCCCACAGACGACACGATACCCAACAAGCGCAAGCGCAGCAAGGAATAGCAGCAGTTTTTATCTGACAGCCGTAAGACTTCGGTTTTGCGGCTGTCTTTTAAAGCAATCCACCCTGAAATGATAGAAAACGGCTACATACAATACCTGACGGCGCAGACGCTCATAGACGAGGACGGCAACCCCATAAGCGGCGGCGGTCAGTGGTCTGACTACATTCCCGCCTGCATCGAGGGCAACCGCAACACCGACGCTTACAAGACGGAGAGCGGAATACGCTATGAAAAGCCGACGTACACGGTGTATTTCAGGCGTATGGACGCCGTGTCCGAGCGCGTCAGGCTGTACGACAAGGCGAAGGCACTCTTGGGCGAGTTTTCCGTGAGGACGCGGCAGGTGTCGCCAATCGTAAACCAAACAAGGATTACGGTATGATAAAGGCGCAGCTCATTCCACCGTCAAAGGCATCGGTTGACGCTTTAAAGGCGGCTTGCAGGGAGAAGATGCGAAACATCGTAATCACGCGCCTTGCCGAGATAGGAAAGGAGAGCGTGGAGATAGCGCGAAGTCTGCCCGACAAGGGGGGGACGTACAAGAACAGGACGGGGCGGCTGCACAACAGCATCGGCTTCCTCGTCACGGCGGACGGACAGCCCGTGGCGGAGGACTTCATCAGCGCGGAGGGTCGGCAGTGCGCAATGGCGCAGGTCGGCAAGTACGGCGAGGGGTTCGCCTTAATCATAGTGGCGGGCGCGGAATATGCGATGGACGTGCATGTCAGGGGGTACGACGTACTCGACAGCGCGGTAATCAACGCAGAAAGGCAATTCAAGGAGTTTTGCGACAAAATAAATGCACAATGAGGAAGACGTGGAGCGACATAGAACAGGACTTTTACAACGCGGTCAAAAAGACCGAATTGGCGCACGAAGTCAACGGTGATGTCTATAAGTACGGCATACGTCCGAAAGGCTCGAAAAAGGAAGATGTCATTATCAAGGTCGCCTCGTTGTCGGCGAAGCAAATGCAGGAGGGGACGGTGTCTGTGATGGTCTATCTGCAACCGCAGGCGAAACATTCTGACGGCTGGATAGTTCCCGACAAGCGGCGCATCGCAGCCATAGAGCGGCTTGTTGACCGCCTCCCCGAAGAACTCCTTGCGCTCCTGCCCGAATACAACGGAATACGGCTTTTTGATGCCGTCGGCAACTACGCCGAGCCTGACACCGAGGAGTTCTTTGTTTCCGTCAAAATAAAGTTTGATTATCTAACAACCTAAAATTCAAAGAAAATGGCAGTATTATCATACGGAAAGCCGATTATCGAGATTGCCGAACTTGACGCGGACGACAACATGTCCCCGTGGGTCAAGATTGACACCCCGAAAGACGGCACGACAAGCATGGAGACCCAAGAGGGCGACAACACCGAGTATTTGGAGGAGGGCGGCGGTCTTGTGGACAGTTACCGCAAGGCAAGCAAGTATTCCCTGACATTCGACCTTTACGCAAAGAAAGGATTTCAGAAACCCATTGCGGACGTTAACGGCGTTATCTCCAAGAACTACGCCATCAGGCTCACCCCCGAAGACCCCGAGACCTACGGCTTCGTGCTGTGGAAATGCTCAGTATCGTGCGTGGAGAGCCACACCGTCGCAGACGGCATGATTTGGCGTTACACCTTCAACGGACTTGTAGGAAAGGGTCGCGTCGAGATTATGGATGCGTTTGTCGCAGCGTCCAACATCAACACCGACAAGAACTACCTTGCCTTTGCCAACACAGCGGACACCACGGGACAGACTGTTGTCGCTGAGGTCGGAGCGTCCGACACCCTCTCAGCCTCATCTTCCGAGACGTGGGCGACTGCGGAGGTAGGCAGCGACGGCAAGACCGTTACCGTTACCGTTACGGCAAACGCCACCACAAGCAAGCGCGAGGCTGTCGTAACGCTCACCACGACAAGCGGCAAGAGCGGCTCGTTCAAGGTTTTGCAGGCGGCGGGAACGGCACAGAGCGGCGACTAAAAGAATACCATCAACCATCCAACTATCAACTCACCGAGGGGGCGGCGTGAAACCCGCCCTCTTTTTATAATTCAGGGCATCAAAACACAAAAACGATAATTATAATGGAAGACAACAAAAAGGCTCAAAATACCTCTCAAAACGTTGAGGAGAGAACGGCGGACGCTATACTGCAAAAGCCGATAGAAGTAAGGATAGGCAAAAAGACATACCAAGTTCCGCGCCCGACGTTGGCGACGATAATTGAGGTGTCGGCGATGATTGCGGAATACAAGGACGTGGAGTACGACGAGACCCCCGACGATCCCGTGTCCGAGGTGCTGAGGGTGGCGCGACATTACGACGGCATGGAGCGCATCTTGGCGATGATTGTCCTCGGCGCAAAGGCGGCAAGAAAGGAATACAAGGTTTTTGGGTTCACGGTGTGCCGGTCGCACCGCCTCGACAAGTTGGCAAGGGTGATAAAGGAGACGCTCACGCCGCAGGACATAACGGAAATGCTCATAAAGGTATTCGGCACAATGGACGTGGCTTTTTTTTTGGTTTCTATTACTTCCCTGCACCGAGTAAACCATCTGAAAGCGACGAAAGGAACGACAGCATCTGGGCGACAGCCGCAGGCTTCGTAAAGTCCTTCAACGTGCCGTTTGACGTGGTTTTGTACGACATATCGTATGAAAACCTGATTATGTACTCGCGGACGCTGCCGTCCTACAACCCCGACAAGAAAAAGGGCAAGGAAAGGGACAAGGGCGAGGTGCTGACGTCAAAGGCGGACATAAACAAGTTTATGATGGAGCACATTGCGCGGCGGAACGGCTGATTTTTTTGCGTTTTTCAGGCGTTTTGTTTGTTTTGGGTGGATATTATGCCGTGGTCTGCTTCGTGCGAAAAACGGCACAAAAAAACGCCCTCACCGTTGCCGATGCAGGGCGTAACAAACAATCAAAACAACTAACTACTAAATTCGTGTGTACTTGTTGAGGTAACCGCGAGGCGCACCGACACAAAACTTGTCGGATTTGCCGTCGTAACCGTCAGGGATTGCCTTGTCGAGCTTCATTGCGGAGGCTTGTTTGCCGTCGCAGTCATATTGGCTGCAAGTGTAGCCGATTGTCATTTTTGGCAACTCCCAACCGCCCCAATTTCGGGTGTTAAGGTAGCGGAGGACGATTGCGACATTTTCTGCCGTCGTGGGGATTACGCCATTGTTTTGAGCAAGCAAAGCGTCGTACTTTGCTTTTATTGCGGCGTTTTTTTCGGCTGTCGCTACTCTTTGACGCTCTGCGGCGGCGGCACGTTGCGCCTCTCTCTGCGCCTTATATTCGGGCGACGCAAGGTACGCTTGATTTTCTAAAAAAGCCTTGTACTGCGCCTCATCCACACAACGGGCGAGAAAACCGTCGATGCTGCCGAAGGACATAATCAATGCGCCCGCGTTGGCAAGTGGCTGCGGTATTTTGCCGCTGAGGTCTGTCAGTTTCAACGTGCCGTCGGCATTGCGTTCTACTGATGCACGGATTTTTTTGGAGATAAAATATTTCATAATTTTATTTGTTAAAAATCGTTAAACAAAATCTGTCGTTTAATATCGTCAACATCCAACGGTAAGTGTATCTTTTACACAATTCGTTGATTTTGTTGATGTCGTCGGCGGTCAGCACGGTGTCAAACAGCACCTTGTAGCCGATATGTTGATAATTTGCGATTGTGGCGGTTTGGGCAATTTTCGCAAACAATGCAATTAAATCCTCTCTCATTTTCTTCGCGTTTTTGTGGCGGTTTGATGTTATCGCGCCGCCTGTTAGTATTAGATATAGATTGCGTCTATAAAGCCGCAAAGATAATCGTAAAGAGCCTCGGCAGAGTTGGTTACGTGCATCCGCCATTTTTCGCCCCAATAGAATGTTGCAGTGTACCATTCAGGCGTTTTCTCCAACTCCAAAACGCCAATTGTGTCAATTTCGTAGCGAACTTTTTTCTTAGAAAGAACTTCGCTAACAAGCCTCGACATTTCGCCGTGGCGTTGTGTATCTGTTTTTGTGTCTATTGTTTTCATTTTCTTATGTTTTTAGTGGTTAGTGTTTTTGTTTTGTTTGTACTTTGTTAAACGCAAAATTATTAAAAATGTTTCATAAAATCAAAAATATTTTTGTAGATTTTTACAAAATATTTTTTAACTTGTTTAAAAACAGTGTTTTATAAAGATAAAAATTTTGAAAATATTTTATATTTTCTTTGTTTCTGACTTACATATATATAATAATGTTTTAAGATTTTCGATTTTAGGGTGTTTTTGTCTGTATTGATGCAATAATCAACAAACTTTTATAAATGCCTAAAATCAAAGAAAAACAGGCATACAAAAGAAAATCTTGCACCCTGAAACATTCATATATATAGATGTAAGATTTATATAAAATATCAATCAATCAAAAAAAATATTCAAAAAAAATGTCTTTGTAAATTGCTTATTTTTAGGCATTTGAAAAATATTTTGAAAAAAGTTTGAAAAAAGTTTGTGTTTTATGAAACATTTTTAATAATTTTGCGTTTAAATAAGTACAAACAAAACAAAAACACTAACTTTAAAAGCATAAGAAAATGAAAACGACAGACAACAAAGTAAAAATGATACTTGTAAAGAAGGAGGCAGTTGACTTCGGACAAGGCTGGGAGGCAGGTTCTTGCACAATCAGGGTGGTAAACGTAGAAAACACCTGCAAGGCGTTCTACAAAAAACTGGGCTGCGAGCGCATCGACATTGCAGAGCGCACCATCAACGGCGTGCCGTTTGACTTCATAGTTGACGACGAGAGCTGCATCAAGGACAAGCCGCCCGTGTTCAGCGTCAAGTCAAGGACGGACAAGGCTTACAACCTTTGCAACACGCTTTTGATTTGCAAGTACAACGAAAAGACAGGCGGCGAGCGCGGTCTTACACCCCCCGAAATCGAATGGGTAAAGCGCAATTTTAACCCACTGCAAAACGCGGTTATGATTGACTAACACCCACACAAGCAAGGTTTACGGTAATCCTCAAAACCGTTTTTCAAATTGTCTAACAATCAAAAACACTACGAAAATGAAAAACGAAACATTATTCAATCGCCTGTACGACATTTGCGAGCCTGTTCTCGATGCTTTGGATATTGAGGCAGACCGCGAAACAAGGGACGCAATGACCCGCCCCGCAGTCCGCAAATTTTGGGACAAGTACGGCAAGCACGTAAGCCCGAGTTTTCTCGACTATTTGGAGGACATCAATTGGCACACCGAGCGACGCCTGATAATCGAAATTTTCAAAGAAAAATATCACTAAAAACCGCAAAAAAATGGCACATATAGAATATGACCACAGCGACAACAAAATCCTTTGTTATGGCGCAAAAGACGCAAAGACCGCCGCCGCCATGATGCAAAAAGACCTTGCCAACCTGTCAAAAAAAGAGGGGTGGCTGTACGAAATAACAAGCGCGGTCGAATATTGCCCGCCTGAAAACGTACACAGCGCGTTCATACGTCCCACCAAACCCCTGACAGCCGAAAATATGCAGGAGTATTTAATGACGGTGGGCGAAATTGTCAACAACTAAAAACCGCAAAATAAGTGTAATTATCACATTTAATACGCTATGCAGACGAAAATTAAAGCACTACAAGGGTACAAATATTTGCTCCTGCAAGGCGGCTGCGTTTTTTACATTGTAAAAAGACTTTGCCGCAATACATACGCCCTCGAACAGGGTGAAAAATTCTACAATATGCGCACAAAATTTCACTTTGTCGGCACGGCTGACGAAGTGGCGGCAAAGATAGACGAACTCCGCCTGAAATTTATTGGCGATAGAGTGTCCTCCGCCACACATTTTTTGTTTTAAACCACACAAAAACGGCGATGAGGCTCGCGTCCCACCGCCGTTTTCTTTATGCCGTGGCTGTCAGTATTTGAGGGACAGCCCCAAATGGGTGAACATTGCGTCCACCTTTTTTATGCTCGTCTCGTTCCGCCCCGTCAGGTAGTACGTGACCATAAGACCGCTGCACCCTGCAACGGTGCTTAACTCTCTGTACGTCACCTTGCGCTTTTTCCGCGCCGCCTGTATTGCCGCCCTGATGTCCGTGCCGTAGTCGGTCTCGCCGTCGGTGATGGTGATGTCCAACAGAGCAAGCATCTTTTTCACGCGGTCGGGCGATATGAGCCGCCCCGTGTCAAGGAACGTTGCAAAGTTATTGAAACCGTTTTCTTTGGCAAACTTGAACGGTGACATTTCCTTTTTCTCAATCGCCGCCCTGATGTCCGCACCTATCTTGAACGTGAGGCGTTTCCCCGTTTTCAGACGTGGGATGCGGTCGGGGGTCGGAACATACGCCACGGTCAGACCGAGCCGTGCGAGCATTAATTCGGCTTTCACGGGTCGAACATAAGAACGCCCCTGCAAATATTCCGTTACGTTTGGCTGCTTGATGTCGGCGGCTTCGCAGATGTCCTTGACGAGGACGTGCTGTTCGGTCATTCCGCGTTTGACAGCCTCGCGGATGTCGTAGCCGTGGTAGAAGAACTCGCCCGTCTCCGCGTTTACGACGTTGATGCCGTAAAACTTGTTGAGAGCCTCCACGGATTTGAGACCGATTGCGGGTTTGCCTTGTAGGTAAAGGAACAAGCACGTCTTATCCACACCCGCGCCGATTGCGGCGGTGCGGAATGAAACTTTTTCTGCGGCGAAACGTGCCGCGATTATCTCTCTAAACATAATTTTGTTTTTTAGATTGTCATTAAAATGGTAATTCAGCCTTTTCGCACTCAGGAAACTGCGCGTCAGGCTCTCGTTGCATAAAATTATCATACTCTTTTTTGCGTTGCTCAATTTTGGCTGTTCTATTCTATTTAACGACACAAAATTACAAAATGTTTCATAAAGCACAAAGAAAAATTAGTTAAAATGTGTTAATCGTCGGGGCGGGGCAAGGTCTTTGCTGCAACTTGGATAAACGAAAACATTAACAATAATCAACGAACAAATGAAACTAAAACTATTTCTCGCGGCGTTGGCAGTTTCCGCAATGTCAGGATGCGCACAAAAGGGCGGATGGCAGAAAAAACACATCGAGTTTGAGGGTAAAACGTATGTTGGTTACTTTATCGAAAGTGAGGAAGTAATCCAAAACGACACTTTGAATGGCAAGGCGTTGTTGACTGCGGGCGTATCATCAAAAAATGACACGACATATTCCATATTTCTTCCCTCAAAAAGTTCGCAATTCTCTTTTGATGAGAAGTTGGTTGTGGATGACTATGTGGTAATTAACGGCATCAAATATTGGTATCTGATGCCTATACATACGCACGATGCCGAGCCTTTACTTGGTTTTCCTTGCGGTTATGATATAGGCTTAGACGGGTCTGTTCCCAATCTTATGGCAATGTCACAGATAGAGGTTTCCTATTACCATAACGAAACCCCTATCAAAATGACATTTAAGGCAAAATAGGCGTTACGACTTCAACTTGATGCCCTTGATTTGGATGTCTGCGACCGCCGCCCTTACAGCGGTGATTTCGCCCTGTATCGTCGCCAGTCGTGCCGTGTCGGTGTGTATTCCTTGCAGTATCGCCAGTTGCGTGGTCTGCATTGTTACCATTTGTTTCATGCCCTCGTTGATTGAGAACGTGTGGCTTTGTATCTGCGTGAGCCGACCATTCATTTCCTCGGCGGTGTCTTGCGTTACGTTGGCTATGCCGCCCGACACGGCTTGACGTTGTGCTTCTTCCTCTTTGAAGTAGCCTTTTTTGCGCCAAGTTTCAAGGATTTGGTCGTAAGCCTCTTTTGTGGCAAGCGATTTCTGCTCGTATTCTTCCATAATGCCCACGGCTTTATCCATGTTTGCGTTTGGGTCGTCAAAAAAGCCAGCCTCGTCTAAGTCGTTCTCCATGTCGCTCATAACCTTGCCCAGCGTCTTGGAATATGCCATCGACTGTATCATATTCTCGATTGCGCTGTCCCACGACTTTTCAAAGTCCGCCAGTCCGTCCTCACCGCTGCGGAACGCATTTGTCCACACATCCTGTATCTGACTTCCCAAATCCCCGAAGAACTCGGAGAAGGTGTCCTTAACCGCCGCGACAGCCTCTTGGTACTCCTGCCAACTTTCGTCCATTTTTTTGAGGTAGTCTTGGTTGTCTTGGCTCAACTTTTGAAAAGCATCGTTGTTGCTTTCGACAAACTTATGCAGCGCGTCCTTGTCAAGTTTGCCTTGGTCGTCGAAAAGGGACGGAACAAAGTCTTTTAAAGTTGATGATTTCTCGTTCCTAATCCACGTCTTGTGCTGCACCTTGACTTTCATGTTCGCCACGGTATCGTCCACATTGTCGTATTGTCCTGCTGCGGTAACCGCACTGTGATTTCCTCCCGACCACCAACCGCCCGTGAGAATAGCCGAGCCGATTGCTCCACCTACGCCCTGTTTCATCTGCCCCGTCATAGTCTGGGCGTTCTTAATTATGTCTTGCTGCGTCTTTTCGTATGTTTCCAACGCCTCCGCTCCTATGCGTATGTTGTTGGTCATTGCTCCCCATGCATCGTCTCCGAATATTGTTTCAAAGGGCTTGAAACTTGCTTCGTTTGCGGCAAGGCGTTTTGTTTCCTCTAATTCGAGGTTGAAGTCGTGGAGGCTGTCTTTAAGTTCGTCGATAGGGTCTTTTTTATTGAAAAGGCTGGCTATCGCCTGTCCCAACTGGATGACGGCGGAAATTATCGCCAAAATGACCGATGCCGCCTCCACCGCCTTTACCGCCGCCACACCTGCCGTTTCCGCCGTCTTGATGGCGGATATGCTCGTCGTGGTGAAAGTTACGATGTTGTCAACAAGGGAAACGGTGGTTGTAAGCACCATGCTTGCCGTGTTGAGTGCTTCCTCGGTAGAACCGCCTATCGCACTGCCCAAATCCTTAAAGGCGTTGGCAAGTTGTCCGACTGCTTTTTTGCTGTCTTTCCAATAGTCTATCGGGTCGTCGCCTTTTTCAATCTGCATGGCTTTCTTGGCTGCCTCGCTCGCACCCTCCAAAATCTTTAATTGTGCCGACGTTTCGGCTATCTCCTGCGACACATCCTCACCCATTTGCTGCCGTGCTTGCAGTTGTCGGAGCTTCCCCGTTACCTTGACAATTTCCTTTTGCAACTGGTCAAATGTCAGATTTGACGTCTGCTCCATCATTTTGTTTATGATGTCGGTAACGTCGGTCGCCGTGCCGTCAAACCCCTCCACCAAAATCTGCCGTTTGGTTTCCTGCTCTATCTTGAAGTTGTCCAGTTCTGTCTGCGCGTTTGCCTTCTGCCTGTTGATGTCAGCCAATGCATCCGTGTCGGATGTTTTGGCTGCTTGATTGTCAAGGTCTGCTATTTTCTTTTTGATTTCCACCTCTTTCGCCTTAACAGCGATGAGGCTGGCGGAATAATCCTCGGCAAACTTTGTGTACGCTGACGCTTTTTTTGCGTAATCAGTCTTATCAAAAGACTTGTTGATGACAGCTTCATAGCCCTCCATTTCCGCCGTTAGGCTGGCTATTTTCTTAGTGTAGGCGTTGAATGTCGCCATCCTCTTGTCCAGTTCTGCCTGATTTGCGTTTTTGTCGGTGAGTTGAATGTTTGATTGTAGTTTCTGATATTTGGCAATCTCATCTTTGATTTTGAGGTACTGTTCCTTTGCAATGTCAAGTTCAGAATTTGCGGCAGCCTCATATTTCTCTACAAGTGCCTGCTCTTGTTTTTCAGTCAGACCGTTGCCCGCAGCCAAATCCTTGATTTTCCAATCATATTGGACTTCAATTTGTTGGATTTTGTACTGTTTGACTTCATCGGAAGTGCCGTATTCCTTTTCAATGTCGGCTATTTTTTTGTTTCGCTCCTCAACGAGTTTTGCATAAGCCTCAATGAATTTTTTGTCCTCTTCCTTTGCTTTTTTTATCCTTGGGGCTGCGGGGGGGACTTCGGGGGTAGTGCCGCCCCCTGTCGCCTTGTTCCAGTTGTTCGCAAACATAGCCTCGGCATCTGACAAGGCTTTCATTGCCGCAGTCTCCGTGTCGATAAAGTCCGTAGCGGCATTTTTGTCAGATTCAAATATTCCAAAAAAGGCTTTGCTTATTTCGTAGTCAAAGGCAAATTTATTGCCTAATTTGAATTTTTTAATATAGTCAAAGTAATTCTGATAAGTATTTTTGTACTCGTCAACAATCACCCTCATTTTTTGTAAGTTTTCACTATATGCGTCGGGGTCGCTAAATTGTATCATAGCGTTCTCCCTTTGTATTTCCTTTATTTTCTTTGTGGCTGCAATGTAGTCGTCGAACATCTTGTCCGCTTGTTGCTTGATAGCCGCCTTTTGAACGTCATCCGTTCCCTTGTCAAGCTCGGTAAACATCGTTTTTATCGCCTCTGTCTTGGCGTCGCCGACCGTCTGTCCGAATGTGTCCCTTGCCTTTTCCAACGCCTGCGCCTTGTACTTGTCCATAATCGCAACCGTTATTTTTTCGTAAAGGTCTTTTATGGACATTAACTTCGTCTCCTCGGCTGACAGACCCGACAGATACTCGCTATACTGATTAATCAAATCAGTCTTAGCCTTGTTGTATTCCTCTGTTCCCTCTTTCAGGTTAAGCGTCTTGCCGTAAGCCTCATCAAGCGTAGCCTGCTCTTTCCTTACGTTGTTGAAATACTCGCTCTCAATGTCGCGGAGTTTCTTCATTTCCTTTTCCAACGTGGTGTCCGCCATCGCCATCTCAATCAGTTTGGTAACAAGGAAACCGACTGCCGCCGTCGCAAGTGCCGTGGGGTTTATCATCGACATTATGCTGCTGCCTATGCCTTTGATTGCTGCCCCAGCCGCCAACTTTGCCCTTGTCAATAGGCTTGTGGCGTTGGCATCCGCTACCTGCGCCGCCGCATCCCTCGCCGTATTGATTGCGGAAATCTGTTTTTGCGCGTTCTCCGCACGTTCAGCCGCCGCAAGCCGCCCTTTCTCCAACGTCTCCACCTGCGTCTTCATAGCGTTGATTTCTGACGCCCTCGACAAGTCACCCGTGATTTTTAGCGACCGCTCCTGCATCGCTATCTTGGCTTTCAGGGCTGCAATCTCCTTTTCCGCCGCCGTCGCCTCCGCCGTCGCCTGACGCTGCACTAACATCAACTCCTGCTTGCGTTTCTCCAATCCTTGCTGTATCGCTATAAGTTCCTTTGCCTGCGCCTCTGTCAGTTGTCCCTTTGCGACACGCGCCTTGATGTCTGCCTCCGCGTTGTCCTCAGTTGCTTCCGTCGCACCCTCTAACGCCTCCGTCGCACCCTCTAACGCTGCCTTCTCCATCTCGAACTGCTCCGCCGCTATCGTGTTCTTGTTCCACTCAATAGCGGATGCCGCCACCTTGTAGATTGCATACGCTTTGGCTATGTCGAACAGCACCGCCGCAATCTCCTTGTAATTCTCGACAACCATAGCCGCCAAATCTATCGCCTCCTTCATATACGGCTCTGCCTGTTCGCCTATCTCGTTCCACATATTGGTCATCACGTCCGACAACTGCGCCGCGCTCGCCGACAGGTTGTTCAACTGCTCCTTCATAAGGTTGTGGAACATGCCGCCCTCGTCCGTGACGTGCTTCAAAACCTTTTGGAATTGCTCAAACGTTACGGTGTTGCCGTTGACCGTCTCGCCCATGTCTTTAAGTGTCTGTTTCACCAAAAGACCACGGCTCGCCAATTGGTCTAACACTATTCCGTTAGCCTTGCCCTGCGCCTTTATCTTGTTGTATATGTCTATCATTCCGTTGAGCGACGCGCCCGTGCCTGTGGCGATGTTGGAGAGTTGGTCGATAACGCCGATTATCTCCTTGCTGTCCTTTGTGCCGTAGGCTATGAGTTGCTGCGACGCGCCCACGAGGTCTTGAAATTCGTACATATTGTAGAACGCATAGTCCTGCAATTCCTTGGTGAACTTCGCGCCTTTCTCCGCATCGCCGAGAAACGTTTTCATTGATGAGGCTGCATCCTGAAAGTAGGAGCGAGTTTGGAAGACTTGATGCACAAGACCCGCCAAGCCGCCGCCTAATATTCCGAGGGATGCGATGCTCTGCACCTTGGCGATGCTCGCGTTGATAGCGTCGAGACCGCCCGTCACGGAGTTCGCAAACCCCTTGAAATTGTTAGTTAATTGCGTGAGGGTCTGACCGCTGAGGCTGTCGAGTTGCGCCTTTGCCTTTGATATGGTATCGCCGAAGGCTTTATCAAAATCCGAGGTGTCGGGGGTGAGTTTCACGCCCGCCTCTAATTCGCCTAAATTTTCCGCTGCCATTGTCGTATTGAGAGTTTGATAGGTTGTCGTACTTTTGGCGCAAAAATAAGGCTGTTTCGGGGCAAAAAAAAGACGGAGCGCGTTTTACAACGCCTCCGCCAAAAAAACTAAAATGTACTATTATGTTTGCTTGCCGTCCTCGCTGTCTATGTTTGCACACATTCGGCGAAACTCCCACTCGTTAGTTGCTTTTCTTTCCATAGTGTCAATATTTTTACCACAGCGTCGGCTGTGTGTCGTTCTTTTTTGCTCGTTTCCGCTTTACGCTGCCCTTTTCTACAAAGTAGGGACAGCGTGGCGACCTTGCGGCATTGTACGCCCTATCGTTGCCGCAGCCGTCGTCTATCGCCGCAAATTCGATGTCGCGCTGTATCGCGCACCGATACTTGGGCATATAGTTTTTGCCCTCGTTGTATTGCACGGCTTTGTGGCAGTGTTCGCAGTTTCGGGAACTCCAAAACATAAACTCCGTGCCGTTGGAGAATAGGGGTCTTTTTGTTGCCATAGTCTTAATGTTTATACGTCGTAATATTCTTTCCTGCTCTCCACCATCTGCGTGAGAGCGTCGTTTGCGCGGTTGAGTTTGTCCTGCAAGGCTTGTATTTGCGCGTCCTTGGCGGCGTTTTCCGCTGTCAGCCTTGCCACCGTCTCGTTAAGCGCGGCGATTATGTCGGGGTGGTCTTGTGTCATTTTTCTGTGGTTATGTCTGCTGTTGTCGTACTGATTACCTTGGCGACGAAGCCATAAGCGCGGCGCAACCTTGCCAGCGGCATTGTGGTATCGCGGAATTTGACCGCCCACTGCCCCTCGCCCTTGTCCCAAAAGACAACGTAGGTGTCGGAGTGGTCAGGCTCTTGCAAGATGTCGCCGTCGTATATTTCACGGCGCGGACTTGAACCGTCAACAAAACCCGTAAACTCGCCGACCGTCCAACTTGCCACTTTGTGAACCGTTCCGTTGTCCTCTATGATTTCGTCGGGTCTGTCTTGGTCGATGTACTCGACATAAGCACCGTACACGAATTTGTAGGTTTTATGCTCAACGGCTCGGAATTTTCTGTATAGTTTGGGTTTCATTTTTTCATAGCGTTTAGTAGTCTTGTAAGGGTGTGCATTTGAAGTGTATTCGCTTGTATTGGCTGCCACAAAGCGGAATGTCCACGTCGCAGCCGACAAAATCGGGTTTGAACGCCTTGTCCGCAATGTTTACTATTTGCCTTACGATGCTAAAAGCGGTGTCTTTGGACGGCTCAGGTATCGCCACATTAAAAAACGCTTTCAGGTTTGCATAGACGGACGCGGAATTGTCATAGTTGGCAATAAGCATCTGTCCCGTCTTTGTCTCCTCGTCGTAACCGTCGGGCAGCGTAGGGGCTGCCACCGTTACCTGATAAAACATCTTTTTCATAGCATTTTAGTTTTTAGTTTTTTCCATATTCTCACACGCTCGGTCGTTCTTATGCACCCGACCGCCCCACCCCTTGCTTTTGTGGCTGTTCGCGGCGTGGTGACAGAAAAACTCGCCGTCAATAACGCCGTTTGCGGTCTGCTTGGCGGCTGCGTACCACAGACAGGCGGCACAGGTCTTATGCTTGGGAACTCTCATAGCGTCTGTTTTTTTTGTTAGTGATGGCTGCTGGCTCGCACAGCATCGTCCACCCTTTCGGCGGCGTTTTTTCGTCTCCCTTTCGCCTCTTGCTCGGTGTCTCCGCACCGCTCCGTAGGCTACTCGTCGGATATAGCGTCTTGGGACGCTTAAACTAAGCCATCGTGTCTTGTTTTATGCTGCAAATTTAAGCAAATAATTTGATTTCGCAAAACAAAAATCAAATTATTTTTGTAAAAAAAATGTTAATTGCAGCCTTTTTAATAGTTGTTGATATAGCGGAGCGCGTTCTCTGCTGTTTTCTGCATTGTTCGCTGTACCTTGCCGAGCCTTTCAATCAGTTCTTCTGCCGTGTTTTGGCTCATACCGCCCACGGGGGCATTAACGGACATATCCCACTCGTTGCTTACGACCTTGAAGTCGGGAATTTCGAGCAAACTCTGCACCCTCAACCATTGCGGTAATTCTGCCTCCTTGTCCCATTCGGGCGGTGTCGCCGAAATCAGCGAAACGTGCCAGCCGTACACCCTCGCGCCCGCGTACTCGCCGTCGCTATTGTCCGCCCTGAACTCGCCGTACTCGACGAAGGCACGGATGCGGAATGAATAAATTTCGTCGGTGTACTCCACCACGTCCCCCTCGAAAACGTTTTTGCCGTCGGTGTCTTGGCGCGGTGCAATGCTGCCCACCGTCTTGGGGGCAACCCACGTTGGTCTGTCGCCATCTTGTTGGAAGTGGTGTCCCACCTCGCTGATGTCGCGGTTTTCTATGATGTGCGGTTTGCCGTCTATCATTACAAGATAGCCGACCCGCCACGCGCCTGTCACGGTGTCTTTACCACGTACTAAATGTTTCGCTTTCATTTTCTATTTGTTTTTGTGGGGCGTTGCCGCCCCGTTGTTAATCCTCTTTGTACGGCACTAAAATTACATTTTTGCCGTCTTTTCGTGCCGTTGCGCGGCAATTCAGTATGTGGCAAATAGGAGCGTTTGTAAGTCCGACGCAGCCCGTACATCTGTGTACGTTAGGCGCAGCCTCTTTGCAAAGTAGAGTGCCAAACGGCTCAACCTCTACCAAATAGTTTGGTGGTACTTCGTGATAGTTTTGTGGTTCTTCGTACATAATTGCCTCCTTTGTTTTACTTGTTGATGTCGTAATAAGACACACCGTCGGGGGTTGTTACTTTGAGTTTGTCGCCCTCAATGCAGGACGAATGACCCCACACGTCCCACAATACGCCATCAGTGAAAAAATCGTCTGCAATCTCTTGCGCCGTATATCTCGGCATTGTGTTGTCTGTTTTCATTTTAGTAAGTGTTTTAAAAGTTAGTTACTTTGTTTGTTGTTTGTACTTATTTAAACGCAAAATTATTAAAAATGTTTCATAAAATCAAAAATATTTTTGTAGGTTTTTACAAAATATTTTTCAACTTGTTTAAAATCAGTGTTTTATAAAGATAAAAATTTTGAAAATATTTTGTATTTTCTTTGTTTCTGACTTACATATATATATAATGATGTTTTAAGATTTTCGATTTTAGGGGTGTTTTTTGTCTGTATTGATGCAATAATCAACAACCTTAAAACATCGCCAAAAACAAAAGAAAAACCAACAATAAATTTTTTTTCGCTGTAACTTTGTGTTTGCCTTAAACTTAAACGCCGCCCCTCGCGCTCCGACTTTTGCGCCCCTCTTTTATGCTGTTCTTTTGCCACCGCTTGCAAGCAACATTATCAACCTAATAAAACCAACTTAAACCTAAAATCAAATGGCAGAAATCTATCAACTCCCCGACGGAGGAGGCAACAGCGGAAATGTCGGCGGACTGCCCTTCTCCATTCCTATCGGAGGCAACGGCAACGGTCTGTTCGGTGGCAACGGAAACACCAACCTCCTCGACCTGTTCGGGTTCGCCATCATCGCGAGCATCTTCGGCTGGGGCAACGGCGGCTTCGGCTTCGGCGGAAACAACGGTATGAACGGCGCATACCTCGCAAACCAACTCAACAACGACAGCGGACGTGAACTTCTTATGAACGCCATAAACGGCAACGGTGAAGCGTCAAGGTCTGCAATTCAGAACCTTGCGACGATGCTCGGTCAGGACTACGCAACCGTCAACGCTGCCGTGCAGAACGTACAGAACAGCCTTTCGACCCTCGCAGCGCAGCAGGGAATGTCAACACTGCAAATTCAGAACGCAATCCAAGCGGGCAATTCCTCGCTCGCATCGCAGTTCGCAAATTGCTGTTGCGAAAACAAGTTGGCAATCTGCAATCAGACCAACGCCTTGCAGTCTGCAATCAACGGCGTGGGGCAGCAGGTGGCGGCATTTGGCGCAGCAGACACCCTCGCAATCTGTCAACAGACCAACACCCTCCAAAACAGCGGAAACGCCAACACTCAGGCTATCCTCAACAAGTTGTCCGAGATGCAGACGCAGACGCTGCAAGACAAACTCGACGCTGCAAGGGCGGAAAACACCAAACTTTCGGGCGAGATTTCGCAGGCTAACCAAAACAACTACTTCGCGGGCGTGGTAGGTCAGGCGGTCGCTCCGCTCAACGCGCAGATTTCGGCACTCGCCAACAAGGTGACGGAAATTGAGAACCGTATGCCCAACACCGTCCCCGTCCAATACCCCAACCTCGTGGCTGTCAACAACACCCCCTACACAGGCGGTTTCGGCTACGGCTACGGAAACGGCAACTATTACAACTTCTAACCTAAAAACGTGAGAAATATGGCGTGTAACAACATCATAACGGCAAACACGGAGGGCGTTCCGTACATCCCGACGACAAACGTGCTTGTGTCTGACACGGCGGTTAACCTCGCCCTTGGTTTCAGACCCTTGTCGCCCGTCGGTTTGTTCGTGGTCAGGGTGACAAGCGCAATCCCTACGGGAACGACGGGGACGCTGCCCGTCAGCCTGACGCTCAACGGCACGACGAGACCGCTCACGTATTTTGGCGGCGCGGCTGTAACGGTCGCGGACTTGTCAGGCACGGGCGTTTTGCTCGTTTTCAACGACAAGTACAACGGAATACTGCAACTGATACAGACGGCACCTGCGGCGGCAAGCGGCGGTGCTTAAACTCAACTAAACAAAGTAAATAACAATGGATTTCAACTCGTTAGTGAACGGTTCTCCGTTCTATGTGCTTAGGAAGTCGGGGACACCCGCCCTGCAAATCGGCACGGTGAAGTCAAAGACGCAGCCGCAGCCGAAGTATCAGGCGCAATCCGTCCCCACGGCTTTCAACGGCACGAACATACAGCAAGTAATAAACGTCACGGCGACAATAGACGGCAGGGACGAGACATTTACGGACATTCCTTTCAACGTCGAGGTCGCTCAGTCAGGCGACAAGGTGTTTTCGGGCAGTCGGGACGCTATGATTTCGGTGATTGACAGCCTCATCTCTCAGTCCAAAAAGGCGTTGGGCGATGTGGAATACCACAAGACGATGATAGCCGAGGGCGACAAGATGCTTGAAGTCTTGAACCCCAAATACGCGGAGGAGAAGAAACAGGCGCAGACCATTTCCGACCTTGAAAAAGGCTATTCTGATATGTCCAAGAGGTTCGCAAAACTTGAAACCGACAACGCGCAGATGCTTGCGATGCTCAAAAAACTGACGGGTGAGAACCCCAAAAAACCATAAGGAACTATGAGCTACATTTTTGTTGACAGGGACGGTCAGGGCGGTCAGTCGCAGATGCGTTCCCAAATGCGCGAAGAGATGAGGCGCAGGCGCAGCGGTGGCGGCTACTACCGCAACAACAGCGGAATGATGTCCTACGAGGACGGCTACCGCGAGGGCTACAAGCACGGTTTCGAGGACTGCGAGGCGGAGAAAGACGATGAGTTCCGCAGCGGTCGCGGCTCGGGACGATACTTGTAATTAAGTCCTTTTTTGTTTTTCAATTATAATTATTGTTAAATGTTTGGGGCGGTTGGTACGTGTGCCGACCGCCTTTTTTTAAATATGGCAATCAAATGAAGGAATACATAAGCGAGGGGCGCGCAGCCTATGAGGACAACAACCACGGGTTCTTCTCGAAACGGTTGGCGGAGTGGGCGATTGGCAACATGCAGACCGCAGACCCCACCACGGGCAAGTTGAAGAAGTTGCAGTCTGTGGAATGGGCGGACGTGCGCGAAATCCTGAAAGAAAACAATGTCAGACTGCCCGACGGCGCGGAATACACGGCGTGGTATCTCTACAATATGTCGCTTGCCGACTACCCCAAGTCATTAAAGACCGATGAGGCGAGGGCGGCGTTTGTCGAGGAGACAATCTGCGACCCCGACTGCACACCGTCGGCGGTGTTGGAGTGCTTCACGGCGAAAATGTGCGCGATGCGTGTCCCAATATTTTGGGAAAACTACATCTAATTCAAACGGTGACATTTTGTAACCGTTTGAAATGACCAAGAATACGTCCAAAAAGGCGGCGGAATTGGACGCAATATTGGACGTTTCGGCAAGTTGTAGGCAAGTTAAACAAAACGCTGCAAATCAGATTTTTGGCGGTTTTTATTTTCCTTTTTGTGGCAGAAAATCAAATAAAAAGATAAGAACGGCGCAAAGACCTGAAAAACAGAGTTTTGGAGTATGGTAAAAAAGGAGATAAAAAAATGATAGAACAGGGCTTTTACGTAAAAAAGGAAATACCGCAGCCGTGGTGGGTGATGGTCTATTGCGGCATCAACACGGACAAGGACTTGGACAAGGTGTGGGGTGCGATATTATCGGCAGGTGCGGGGCGTGAGAGGGCGCGGAACGCCGTGGAAACCTTATGCAAGCCAAACACGGGCTACATATTCACGGACAGCGGCAAATGCTTTTCCCTCATCGCCATATCACACGCAACCAATTACGCCGAATTGTTCAACACTGTAACCCACGAAATCAACCACCTGACGGCGCACATCTGCGAGCGGTTCGGGTATGCCACGGACGGCGAGAAATCTGCATACATTCAGGGCGAGATAGGCGAGGGAATGTACCCCTTGGTCGCCGAGGCGGTATGCCCCAAGTGCAACTGCGGAAAACAGCACTACAAATACCTGTAATCATTTTGCTGACGTCAGGAAGTTGATTGCACTTTACATTCGGGACGATGAGGCTGTACCGCGAAATGGTACAAGTTGCCTTGTTAAAGATGCTCCGCCGCAAACGGTGAGAGTTTCGGGGCGCGGTCTGTCTTGGCACATATCGCGCCCTGCGTTTTGTTGCGACTTTGCAACGGCGGAAGGGTTTTGTATATTTGCAGCCGATTAACATCATCCACATTCTAAAAAGCCTGGGAAAACCCCGTATCTACACAGATAAGGAAAGCCGCCACATTGTAGGGGTGTCCCCTGCGTGTGGCGGTCGCTTTTATGGGAGTTAGAGCAATTCCTTGTGGTAGTCGTGGATAAAGTCGCCCATCTGCCTCATCGCCGTGGCGTGGTCTAATTCGTCGATGTCGGTGCTGTCGAAAAGCGGCGTTATCGTCTGCGTGTTGTTGAAGTTGCCCTCGTGGAACTTGCACACGATATTGCGCACCGTGTCCGTAACTACCCACCAGCCCTCGTCCTCGGACGGCTGCAATACGTAGTTTTTAGGGTCAAGTTTCGGCGGTTTAAATTCCTTGAATGTCGTGCTGATAATTTCTGCGTCGCCCAGTTGATGCAGCATTTGCAGAAATTCAGGCTGTCGGCTGATGCGCTTTATTGCCGTGTCGCCGTCTATCGCCTCCACGCGCACGTTCAGGCGGTTGCCGTTAGCGAGAAGTAATGTTATCTCAAACCACCGCAACTTCTCTTTTTCGGTGGCGAGAATGTTGAAAATTTGCTGTATCTTGTCCGTGCCGAGGGTGTTGCCGCCATTGAGGAATGTTGAGAAGTTCGGCAGGTCGAAGCCGAACTTCTTGCAGAACTGCGAGCGGTTAAGGTTCAGGACGGCGAGGGTGTTGATTATTTCCTTTCGTATATCGTACATTCTTGTAGTGTTTTAGCGGTTAACATTTCGGAGTTGTCGTGAATGTTGCCCACCACCGTAAAGTGGCGGAGTGCCTGTGACGACATTGCGAAGGCAAACGTTTGTCCCGTGTCAATACGGCGGTACGCCCACTCCATATACATTTCATTCCAAAATACGACAAATTTCCAATCATCGTCGTCTTGCAAGATGTCGCCGTACGTTTATATTATTTTGGTTAATACTTCGTCTATTGCGGCTCTGTAAGCGTCTGACGGCGTTTCGTGCCGCAGAAAACGCCCAAGCCCGTCTAATTTTTCACGCGCATAAGTCGGCTCGCCCTCTCCCACCCATTGCACGGTGAAATAATATTGGTGTGTCTTGTCGGTGCAGCCGTCGAATTTTACGGTAACAAACAGACCGTACCTCACGCGCAGCCATTCGATAGTCATTTGCACAGTAGGGGCGGCAAGGTGTTGTACGCCTGTCTCCTTGATGCCGTGATTCCACGGAACTCTTGAAATTGACTCTGCAAACTCGCCTCGCTTGAAGGTCTGTCCCATATATTGCGATGTTTCGGCGATGTAATAGCCTATTGTCGGCTCGTCAAACCCCTTTTGTTTCAGAAGTTCGGCGGTCTTAAATAAGACGTAATCCTCGCTTATTTGTTTCTTTGCCATTTTCGTTTGTGTTTTGTGGGCGGTGGTGTGCCGCCCGTGGTTTACAATGTCTTTATGTAGAAACCGCCCTTGACTGCGCCCTGAAAATGCCATTCTGCATCTTCTTTGTCGCAAAGTTGCAAGGTCGTTGCAGAATAATAATTTTGGTTTGTGCGGTTTACAAAAGTACCGTTTGCGTCGGCACGAAACCTGTCGCCAAAATATTCGCTCAAAATTGCCTCTTGCATATCCAATACGCCGCCGCAATTTGAAAAATCAACGTTTTTGATATTGTCAACTTCTTTCATTTCTTTAAGTGTTTAAGTTAGTAACTTTGTTTTCTATTTTCTATAACGCAAAATTATTATAAATGTTACAATCTACCAAAATAAAATACTTAAAAGATGTTAATTAATTGCACAATCAAAGCAACTTTTACAATCCGTCCCCGCCCCCTATCTTTGCACCGAAATCAATACACATTATAACATGAGTAAAGCGACAGACTGCATCAAAAGGATTGCGGAACAGACAGACAAAATTTTGCTGTTCCACTCGGCGACAGGCAAGGACAGCATTGTGATGCTCGACCTCTGCGCCCCATTTTTCAAGGAAATTGTCTGCGTATATATGTGGGTAGTGCCAAACCTCGCCTGCACCACTCGCTACATCAAGTGGGCGGAGGCTACGGGAGCGTTTATTAGTCCGACGCAGCCCGTACATCTGTGTACGTTAGGCGCAGCCTCTTTGCGAAGTAGAGTGCCAAACGGCTCAACCTCTACCAAATAGTTTGGGGGTACTTCGTGCATAATTGCCTCCTTTGTTAAAAATTGTTGTTTTTTTCGAGAGCCACCTGCATCTTGTTGTAAAAGTCGATAGCCTCGGCGTATTCGCTCTCCTCAAAGTGGTACAGCCTCTCCACGCCGCCCGCCGTCTGCATGACAATCACGATGCCGCCCGCCGTGGCAACGTAATCCAACATAAGGCAGTTTGCCCATACCTCAAAGAAGTATATTGCGTTGTCAAAATCGCGGTCTTTTGTCTTTTTCTGATGACACCAAGACAGCAACGGCGCGGTGTTGTCGATGCCGTCAATCTCGCCGACCTTTTTTAACTCTTTGCGCTCGGCTGCCGTCAAATTGCGGCAAAATTTTGTTCTGTTCGTGTTCATTTTCTTTGATGTTTTAGATAGTTAGTACCAATCAGGCGTGGGGGTGATGTCGTCCTCAACGTCTATTTTTGTGTCAGCACCAAAATATTGTTCTACTAATTGTGCCAACTTTTTTTCAAATTCGTTAAGATTTGACAAGCCGTCCTCCTCCTCTAATATTGGAGTTATGTACTCGTCCTCAATTTGAAGCGTCGCAATGGTCTGTCCTTGGATGCCGACTGATGCGTCGCCCGTTTCAAAAATGTGTATCTTTTTCATAAGCCTATATATTAAGTGTTAGTGTTTTTTTGTTTCTATTTGTTTAACGATGCAAATATATAAAATGTTTCATAAATCGAAAAACATTTTGAGTTAAAAAAAGTTAATTTGTTTACATTTTTCAAGTAGGCAAATATCCTAACTTTTTACGCCGCATTTCTTCCCTTAACTTTGCGCAGACGTTAACCAATAAAACCACGAAAAATGGCAGAAAACACGACTATAACAGACCTTATACGCGCAGACCACGACAAGGTGGACGGTCAGTTCGACGAGATGGAGCGCATTTCGGAGCAGTTCGAGAGGGGCGACGAGGTGTTCTGCGTCAGGGCGGAAAAGGCGGAGATACGCATACGCCACGGCATCGTTAACCGTGTGGCATACCGCAGCGGCGAAGTGTTCCTGAATGTTTCGCCGTCGGAGACCGAGAACAACGACTACACGATGGGCAGCAGAAAGTGGGACTTCTTCGAGAGCAAGGCGGACATGTACGACAAGTTGGACGCGCTTTTAGAGCCTGACAACGAGGAAACACCCGAAACGACAGGCACGGACACCACGGACGGCACAACCACGGAAACAACCCAAAACGGCTAATTTACAGCCTCATCAACCAAGACAACAAAAACAATGATAAGAGACATTATAAACGTAATTTTGCCGCATTTAATCATATTTGCAGGTCTTTATGCGGCAGTATTCCTTGCAATCATCGCCGACTTTGTGGCGGGGTGGCGCAAGGCGAAGAAGGACGGCTTCATTTGGTCGTCGAAAGGTCTGCGGCAGACCGTCAGGAAAATAGGGCAGTATTACAATATGATGTTCGTCGTGTCGGTCATAGATGCCGTGCAAATGGTCGGCATTTGGCAGGGCGGCTTTGATGTTGTAAAGATGCCGTTTTTTTCCTTTGTCGGCACTATTTTCTTGTGCATCATAGAATTAAAGAGCATCTATGAGCGCACCTCGGACAAGGAACGTGCGAACATGGAGATGGTGGCGAAGTTCTTGGCTAAGGCGGCAAAGGACAATGACGCAAAGGCGTTGATTGATGCAATCAGCGAGAAGTTGGACGAAAAAAAATAGGTTGATTATGGAGATAGTCCAAATATTAGTCAAGGCATCGGATGGCGTCCTGTATGATGTTATGTCTCTGCCGCCTGAAATGCGGGCGGAATTGGCGCAATTCATCATCAAGGGCGCAGAGGTCGAGGCACAGGACAAAACGCCCAAAAACGGCGTTGTTTTGCCGTTTGGCGAACCACGGAGATAAACCACGATGGCGGCGGGCGGAATCAACCGCAGACATTGGCAGCAATGAGCGTCGCAACGCCGCCATTTTTATTTTTGAGATTATGGAAGTTAAAATTACTGATATTACCACTTGGGACACCGTGAAGAAGGCGGCACTTTACACCGTCGGCAAGACCACGGTCGTAAACTCGGCGACAGAGGAGTGGGTGCGCACGATGCTAATGGCGGAACATTCGCCCTTACGCGAGAAAATCTACCACATAGAGCTGGTGGGTGTGCCGTACTGGGTTGCGAACCACTTCCGCACCCACTTCATAGGCGTAAACTACTATATGTCAACGTCGAGGGAGGACAGAACGGCAACGCAGACACCGCGCTCCGAATTGCCGCAAGACGCGCCCGTAAATCTCCTTATCTCCGCCAACGCGCAGGCACTCATAAACATCAGCCGCAAAAGGCTGTGCGGAAAGGCACACGCAGAAACGCGCAAGGTGTGGGAGGCGGTAAAAGACAAGATGAGAGACCACGACCACATAATGGCGGAGTTTATGGTAAAAGAGTGCGTTTATCGGGGCAAATGCCACGAAATCAAACCGTGTACGCTTAAATAATATGGAGATAGAAATCTACACAGGACGAGGACAGGAGCGGACGGTGTTAAAAACGCCCGCAATATCGGACGGCTCATATTCCTATCAGGAGATTATGGGCGACGACAATATTGTCCTACAATTCTCGATGGCGGAGTTTTACGACTTTCCCATTGGCTGTCACATCTCCTTTAACAGCCGCGAATATACACTGCTTGAACTCGGCGCAGTCACAAAAGTAAACGAGCGGCAGTACGACTACACCCTGACCTTTGAAGCACCGCAAAAACGCCTAAACTCATACAAGTTCCGCAATATGGTTGACGGTCGGCTGAACTTCACCTTGACTGCGCAGCCCTTTGAGTACGTCCAACACATCGTGGACAATATGAACTACCGCGACGGCGGCAATACGTGGACGGTGGGCGAGTGCGTCCAATCTGCGGAAAAAACCGCGTCTTTCAGCCATAACACGCTAATGGACGCGCTAAATCAGATTGCGCAACTCTTTGAGACCGAATGGGAGATTACCGACGGCTATACTATCAATCTACGCAAGGCGGAATATAACAAAATAAAGTCAGACAGAAACACTTTGCAGTACGGCAAGGGCAAAGGCTTTTTGACGGGCGTATCGCGCCAAAACAGCGGAGAAAAAGCGGTTGACGTGCTGTGGGTCGAGGGCGGCGACCGCAACATAAACGCGCAGACCTACACCTACGACAAGGTAATAGAAGGACAACCGCAGACGCTCCACGCAAACAAACTCCGACTTCCGAGGAGTGGCACGTTCTACTATGTGCAACCGACCGAGCCGACCGAAAAAGGCACGGTGTATTCTCAGGCTGAGGTTGACGCTTTCATTCCCTCTGTCCGCGAGGGCATAATGGCGACTTCAATGGTTGTTACCACGGACGCGGACGGCTTCGGCATCCACCGCAGACCGCAGGACTACATAAACAACGGCTATGAGGACAGCACCGACCTCACCGACATCTACCCCCACAAGGTGCTGACAATCTCGTCCGTCTATCTGCACGGCTACACGGGCGACCGCTCCACAATGACCACCGAACAGGTGGCGGAAATGTCAAACCGTTTTTGGGACATCTTCGCCGATGCCAACGAGGTGAACTATAACGACTATCTTATAGGCGGCGAACAGGTGACAATCGTATTCAATACGGGAATGTTGGCGGGCAAGGAGTTCAACCTTGCGGACATGGGCGACGGCAAATGTTACGACCCCGCAACGCACAAGTTCCTGATACAACCCACCGAGATTGACGGCATCACGATGCCCGACCTGCCTTACTATGACCAACAAGAGCCGCCCAACATCGTGACCGACAAGGACGGCAAGAGCGGCACGGGTTATGTTCCCAAGGTCGGCGATGAGTTTGCCGTTTTTCACGTAATGCTGCCAAATGAGTATATCGAGGAGGCGGAGCGTGAACTTCTTTTGGAGGCTTGCCACTACCTTTACAAACATTCCGAGGTTGAGGTCGAGTTCTCCGGCACGGTTGACCCCATTTGGAGCGTCAACAAGTGGGACGAAATCGAGCGTTATTTTGTCCTCGGCGGCTATATCAACTTCAAGGACGACGCCTTCTGTTCCGCAGGGCGGTTGCTCCGCATACTCTCCATAAAAACCTACCTTACGAACCCCCACGCGCCCGAACTGACGCTCTCGAACTCCACCGTGTCGCAGGGCATCAGTAGCGAATTAAAGAAAATCGCGCAAAATCAGACCTACACCGACACAAAGGTCGCCGAGGCAATGAACTTTGCCCAAAGGCGCAGTTTCCGAGACCAAGAGGAAACGCAGAAGGCGTTGCAGGAGTGGGGGGAGACTATTAACAACTATTGGACAAGCGGAATATCCCCCGTGACCGTCCAAACGATGCAGTTGCTTGTCGGCGACAAGTCGCTGCAATATCAGTTTGGTATCATCACGGGTACGCTTGGCGAGGATGGAGAAGTCCCCGACGGCGGCTATGAAGTAAAATCGTGGAACCCGCAATGGGATGAGGCGCACGGCGACATAGTGCTGCCTTTCAGGTACGGCGAGGGTGCGGATGCAACGGACTTTGTGCTGCGCCACCGCTACTACACCAACCCCGACGGCGGCGGCAATGACGGCGAGGTAAAGCAATTCACGGACGGAGAGTTCCCCTATTGGGGATTGTACGGCGCATCAAGGCTGCACCCCGAGCATCCGCAGTCGCCTTACTACCTATACATCAAGGCGGACACACGCGCCGTTTCGCAATACATAGGAAAGTACAAGCCTTCGACCATATACGCATCCTTTGAACTTGTCGAAATCAAGGAGGACACCTACCTGCCGCAGTCCACGCCTGAATATTACTATTTCCTTTGTGGTATCCTGAACTCTGAGGTGAACGGCTCGCGGTCTTACTCAAACGTCTTTGGGTCTGTGGAAATTTCAGGCAGCCAAATTCGGCTGTCGCAGATTGTAAGCAATGATACAAACACGTTTATTGACCTTGTAAACAACGTCATACAAGGCAACATCAACATAAAAGACGGTGCGCTGACGTCCGACCTCGTTATCGGCAAGGAAAACGACCGCAACTACGGCGGATTTACGGGCGGCAACGTGCTGTTCGGCGAGCAAGTCGAGGGTTTCTACCGTCGGCTTGTCAGGTTTTGGATTGGAAACCGCGCAAAGTTGACGATTTCGACCGTGATAGACTATGTTGACCCGAACACGGGCGAGGTGTTCAGCCACATTGAAAAAATCCTCACTGACGCGAAAATAGTGTTCTTTGCGGACGGCTCGTTTTTATTCCGTGGTGTTGAGGGCAGGTTCTTCATGGATACGACCCTCTCGACGTGGGCGATGCGCTCAACGACCTCTTTCCGCGCTTACGACATAGACAGCCGTCGGCTGTTCGCAAGGCAAAAAATAGAGGTTGCCACCGACATAGACGCAGCCGACCGCGTGTCGTCCTACATTCAGCCCTCGTTCTCGCATTTTAGCGGAAACATGGAGGGGGTAAAGAAATTGAAATATGTTAGCCTGCAACCCGTCGCGGGTCTTGTGCCGACATTGATATGGTCGGGGCGCATTTGGCTCAGGAGCGCGAACAGGCGCGTAAGGTGGAACGCAAGTATGACGCAAAACAACAAGACGTACAAGGGCAACGTGCCGTTTGATACGTTCTATTCTGCGGTTGTCGGCAGCGGAAACATGACCCTTGCCGTCGGCTCTCCGCAAAATGACTGCGTCTTGGTCGGTGTCGGCGGTTGGTACAACGCCTTCTCTCTGTTCAGCGGCTTTGTTGTCTGTCAGCCGAGGTATTCCGCGTTCTGCCGCTATTGGCACTATAACGACGTGAACAGACCGCGATACACGGACGAGCGGTCTTCCAATTGGACTTTTGCGGTCGAAACGCCCGACAACGGTGACTTCGACTTGCAGATTTTCATATTGAAAGATGCTACATCATAAAAAAATATAACATTTTCGGTTGGCGGTTTGGTGCTTTCTCGGAGATTTTGGAGACATCACGCCAAAAACTGATAAAAAAATATAAGACTATGAACAAAAAGAACGACATTTGCAAGGGTTGCGCGAACCGTTATCCGTACCGTGATGGTCGGCGAATTAAGTATGCTTGTTTGTATCAGGAAACGCGGAAATACGGCTCACAATCTTGCAATGATTACAAGGCAAAAAAGGAGGCATGAAATGGCGGACAAAATGCGAGAGGTAGAACTTTATTTGCGTTTGCAGATAAAGGAAACGGAGCGGCTGATGATTGCAAGTCAGACGATACACGACAGCGTGTCGGCGGACAAGTGGGATTGTCTGTTAAAGGCATACTCGGAAATTTACAAACGTTTATTTGGCAAGCAATGACAATATCAGAAAAAACAAAAATGGCGGCGGTAAAACGCCACATTAAACGAGAATACGCGGAGTGCATCGCGAGGTCTGAACAGACAGAGGACGGCGCGGCAAGGAACTACCACCTCGGCGCGGCTGCGGTGTACTTCGAGATGTTCAAAATGCTGTTCTATTCAGACGGCGAAATGACAGACGGTTTATTAAGGCAATTAATATCACTGAAAGACAATGAGTGAGGACACACAGATTGAAGCCATCCGCGCCGAGTACAAGCGGCTGATGAGCGCGGCGGAACAGGCAAAGGACTTGCAGAAACGCCACAACCTGAAAGTGGCGGCAAAGGCGCAGGCGTACAGAATGAAGTTGTTGCTGTACGAAAAAGGGGGAAAGGTGACAATTGACGAACTTTTTAACAAGTATCTGAAATGAGCGCACAATTATACATAGACGGCGCACCGTTGGAGGACTTGGGGGTAATTCTCGCCCCTGATAGTTACAAGTCGCTCTTGCAGTTTCCCGCCTTGAAATCGGTTAAAACAAACGATTGGGCGGAGCACGACTACATAGAGGCGGACTTGCACAACCCCACGCTGTCAAAACGCACCGTAACGCTCAACTTCCACGCTAACGGCTTGGACGGCTACGAGCGGTTTATGGCGCATCTCGAAACAAAGGCAAATTTTGAATGGAATTTTGCCGATTTGGGCGTGTTTATCGTCCTGCGTGTCGATAGTAACAGCCTGAAACACACAAGCGAAAAATGGCAGTCTTTTAGCATATCGTTCTATGACGACGAGCCATACTCTCCAAATTCGCTCCTTGTTCCGCAGTGGCATCTTGGCGGCGGCGGCATCACGCTCGACGACGAGGGTCTCGACAAGTTCGGCGTGTACGTCTTGGACGGCACGACCGACAAGATAAGGCAGCAAGGAAAGGTCAAACAACGCCTTACAATCGACGATAACAGCGAGAATGGTGCGGTGTATGACGGCGGCGGCACTATTCAGATAGCAAGCAACGAGATAAGCGTAAAATGCCTTATTCGTGCGGCATCTATGCCCGTCTGCGTAAGGAATTATTACACGTTGCTTAACCGCATCGTGGCTCCCGAATTGCGCTGTCTGTTCGTCGGCTCTCTCTCGGAAATGATTGATTGTTACTACAAATCCGCGACCTGCGAGGATGTCTGCCTGAAACTAAACAGCGGAAACGCGGGCATAGCCTTCACCCTGACCTTTACGGTGGTGAACCGCTACTCTATGGCGGTGCTGTCGGACGATGAGGCGGAGTTCGTGCTTACAACGGACGGCGGCACACCACTGACAAAATAAAAAAACCGCCCCGTCGTGAGACAGAGCGGTTACAATCAAACATCTTAATATAGGCTTAAAAACAACAAATATTTCACTACAAGATGTTGCAAACATAGATATTTTTTTATATATTTGCAACATCAAAACATTAAAAATGTGTTAAAATTTTATAACTATAACAATGGCGGCGGCGGTAGAATATAAAAAAATTAATGTCTTCGTGCAGGAGTGTACGGCGATAACGTCAGTGACGGGTGCTTACGTCTATGGCATAGACAGCAACGGAAACAGCGTCAAGATAGCGGTGTCTGTGATTACGGGCAGCGGCGAGGACTACTCGGCGGCAATCAGCGCATTGCAGGAACGCTGCGGAAACAACGAGGCGGCAATCAGCGCATTACAATCCGCATTGAGCGGCAAGGCAAATGCAGCGCACACCCACAACATCGCGGACGTTAACGGGTTGCAGACCGCACTCGACGGCAAGCAAGCCACGCTGACATTCGACAACGAGCCGACCGCCAATTCCTCAAATCCCGTGAAGTCGGGCGGTGTCAAGGCTGCATTGGACGGCAAGGCTGCGGCAGTACACACCCACAACATCTCCGAAATCAACAATTTGCAAACCACGTTGGACGGCAAGGCGGCGGCAAGCCACACACATAATATAAGTGACGTTAACGGTTTGCAAACAGCACTCGACGGCAAGGCGGCGGCACAGCACACACACGAAATTTCCGACATCGCCAACCTCTCCGATACCCTGACCGACCACGAAAGGCGGATTGAAGTATTGGAGAACAACGAGGGTGGCGGTGGAACGTCCGACGCTCTCAAACAGCGCGACATCAACGCCTACACGGGCGAGGACGACGAGATTGTGATGCACAACGGCGCAACAACGGCGCAACTCGTCAACGGCTACACCTACAAATGCGCACTTGGCGCGACCGTCAAGACCATAACGCAAGGAACGCGGTATGTGTCATTGATGCAAGACGGCGTGGAGTACGTGTCTGACATGACCGTTGACGCATCGACAACAAAGATGCTGTCCTACTACACGGCGGAAGTGTCGGGCATCACCTACACGATATTCACAAACGCCACGCTGCCGACGGCGGAGCAATCGAAGTTGGTTGGCTGTTACGTACCCGACAGCGAGGGCGACTTGCATCAGATAGCAAGCGTCAGCGCGACGGACACTACGATTAATTCCGTTACCCTCGACAACGGCGTTGTGCTGCCGATTTCGGGGACACAGCATACAACGCAAGCGATATACGACTTTTACGCCAAAAACGGCACGAAATACTATGCAGGGGCGCAATATACGCTCCTCTCCAAAGACTTCGCCACAAACGCGGCAGAAACGCAGCATTACCTACTCGCCACAGCACCCCTCGGCACGGCTTTGGGCGCGACCACACAAATGATAACGGCAACGGCTGACATCATTATCCGCTCGCAGTCGTGGACGCAATCACCGACACAGCCACCGACGGGCGTGGCATCAGGCGACAACTTCCTGACCCTCACAAACGACGCAATAGGCTCGTCCATCGACATCGCCTACAACTCCTCAAATCAGCATCTTGAACTGAAAGGCAAGGGCGGCGCGGTGGTGTCGTATGTGGATATGTCGCAGTTCATCGTGGACGGTATGCTCGACAACGTGCAACTATACACAACGGCGGAGCAAGGCGTAACGGTGGAAGTCCCCTACCTCAAATTCACGTTCAATGTAGCCAGCGGCAAGTCTGTTATCAGGGTGTCGCTTAAAGACTTGGTGGACATCTACGACGGCTCAAACGTCAACCTTACAAGCGCGTTTGTCAAGGCTTCGACCTATTCCGCACCAGCAATTGGCGACAGTATGAACGTTGCAATCGGCAAGTTGTTGAAGGGACACGAGGACAACGTGGCGGCGATAGCAAATAAACAAGACACCCTCACCTTTGACAGCACACCGACGGCGGCAAGCACCAACCCCGTAACGAGCGGCGGCATTAAGGCGGCGATTGACGCAGCGGTCGGCAACGTTCCCGACGCGCTAAAACAAGTTGACTTGACGACCTACCAAGGCACGACAAATGGCGAAATCGTGCAGCACAGGGGAACGACCACAGCGAACTACACCGACGGATATGTGTATCAATACACGGCAGGGGAAGTAGTCGCAACTATCCCAGCAGGTCAGCAGGTTCTCGTTTATCCAAACCCAAACGGCGGCTACATTTACCGCGCAACTTCAATCACAAAGGACTTCAAGGTGCGGCAAGATATGCGAGAAATAATGGTCAGCGGTCTAAAATACTATATTACGTACCCCGCAAGTTATCAAACCGAGGACGGATGCAAGCAGTTGATAGGAACGTACACGGCAGACGCAAACGGCGACGCGCACAAGATTGTCAATGTAATTTATCATCAATATCAATATGCCGAAAACGTATGGGATGTGGACGCTGTGCAACTTGACAACGGCGTGGAAATCATAAACACGGCGGCGACGGGTGGTGAAGGCTATCCGTCTGTATGGCTCGACGAACACGGTGTGGAATATTATTCTTTGGGTCTGATGAGCAACAATGTCGTGTCCAACGAGTTTTATTCCGACTATTCATACCCTCACGTAATCAAGGCGTCACAGCCTATTGGCAACTTGTGGAATGGCGGAGTGCAGCGTATTACACCGTCAGCCGACATCGTTATTCGCACGGGTGGCTGGCAGCGCATCAACGTGCAGCCGTCGAGTGAGGGCGCGGTTTCCGACCTCGAAACGCGAATGACGGCGGCGGAGACTGCAATACAAGGCAAACAAGCGACAATCACGGGTGCTGCGACAAGCATCACGACCGCAGACCTCACAGCGTCGAAAATCCTCGAAAGCAACAGCAGCGGCAAGGTTGCGGCGACTTCGATTGCGACAACAGATGCAGCCGACGCGGTGTCGAAAAGGCACACGCAGAACACCGACACGAAGATACAGAGCGGAAACAACAAGGTCGAGGTTTCGTCAAGCGGCACGGCGATAACGGGCAACGGCTCGGTGTCGGGCAACCTCTCCGTCAGCGGTAATCTAAACGTTACAGGCAAGGAGACGGTCGAGGAAATCGTAAACATCAAGTCCGAAAACAACTTTATCACGCTACGCGACGGTGCGCAGACGGCAATTGCAAGCGGCTCGTTAAGCGGCACGAAAGTCGAGAATTACGACGGTCTTAGCAACGACTTGCTGTTCGGCACAGACGCATCGGGTGTATTCCGTATTGGAGATGAAGGTGGCACGCTCGAACCGATAGCGACAAGGGATGAGAGCGGCAACCTTAGCAACGGACAGGTGATGGTGTGGGACGCAACAAATCAGCGGCTTGTCGGCGTTAACATCAACACCCTTTGCAATCAGTGGGTGGGGCAGAACCTTATCACCGAGGACGACTACGCCGACCTTGAAACAGCAGGAACGGTGGTGCAGAATCAAGTATATTTTACATACGATAACATCTATTAGGCTATGTCGATATACTACAACGGACACAAGATTAAGCGCATCGTCCGCAACGGCGTTGATGTCAGCACGGTGCGCATCGGCAAGGAACTCACGCGGCTCGTCGAGGGAGACGACTTCGCGTCGTACCCGTGGCTGATGGGGGATGGGACAGCGTATATTGACACACTGCATAATCTTAATGAAGACTTAGATTGGGAAACGCAAGTAGATAACTTGTCTGATAGGAAGTGTCTGTTTTGGAGACGCTTTGGCTCTGGTTCAGATGATGGAAGAAATACAATGGTTGGCAAGACGGTGGACTATTATCAAGGGCTACGAGTTGCCAACAACTCATCTGAGATTAATATTAATCCTTTCGCAGCCACTAATGTGACTATCAGCACACAATCGAATACAATAGTTATAAATGGGGATTCCCATCAGGTAACTAAGGGAGCGTTAGGTTCAAAAGAATTTCGATTGTTCTATTCTGAATTTGTTGCTTATGCTGATTCTAATAATGTCAAATGTGCCTACTTCCGTTTTATTAAAAACAACGCTACAATAATGAACCTCACCCCCTGCCGGCTACTCCATGCAATACCCGCATCTTTGGACGGCAATGGCATAGCGCGTCAGGCAGACGAGTGCGGAATGTACGATGCTGTGAGCGGCAAGTTCTACGGCAACGTTGCAAGTAGCGGAACTTTCACGGTATCAAACGAATAAAACATTACACTATGATAACAGGACGTAAAATATATGAAAAACTCGCCCCCTACGGCATCGACTTCGACACGGTGAACGACGTGATGCACCGCATCGGCGACAAGGACGCGCACCGATTGCTACCAGTGCAGTCGGAGATGAAAGGCGTTATCCTCGACGACCTCGGCAACGAGGTTATGGAGCTTCCCTACGACGACTGGACTTCGGCGACAAGGGACGGCTCGCTCGGACAGGTGATGGTGCGCGTCCCAGAACATTGGATAAAGTTCGACGGCACACGCGCATCGAACACAATCAACCGCGTTTGGCTCTCGGCGACACCTCGGTCGGGCTTCACCCACATTCCGCGCTACTACGTCGGCGCATACGAAGCATCGCTCCAACGCTCCACAAACAAACTTTGCAGCATCGTCAACACCACCGCAGACTACCGTGGCGGAAACAATCAATCCGCGTGGGACGGCACGTACCGCAGCCAACTCGGTATGCCCGCAACAAGCATCAGCCTTACCAACTTTCGCACCTACGCACGCAACCGAAATAACGGCGACACGCGGTGGAACTGCAATGTGTACGACGCGCACAAGTGGCTGTTTTGGCTCTTCGCGGTCGAGTATTGCACGTTCAATTCACAGGCGGCATTTAACGCTAATTTGGACGCAAACGGCTACCACCAAGGCGGTCTCGGCGCGGGCGTAACAGATTGGAACGACACATCGTGGAATAATTACAACGGTCGTTATCCCATCGTCCCCTGCGGCTACACCGACGAACTCGGCAACGGCACAGGCGTAAAATCCCTCGCCGTCAAGGACGCAAACAACAGCACCCTTGTAACTGTGTCCGTGCCTCGTTACCGTGGCATAGAAAACCCGTTTGGACACATTTGGAAGTGGACGGACGGCGTACTTGTCAACGTAGTGTCGGGGACAAGCGGCACAAGCGCGGTCTATGCTTGCAGCCGTCCCTCGCTGTTTTCCTCAACTTCTTATTCAAACTACCGCTCCGTCGGCAACGAAGCAAGAAGCAACGGTTACGTCAAGGAAATCCACTTTGGGCAGTACGGCGACATCACGGCAAAAAAAGTCGGTGGCAGCGCGGACACATACTATCACGACTATCATTACGTTAATATAGATAGTACGTCCCTTCGCGGTCTGTTGTTTGGGGGTAACACGCTTAACGGTGCGACTGCGGGTCTCGTTTCCTCGAATTCGCATCACGTTCCCACGTATACGAATCCGGCTGTCGGCTCGCGTCTCTGCTTTGTCGCGTAAAGCGTCGGAGCCAGCCCAAAGGCGGCGACCGTCCACGCCCTCGGAAGGGGCGCAAAATGTAAAATATAGTTAACAGGGTTGGTCGGGCGGCGACGCCGTCCCTTCGCGGTCTGTTGTTTGGGGGTAACACGAATAACGGTGCGAATGCGGGTCTCGTTTACTCGAACTCGAATAACGTTCCCTCACTCTACGTGTCCCGATTTGAAAAGGAGTTAACCAAAAGGTTTTACCAACGGTTCTTCCGATGCTGTTGTCTGTTTCCGCAAATGTAGCAAAAAAGTTGCAAGGATTATTATTGACGGACAAACATCAAATCAGCTATAATTCGCGGCGTGTCCACGTTTGCCGACAGCATAGGTTCTTCTACGACTATCCTATCGTCGGAGAATACCCCCTTGCCTTTGTTCGTTAGACCTCGTGCCTGTTCCTCGGTTTCAGCGGCGATGAACATATTGCCATAATATTTTTCTGTCGCCGACATAATATATACCTTCATTTTTTATTCCTCGTATGCGCGTATAGCAATGATTGTCGGCTCTGACAACGACGCTGACAGGCACGGAATTTCAATAGGATTAATCGTATCTAATGTACTGATAAGATGTTGGATGTCGTTGTCGTCCGCGTCGGTGATGTCGCCCTTTGCCGCATCATCCATCAGTCTGCACGCTTGGCTGTCGTTTTCCGCAGCGACGATTGCAAGACCGTCGCCACATCGTATATCGTCATCACCAACGAACTTATACACTTTCAACGGCTTTTTGTCGCCGAATTTGAGGTCGTGCAACTCTTGCAGATACCCCTCCACCTCGGCGGCGAATGGTGATATTTCCGCCTGACCGTGGAAATAGGCTATTGCAGATTGTAATTTATCTTGCTCCATATAACTTTTGTGTTAAATTGTTTCCGCAAATATACAAAAAAACTTTTGATTTTGCAAACAAAATTCATATTTTTTTTTGTCGTAATTAATGTTAGATAGCGCAAGCCGTTTTGTTTCCCCCTTGTTACTGACAAAAAATTGATTGTTGTAATATGTTGATGTATAGATAGTTGCAATAAAAGCACAATTTTTATTATAAATTTTGTTTCGTTCAGACAATCGGGAACAAAACGACATACAAAGGGAATAAAACGCCTTTTTAGGCTCTTGCAGTTAATTTTGCTTTATTCCTTATTTTTCCCCTATTTTCCTTTTTTTTCTAAAATTTTTGTTATTCCTTTGTTACCCGAAAATCTACAATTTTTAAAACAGAAATTGAAACAGAAAATGAAAGACAAGGTTAGGCTTAGAGAAAAAAAGTTGAAGGACGGCTCGCGCTCCTTATATCTCGACATCTACGCAGACGGCGAGCGGTGCTATGAGTTCCTCAAACTCTACCTCGTCCCTGAGCGGACAAGGGCGGACAGGCAGAAGAACGCGGAGACGATGAGGCTCGCGGAAATAATCAGGTCGCAGCGCACCGTTGAGGTGGAGCGGCGGCGGTATGACTTGTCCACGGACGACAAGACCACGCTCGATGGCTATCTCAGGGCGTACAGAGAGGAATTGAAGACGCAGGGCAAGAGGACGGAGATATTGCGCACACTGATAAACACCATCGCGAAGAAGTACGGCGGCAAGAGGCTTGCGAACATAGGCGCGGACACCCTGTCGGACATAAAGGACTACATCGGCGCACTGCCCATTGCACGGAACACGAAGGCAATCTATTTCGCCAAACTCCGAACCGCGCTTTTTAAGGCAGTGAAAGAGGGCAAGATGAGGCTTGAAACGGTGGCGGCGGTAAAGTGCTTTGCGCTCACGGACACCGAGCGCGAGTACCTGACTATGGACGAGGTGCGCAGACTTGCAGCCGCGCCGTGCCGTGCCGAGGTGGTCAAGCGGGCATTCCTGTTCTCCTGCCTGACGGGGCTGCGCTGCATCGACATCAACGCCCTGACGTGGGGCAACGTGCAGATGGGCGAGGGCGGGATAACGCGCATTATGTTCAGGCAGCACAAGACAAAGAAGCGCGAATGGCTCGACATCACGCCGCAGGCTGTGGAACTCATGGGGGAGCGCAGGGGGGACGCGGACAAGGTTTTCAAGATGCGGACACGCCCGAATGACTATCTGTCGGATTGGGCGGCGGCGGCGGGCATCACGGGCAAGCACGTAACGTTCCACACCGCAAGGCACACATTCGCGGTTATGATGTTAGAACTTGATGTAAACATTGCGACGATACAGAAGCTGTTGGGGCATAAGTCGCTCGCCACGACGATGATTTATGCAAAGGTTGTGGACAAGTCAAAACGCGAGGCGGTCGGAAAGATACCGCAGTTAATCTGACTGACTGATGAGGCGGTCTAAGTCGAAGAAAAATATGCAAAAAAAAGTTTGAAAATGTTTTGCATAATCAAAATTTAATATATATCTTTGCAGCCGTAAAGAAAGGAATTATGCCAAGATACTTAGAAAGCCATATCCAGCAGAAGTGTGTGGAGTGGTTCAGGCTGCAATACAAAGACCTGCGACCACTCCTTTTTTCCGTGCCGAATGGGGGCAAGAGAGACCGCATAACGGCGGTTATAATGACCAAAGAGGGCATTGTGGCGGGCGTGTCCGACTTGTTGTTCCTGTACCCGAGCCGAGGCTACCACGGTCTGTGTATCGAAATGAAAACAAAAGACGGGGTTCAGTCGGAGCATCAAAAGGAATGGCAGGCAGCGGTGGAGCAACAAGGCTACAAATACGTCATTTGCCGCAATTTCCCCCAATTCTACAACCTCATTAGGTTTTGGCTTATGGAGATAGACAAGGTGGAATATGTTTGCAAATTCAAATAAATTGTGTATTTTTGCATCGTTAAAGTTTTTCATTTTCATTTTTCAGTAGGGAAGGATAGATTTTTAGAGTATTAAGTGTTAAGATGTGTTTCTTGCTACATTAAAGAAGCGATTTTTTCGGCGGCGTTGTGAAATGTCCGCCGTTTTTGTTTCCTATCCCCACACCCTCGCCTCATCGCTTGTTATCTTTCAGGGCGGCGATTTCGTCAGGCGTGAAGTCGGGGAAGTTGCCCTGCGCTACGGCTACCTGAAACTTACGCAACTGCGCGGCGTCCATGCGCGGCACAAGGGTTGCTATGTCGGCAAGGCGCGCAAGCCTTTTAAGGAACTCGCCCTCGGCGTAGGCAAGACCGAAGGGTCGGAGCATCTCGCCCTCTCCAAGCAGCAGCCAACGCGCGGAAATTTCAGGCACTGCGCGGAGCAAGTCTGTTATCAGAGTAACGTTGTTTGTTCCTGCGCGTCTGACGTTGCGGACGGTCTCGCACGACCACCCCGTCAATTTTGCGAAGTGCGTGGTGTTTCCGTTGGATTTGAGGTCTATTATCTTGTTGATGCGGTCTTTCAGTGTCATTTTGATATGATTTTTAAAAGTTGGTCAATCTGCGTGTCTTTTTTGGCGATTTGTTCGTCTTTTGCGGCTAATAGTTCCGTGTATGTCCGGCGTTGCTCGGCTATCTCGTCGGTCAGGCGTTGCAGCGTGGCGGCAAGGTTGTCGTGGTTAATCTGCGAATTGAACATTGCCACGTCGCCAGCGGAATGGATGGCGGGGGGTGTTTTTTGCGGTATCGCCTTGTCTTTGAAAATCTCGCCCTGCCCAGTCTCAATCCATTCTATATTTAGTGTAGGTAAAACACTTTGTAATTTATCTATAAAATTAGTAGGCATTTTGTCAACGCCATTTAGGACGTGCGAAAACGCCGCGCCGTTGTTATATCCTAACAATCGCCCTATTTCTGCCTGATTTTTGCCATAACCAAGCGCAACAGCCATTTTTACAGCCTTTTTTATTCGTTCTAACTTATTCATAATAAACGTTTTATAGGTAATTAACATTAATTAACTAAAAAACCTAAACAAAAATTTGTAGGTTACGTATAAAGTTTATACATTTGCAAAGTGAATTAAAAGAAATATTAAAACACTTTTAATAATAAGGTGCAAAGATAAGACCAAAATTTTAATTCACAAAAAAAATGTGGGAGTCGTATTAGAACCACGCAAAAAACTCTAATCGGGGGACTGGTTGCACCGCATACTCTCCACCCTGACGGATTGATGTGCAGCGGCACAGGTCACGCCCCGCCCGTGACGCAAGAAGGGGCAATTTTTTTGAAGTTAAACACTTTAACACTTTACGAATATGGCAACAAAAGAAACACAGGCACCTGCGGCAGCGACGACCACCACGCCGTCGCTCGCCGCCAAAATCCTCGCCGTAAAGAACGCGGTGGGGGTGATAGGCAAGGACAGCGACGCAATAGTCGGTGGCGGCAAAAAAATCAACTACGCCTCCCTCACCGCCATCCTCAAAGTGGTGACACCCATCCTTGCGGAGAACCAACTCGATTACGAAATCACGGCGGTTTTGAACGAACACACCCTGCCGCTCCTCGCCTCGAATTTTCGCGTATTTGCGCTTAATTTCGTGGACACCGTGACGGGGGAGCGCACCGAGCCGCTTATGTACCCGTTTCGGCTCGCAAACAATCCCGAAGCCATCAAATCCGACGGCTCAACGATAACCTACGCACAGCGTTATCTGCTCGGCATGGCACTCGGTCTGCAAACCGAACTCGACCCTGACGCTACCTTCTCCAACGGCAACGGCGGCAAAAAGACACAACAAGCCGCCCCTGCATCAGCACCGACCGCTGCCCCTGCACAGCCTAAGTACGACTTTGCCACGGCAAAAAACAAGTTGTACGCCTTTTACAACGAGAAAAAGACGGACAATGCGAAGGCGTGGTACGACTACATCGTGCAGAATTTTAGCAACGACCCACGATACATGGACGACATTGCGCAAATGCAGTTGCTCAACTTGTAACACAATCACCACGGTGGTGGGGACATCCACAACCGCCCCCACCACCGTTAAAAAAATCGCTATCATGTACAGGCACAACAACAAAGAATACACGCAGACGGGTTTGGTGGCTCATTTGTTTCAATTTTGCCTAAACAACTACCGCCACAATGCCGTTAATCTCTCCCGTGATTTTGACGACATTTTCGACGACAAGGGCAATCGCTACGAATTTAGTTTTAAATTCAATCGAGACAACGAGTTAAAGTGTTTCACATGCAAAAAAATTGAGGCGAAATACCACACCGACCCTTTCAAGTTCTACCTCGACAACGACAAACGCTCTGAATTTTGCAACACGCGGACGGAGGTGGCGCAGTTCTGCAAGGCACACGCGGACGAGTTTTTTTCTATGCAAATCGGCGCGGACGGCACACGCCACGGCATCAGGTACACTGCCGACACTGACAGCATAGTGTTCGACCGTAAAGCATACCCCTACAAAAAATTTATTAACGCTTAAAACTATCTGAATATGAAAAAATTGATTTTTGGCGGCATCGGCACGCTCGCCCTCGGCTACAAACTCATCAACCTGCCAATCGACGCATCGCCCTACATAAACCAATTTTGGTTGTACGGCTTTATAATTTGCAGCATCATTCTTTGCTGCGGCATTATGGACGTAAAAGACGGAGGCGACAAATGATAGCGGCACTTCTCCAATTTGGCGGCATCGCCCTCGCCCTATTCGGTGGGGGTATGTTGCTGCCCTCGCCCGCGACCGTGGTGGACGAAAAACCAACACGTCTTGCCCTTGTTTTAGTGGTAATCGGCGCGGCATTAATAGTCATAGGTAAAATATTACAATAACATAAAAAACAGACAGAAAAATGGACGAAAAAACCAACCAAACACCCACGCCTGACAGCATCGGCATGGCAATCCCCGACGACATCAAGACAAGGCGCGAAATCGCAACGGAGAAACGCAGGGAGCGCATAAAAACAAAATTCCTCGAATTGCGCGCACAATACCCGACGCTCCGCCCCTCCCGCATAGCGGAATATGTTGCAAAGACAGAAACACGCCTTGCCGACGGCGTGCAAACACCCCAAGGCGTAATCAACATCATTAAAAAACTGGGATTATGGGCAGGACAGAGGAAATACACACGAAAGTAGTATGGACGGTCGCCGACCTTATGTCAGTGACGGGGTGGACAAAAAAAACCATCTACAACAAGATAAGCCTGCGGCAGATTCCTTGCTACAAGCCCGACGGCGGCAAGACCGTGTTTTTCAAGCCGTCGGAGATAATGGACTACCTGTTCCGCAATCGTCAGGCGACAAATGCGGAGTTGGTGGCAATCGCTAACGAAAAATACTAAAAAAAATGTTAGTCAACGGTTGGATATGCCTTCATCGGAAAATGCAGAATTGGGAGTGGTTCAAATCCAATTCCGACATCTTCAAGGTGTTTGTCTATCTTGTGTTCAACGCCAACACGGGGGACAAAAAATGGCAAGCAAAATATGACGTAAAACGCGGTCAGTTGATAACGAGTTTAAGCACCATTTGTTCCGACACAGGGCTTACAATTCGTGCCGTCAGAACCGTCCTTTCACACCTCGAAAAAACGGGTGAAATTTCGATAAAAGCGACAAACAAAAATAGTATCATAACTATCTGTAATTATGATGCTTACCAAAATCAAAAAACGGAAAGCGACACGCAGACCGACACGCCAAGTGACATACAGACTGACACGCCGACCGACACGCCAAGTGACACGCCGACTGACAACAACGTAACAATAAACAATATAACAATAAACAAAAAACAAAAAAATATATATCAAAATTTAGGTGCTAACGCACCTTTGTCGTCGGGGACGACGGCGCAAGGGGACACCCCCACCGACATTCCCGAAAACGAGCCGAAAAACGAGGACGCGGACACCCTCACACTTATACCCCCGACCGCCGACGCAGAAAAAAAGAAAAGTTGCGCCAAAAGAAAAAAAGACGACGCCATCGACTTCGACGCCCTCAAAGATTTTTTCAACAACACGATGCAGGGACGCGGAATACACCAAATCACCTCCATCACGGGCAAACGGCAACAAGCGGTGGCGGCAAGGGCAAGAGAACACGGCAAGAACGCAATCGCCACGGTAATCGAGAACGCCGCAAAGTCCAAGTTCCTGAACGCCGAGACATCCGAAAACTTCCTCGCCGACTTCAACTGGCTTTTCAGACCCGAAAACTTCGTCAAGGTCTTAGAAGGCAAGTACAACCGAGAACGCGCACCAATGCAGCCAAGACCCGCCAAACTCTCAGGCGCAGGGGCGGCACTCGCAGCATACGAAACATTAACGCAAATTTATGAACAACAAAATGGAACCACAGACAACACAAGCGGTGGCGACACAACCGACGCAGCAACCCAATACCTTGCCGCAATCGGCAATTTCTAACGACGACCTCCGACAGGCTGTCTCCCTCGCATACTTCCGCAAGGGGCAGTCCATAGAACCGAGAACGCTGGATATGGTCTGCACAGACCTCCGCCAAATCATAAACCAGCAATTTCGCTCCCTTACGCCGTATGACATCAAAAAGGCAATCGGTGACGGTGTGCTGGGCAAGTACGGCGAAGTTTACAGCGTGTCGGTGTGCGCCATCGTGGACTGGCTCAACGCCTACATTACCGACCCCGACCGCATAGCTGCGCAAAACAACGCAAAAAAAGCCGCAGCCGTAGCAGCACTTCCGCAGAAAGCGACCGTGACCGAGGCGGAGGACAACGAGCAACGGCGCAAACTTATTTACATGAGTTACCAATCATGGCTTAAAAAAGGCGAGTTCTTAGACTTCCACGGCATGTCCTATGACTACCTAATCGCTATCAAGGCGATTAAGCCCACCGACGAGGAAAAAAACAGACTTTTTGCCTATCACTTCAAGAGTGAATGCAGCAGGGTGGCAGCGAGAAGTAGGAAGGGGATTGTCACAATTGGCGTTGCCGACACCGACATTGCCAAGTTGCATGCGGTCATAAAAAGCAAGACCGCACTTGTCATAAAATTTTTTGAGAAAGTAAAAGAGAGCGGCAAGGACATCCGTGACTATGTATAAAATCCCATATTTACCGCAAAATCTCAAAAATTAGCGGTTTTTATGGCGGAGCAAATAAAATAATCATCTTTAAAATTTAATGCGCTAAAACAGCTTAAAAGGTCAAGGGTTAGCGCGTGTAAAAAATACACTTAAAAAAATGGATACAAACAAACAAACACAAAACGCACAAAATCAGGGCGAATGGCTCACCGAAGCGCAGACGCGGAAACTCGCTTTTCTCTATCAGGCGATGTTCATCGGCATCCTCGCCGACATCAGGGCGGAGGAGTTCATCGAGATAGTCGAGACCACACCCGAATATCGCAGCAACTACAAGAACGTGCGGAAGTACGTTAGACAACTCAGGGAGGCAATCAAGAACTACGAATACCAACAATTCCAAGGCGACGAGGCGGTGATGCGGCAGAAGTACCTCGAAATCGCGCAGCCTATCCTCGCCGACGAAACGATTATGAAATGCACGATTACCAACAATCTCCACCACGCTTTCACGGAACGCGCCAACCTTGTGGCGGCTTTTATGCAGTGTTGGCTATTATCCAAACTCTCGCAGTTAATCATTCAAGACAACGGAATCGCTCGCTTTGCGAATATGGCGGGCGTGGACGGCACGAACACGGGGATAACCGCAATCAACAAGCACATAACGTCTATCTCGCTATGTTATGACAACGTGATAGACAAAAACTTCGATATGTCGCAGGTGGTCGATGCGTTCCACATCCTCGACGCGAAGTTTGAGACCGACGAGACGCTCCTTTTGCGCATTATCGACGCAAACGGATTAAGTGTAAAGTTTTTAAATAAATAACAACATATAAAATGCAGACAATCAGAGTTTTTGAGAGTTTCGCGGGCTATGGCTCGCAGTTGATGGCGTTGCGGCGTTTGGAACGCGCCCACCCCGACAAAATCAAGGTCGTCCCCGTCGGCATTTCGGAGATTGACCCCCACGCAATCAAAGCCTACCACGCGGTACACGGCGAGGATGTTCCAAACTACGGCGACATCAGCAAGATAGACTGGGACAAAGTGCCTGACTTCGACCTTTTGACTTACAGCAGCCCCTGCCAAGACTTCTCCATCGCAGGACTGCAAGCAGGGGGAGAGAAAGGCAGCGGCACGAGGTCGAGCCTGTTATGGAAAGTCGAAAGAGCCATCCAAGCCAAGAGGCCCCAATGGCTCTTGATGGAAAACGTCCCTGCACTCACCACCAAGACCTTTATGCCCCTTTTGCGACGTTGGCTCGACACCCTCACGCGCTACGGCTACACCAACTACGCCAAATGCCTCAACGCGAAAGACTACGGAGTGCCGCAATCAAGAAACCGCCTCTTTGTTGTTTCGGCGCTCGGCAAAGCGCCGTTCTTTTTTCCAAAGAAAAAACGGCTCGAAAAAAGGCTCTGCCACGTCCTCGAAGTTGACGGCGTACCCGAGCACTTCTACTACACCGACGCGCAGTTAGAGGGACGCTTCGCCTCGAAATACAAAATGCGAAAGTACGTGCAAGATGCCTACGGCGACAAGATAAGCCGTTGCATCACCGCGCACGAGGGCATAGAACCGCTCTTGCTTAAAGTCAACGAGCCTCAGATAGAGTGCGTCGACAGCATTGCAAATATGAACGCGCACGAATCTACACGCCGCGTCTATTCCCCCGACGGCATATCCCCCACCCTCAATTGCTGCGAGGGCGGCAACTTACAACCGAAAATCCTCAGCAAGCAACACGGCGACCGCATCCGCCGCCTTACCCCTCGCGAATGTTTCAGACTTATGGACGTGGACGACATCTACATAGACCGCATCCAAGCCGCAGGGATAAGCAACTCACAACAATACAAACTCGCGGGCAACTCTATCGTCGTGGACGTGTTGGAGGCGATATTCCGCAAAATGTTTATCGACACATCCAACGAGGACGCGCAGTTGACGCTGTTCTGATATGATAATTTTTTTTGCAATTTTTGATAAATGTTTGCAAAATCATAAAAATTGATGTATTTTTGCGCATCATTACAAACCACGCCAAAAATGCTAATAAAGTACGGTCTGAATTACCAAGGTAGTAAAAACAAGATAGCGGAATGGGTGTTAGACAACATCCCCCACGCCGACAACTTCTACGACCTGTTCGGAGGTGGGGGTGCTGTCACCCACGCGGCAATCCGCAGCGGCAAGTTCCGCAACTTCGTATTCAACGACCTCAACCCCTTGTGCCAAGGCTTTGTCAAGGCGGCAAACGGCGAATATTCCGACGAGAGGCTGCAACACTTCATAAGCCGCGAGGAGTACGACCGCACGCGCACCACCGACGAAATCGCCTTTTTCTGTTATAGTTTTGGCGGCAACGGCGAGAACTATCTTTACGCCAAGGAACTCGAACCTTTCAAGGCTGCGCTGCACAAGGCGCGGGTTTTCGGCGATATGTCAGACCTCAAAGAAATGGGCTGTCCGTCGGCATCAAGGAAGTGGATTTTTGAGCATTTGGAGACTGTAAAACACGCCTACACCGATTGGTATCTGTCCGAGGTGCTAAAAACAGACCTTACATACGCAGACTACAAGGGCAAACTACACACGCAAATCAAACAGCGTGAGGAAGAACTGCGCGAATATCTTTGCGACGCATTTAAACAATCAGGTCTAAAATCCAAGCGCGAGGTAGGCATAAGGCTCGGCACAAATATGGAGCGGCATTACTTCGGACGGTCGCAGTGGGAGTTCCCGACAGCGGAGGCATACGCCAAGATGCAGGAGTTTATGCCGCTGCCGCGTTCTTATGAAAGCTTGTTTGGGCTTGACGGATACACGGCGGACGTTGACATCCGCAGCCTCATCAGCCTTGAAAAAATCACGTCTTTTTATTCGTTGGAACATTGGCAGAAAATACAGCGTCTGCGTGGTCTGCGTGAAAACTATTACGATGTGGACATTGCGCCTAACTCGGTGGTGTACTGCGACATCCCCTATTCTTCCGCAGCGGGATATGTCACGGGAGACTTTGACCACGCGGCGTTTTACGATTGGGCGATGAGGCAAAAGCCATTAGTGATAATATCGGAATACAATATGCCCGAGCCCGATTTCGTGGCGGTCGCGCAGACAAAAGTTGTTTGCACTTTGTCTGCGTACAACAATGCAAAGACAGCGACGGAAAGGCTATACGTGCCACGGCATCAGTTAGCCGAGTATAAAAAAAGGATAGGTTTGTTATTCTAAAAAAGGGGGCGAGTATGGTTGACGGTTCACAGATAGACGGTCGCTGCATACGCAAGGACGGCAGCGTGGCGGCTTTGAAAAAGGACGGCACTCCGCGCATCGTCGGCGGCGGCTATTACGCCGAGAAACAGGAACGGTGGGGCAGGGGTGTGCTGAAACGAGCCACCGACAAGGCGAAGAAATACTTTCCGCGCTATCAGGTGCTTGCCGTTGTCGCAGAGTACGCCGAAGTGTCGGGGTATGAGGGCGTGAAGCACTTATTTCAAAAAAAATACACCTATGCGCGATGGAAAAGGCTGCGCAATATGTTTTTAATCTACGCACAAAAAGACCATTTTATGGTAGTCTTTCGAGAGTTTCAGGAGGCTATGTTCGAGGCGAACTCGGCGGTCTTTGTTGCCGAAATCCTCAAAAGACGGCGAAAAAAGCCGTTAACAAAAATTAACTAAAATATTTTGAAAAAAGTTTGCACAATCAAGATAAAAGATATATCTTTGCGGTGTAAAGAAACACTAAAAACTTTTGCACTATGACACAAAACAAATACAGAGGTAAAGACGAGAACGGCAAGTGGGTGTACGGCAATCTAATTCAAGACGACAAGGGCGAGTGTATCATTGTCCCCTTTGATTACGACGCTTACATTTACAACGGCGCACTTTGCATTGAAAGTTGGGCGGTGGTCAAGCCTGAAACCGTCGGCAAGTATGCCGACTTAAAAGATTGTGATGAAAATCCTATATACGATGGAGACATCATCGACTACGTAGTAGGCGAATATCGCGAGTCAAAAAATGACCCGTGGAAGCCGAAAATTGAAAGGTTTGTTGTAAAATTCGACAAGTGTGCATTTAGACCGATTGAACACTTGTCTCTCGCATCTGCCTATTTGCAAATAGTAGGCAACATACATGACAACCCCGAATTACTAACCACTAAAACAGAGTAAAAATGGACTGCAACTTACAAGGCTTACGTCAAAGCCCACATTGGCGCAAAAACCTCCACGGCTACATCACGCTTGAAGGGCGTGAGTTGAAGGACAGAGAGGTGCGAACAATCGTGACAGAGGGCATCAAGGCAGGGTACAAAACCGTGATGCAGATACCCGACGAACTCGCGAAAAAATGGTTGAACTTAAAATGATAGGACAATGAACATTACAAACAACATACAAGACAAGAATTTCTTGTTTTTGAAAAAATACTGCGAGTTACTTCCGCAAGAAGCTAACAAATTCGTAGTTCTGAAAGAAACAGCAAACGGAACAATAAACAAAATGCTGTCCGAAATGGGCAGCGACAAAACGCTATGACAGGCACGCTGCAACAAATATACGACACCTTCGCCAACTTCCAACAATGGGAGTGGGAGGTAGAGGACGCCGCCCAAGCGTGGGACGTGGAATATATTTACATCTTCCTTGGTGCGTTCATCGTCTATATTGCAGCATCAGCAATTATTAACACATATAAACACAACGACAAATGATTAATCAAGTATTCCTGAGTGGCAACGTCTGTGGCGAGCCCGACGTAAAAACGTTTGACAACGGCGGCGCGATAGCCACGTTCAGCCTCGCCACCACCGAGAAAGGCTACACGACCAAGAGCGGACAGCAAGTCCCTGACCGCACCGACTTCCACCGCATCGTATTGAAAAATATGGGCGGTGTCGTCCCTTACATCCACAAGGGCGACAAACTCAACGTGGTGGGCAAACTCACCTACCGCAAGTACAACGACCAAAGCGGCGCGGAAAGGCAGATAACTGAGATTATCGGGCAGCAGGTTGACCTCTGCACGAAGCACCCGCAACAAGGCGCACAACAGCCGCAACAAGGCGGAGCGTACCAACAGCCGACGTACCAACAGCCGACGTATCAGCAACCACCGCAGCAGCCCTACTATCAGCAACCGCAGGCGGCGTATTCCGCCCAACAGCAGCAGCCGTCCTACCAACAGCAGACAGGCGAACCGCTGCCATTCTAAATAACTACAAATATGAAAGTAAAAATTTACCTTGAAGAGGGTGCAACGATGCCCCAAAGGGCGCACGACGACGACTTCGGATGGGACGTAAAGGCAACGTCCAAGCACGACAACACACCGCTAAAAGGCTGTGTTACCTACGGCACAGGCATACACTTGGCGTTTCCGCCTATCGACAAGGATGGCAAAAAGGTAAGCCTCCTTCTGTTCGCCCGCAGTTCTATCTGCAAAAAGGGTTTGATGCTGACAAACGGCGTTGGCATTAGCCTGAACTATCCCGAAAACGGCGTTTTGTCGGGCGATGATATGGTTCTTTCCAACGGTGTGGGCGTAGGCGATGCAGGCTATCGCGGTGAGTACAAAGCCGTATATTATCGCGTTGTCGGTGGCTCAGACTACGAAATCGGCGACAAAATTGTGCAAATCGCCCTCTCCAACGGCGAGGACATCGAATGGGAGCAGGTCGCCACACTTGAAGAACTCGGAACAACGGATCGTGGCTCAGGCGGCTACGGTTCGACAGGACGTTAACCCCCCAAAAAATCACGAAAATGACAAACAAATTACCTCTTAGTGAGGTTTACAAGCAGATGACGCTGCCGCAACTCCAACAAATCCTCTACCTCAAAAAGTTGCGCCCCCGCACAGCCGACAATATGGAGCGTATAAGGGAGGTGGAGGTGGCGATTAAGTTTATCAAGGCGCAAATGGACTAAATAAAACGCAATGACTAAGGATTTAGACTATTTGAAGAACGTAGGGCAAGTCGAGACGGATTCCATCTACAACTGCGATTGCTTGGATGGTATGTCGTTTATCGCCGACCACTCGGTTGACGCGATAATTTGCGACTTGCCCTACGGATAACGGCACGACCCGCAACCCGTGGGACTGCGTGATTCCGCTCGACAAGCTGTGGGCGCAATACAAGCGCATCTGCAAGCCGTCCGCGCCCATCGTGCTGTTCAGCCAGCAGCCGTTCACCTCGGCGTTGGTGATGAGCAACCCGAAAATGTTCCGATATGAATGGATATGGGAGAAGCAAAACGGCACGGGGTTCTTGAACGCAAAGAAAATGCCGCTAAAAATACACGAAAATATCGTTGTGTTCTACAAAGACCTGCCGACGTACAACCCCATAATGCGGAAAGGGTTTGAGCCGTACAAATGTCAGACAGGCAGACAAGGCACGAATTACGGCAAGTTTGAGAAGGTCAAGACAATCAGCAGCGGCGAGCGTTACCCTATCGACATCATTCAATACGACCGTGATGCAGACGGATTCCACCCCACGCAAAAGCCTATTTCGCTAATACGCTATCTAATAGCGACTTACACCAACGAGGGGGAGGTAATTTTAGACAACTGCTCTGGCAGCGGCACGACGGCGGTCGCCGCAATCAGAGAAAAACGCCACTTCATCGGCTTTGAACTCAACAAGGAATACTACGACGCATCCATCAGGCGCATAAAAGCCGAACAGATGCAAAAGACATTATTTTAGGTACTTGGCAAGACCCACAATCGGGCGGCGTTTTAAGGGGACGCAGCCCAAAAACGAGGGGGGCATCGCACAAACGGTGTCCCCCTTTCCTTTGCCTCATCGCAGACCCTACCACATATACGAGCGGTCGGTAATCGTGCTCAGACCGTAGATTTCGTCAGGCTCTAACTCGCCGTAAATCTTGTTAGCCTCGTCGAGGAAGCGTCGGCGGTCGCTCTCCGAAATGGAGAAAGAAATGCCGTTTTCGCTCACTGACGAGGGGCAGAACGCGAGCCACTTGTAGATGTCGGCGGTGGCAAGGCGGAAAGATGCGGCTGCGCGTGTCTCCGCGTCCGTGGTCGCGTCGGGTGTCAGTCCGCGTTTCTCGCATACGTCCTCAATGGTCGCGTCGGGGATAGGAAACAGGTTAATCTGCCGCAGGGATTCTCTTATCGTCATAATCTTGATATTTTAAGGGTTTCGTGTCATAATTTCGTTTTGCCTGAGAGCCAACGCTCCAACTCCTCTTGTTCAAGGACGTAATCAATGAAGCCATCGTCCTCCCCCATTGCGCGGAGCATCGTTTCCGTGGTGATAGCGCAGCCGTCGGGCGTGTCCCCTATCGCTTTCTGCGTTTGCGCCGTCCCTTCGGCGGTGGACGCTTTCAGGCATTCCACGTCTGACACAGACAAGTAGTCGCCGTCGTATTCCTTTGGGTCGAAGTCGGGGTTGCTGAGTGCGGCGGCTGTCCTTTGCGGTATGGGTGTCGTGCCTTGGCGCGTGTAGGTGTCCCGCAATATGCTGCGACCGTACTTGGAGAGGTGGAGCATATCGGCGTGGAAAAGGCGGCGGCATATCTCCGTCGGCTCTTTCTCCCCCTGCATCATCAGGAGGCGCACGGCGTTCTCGGCTGTATGTATCGAAAAAGACATATTTTTTTATGATTTACACCGCAAAAATACACGGTGGCGGCAATTTCCAAAAGTCAGGGCAAAGTGATAAAAAAATATGACATTGTGGGGGTGAGGCTTGGTGTTTTCTCGGCATTTTTGGAGACAAACGCCCTTTGATGTTATAAAAAAATATCTCTTTCACGCAAAAACAGAAAAAAAATGCGCGTATGCAGACCGAAAAAAAGAAAAATTTTTATAATATTTTTTGAAAAAAGTTTGCACAATCAAATATTTTGATTTATTTTTGCGCAATCAAAAACAAAAAAAGGAAATTATGGATTTGAAGTTTTCTGAAATAGCCGCCGACACAATCGGCAACGATGCGGATGGCTACGTTCCCGTTGACGACGTGACGGATGGCGGGGTGTTCGTACAGCGCACCCTCCGCAGCGAGTATTTCCCATGCTCCGCGTGGGTATGCTCAAACTTCGGCGTAATGTCGGACAGCGTATGGATAGGCTACAAGTTCGGATACTACCCCCTTGTATTCCTGCCCGTGCTGACAACATTGTTCGGCATAGACCTCGCCATCCTTTTCATAAGGAACGTGGTTTTTTACGTCCTCAAACGGCTGTTTGATTTTGTCATTGACGGCATCAAGCCGTTTGCAAAAATCATAATGGGCGCGGCTGCGGTCGTCCTCGTAACGCTTTTTTTAAGCAATCAAGGGTGGGACGGTCTAAACGCCCTATACAAAACTATGTGTGAATGGTTAAGTGGCTCAGGAAAATAGTACGGATTGTGTGGCGGCTGTCAGTAGTCGTCTTGGTGGTGTGGCTCGGCTGCCTTGCGGTGGTCAACCATTACTATCAGGACGTTACGACCTGTTTCAATCAGGGGAACGCCGCCGACACCGTGCTGACCATCACCATACACCACGACGCGGTAGAACTTGCAAAAAAGGTGTCTCTTAAAGACATTGACAAGTTCCACGAGGAGGTGCGCAAGTGGTCTTGTGGGTTCGCCTACAACTACTACATCACCCCCGACCGCATCTACAAGGTGCGCTACGACAAAAACAAAGGTGCGCACGTATTGAACAACAACACCGCCAACATCGGAATTTGTCTGCACGGCAATTTTGATGTTGAGCGTCCGACCCTCAAACAACAAATTTTGTTAATATGTTTGGTCAACTACCTTGCTTGGAAGTACGACCTGACAAAAGACAAAATCAAAATCCACAGAGATTGGGACGGTCAAGGCGGAACAAGTTGTTGCGGAAAAAATTTTGACAAAGACAAATTTTTAACATACATATACACGGAATAATGGAAGAGTTGATGAGATATGATGAGGCGCAGCGTTACTTCGACACCTCAACCAATACGGTGGGGACGGTGAGGTATGCCGACGAGGGCGAGCCGTGGTTTCACTCCGAAAACGGCACGGACAGCCACGCCGTCGGGGTGGGGGACTTCTTAATTCCTTACCGCGACTTCTCCACCCTATTGGGGGTGTTCATCATCGCCGCAAAGCAAAACGCTCAACTTGCCCTACAACAACGTTGCGACAACGATACGACAGAAATGCGACAGGAATGCGACAGCATCACGACAACGCCGCCACAGCATCACGACAACACCGCGACAGCATCCAGCACGTCGTCATACCGCGACACAACGGCGGCAAGGAACGCCAAAAAGCCGCCGTTGACTACGAAAAAGATTGTGAAACTTCACGCGCAGGCGTTGGAGAAAATCACTGAGAAAGGCTGGGTGAAAAGCATTTCCGAAGGCGTTTACAGCAACGTGTACGCCTTGCCGAGCAACGTGCCGCAGTACATCGTGGACGCAATCAACGCGCTCGGCATTGTGCGACCCGACGGCAGGGCGTACACGCAGGAAACACTCTCCCCCGTTGTTTCGGCTTACAAAACCGAAAGCCGACCGTCAAAAATCAAAATTATCTACACGGTTGTTTTGGCGGTTTTGTTGGCGGTTTTGTTGACAAGGGGGTGCAACTATCTTACGACATCGACATCTACGCCGAAACAAACGGAAACGACGCGACAAACATCAAAAACAAATCAAAACAACGTTGTTTTTGTTTTTGATGCCGATAAAATCAAAAGCATCTGCAAGGCTAAGGGGTGGCAACTCACGGACTACCGTGTCAGCCTCATCCTCAAAAAGACCTTTGCGGACGAATACGAACTCACGGCGGAGATTAGCCGCCAATACAACGAAATGATAAAGGCTATGCAGAAATGAAAGGAATAATTGGAATTGTGGTGGCGGTGGTGATTATCGCCGTCGCCGCCAACTTCGTCATAGACCTTTGCAGCGGCAGCGTTAGCAAGGCGTACTTTGACGAAAGGATTAACGCTATTGAGTGTAAAATTGACACTTTAACGGCGCACCTCGGCATCGTGGAGCGCAAGATTGACACCCTCACGGTCAAGGTTGAGGCTATTGAGTGTAATTCTGACACTATAAAAAACCAAGTACGCGAGAATAGTTGGAAGTTGGACGTAATCAAGTCCGACATCAACGAAATGAAAGGCAATAAGGGCGAGCCGTTTGAGTTCCGCCTGTTCTGATATACCCACCCAAAGAAATGAAAAATGTTCAATCACAAGCGAGATATAAGGCGTATCTTCGAGAGTTTCACCGACCGCGACTTCTACACGGTGATTGCCGACTTTTTCGAGTTGTCCGCAATCAGTTTCCGCAACGCCGTACACCTCGGCAAAACGCGGCAAGTGTATGAGGAGCGGTACGAAAACACACGCAAAAAGTACACAGATGAGCAATTCCACAAGTTTACGGTGGCTCTTGGTCTTTTGATGGACGACATCAAGGCATCAATGGACGCGGGCGAGTTGTGCGATTGGTGCGGCGAACTCTATATGGAGAGCGGCACTTCCAACTCCCGAATGGGGCAGTACTTCACGCCCTACACCGTGTCAAAGGTTACGGCGCAGATGGCGGTGCGTGAGGACGAGGTGAGGGCGAAACTAAACGGAAACCCCGATGCCGTGTTCACTCTCTACGAGCCGACCTGCGGCGCGGGCGGTCTTATTATCGCCGCAATCGAAAAACTGATGCAACTGCGGATAAACTACGCCCATAACATCTTCGTTGATTGTGGCGACATAGACAGCCGATGCGTACACATGACGTATCTTGTCTTATCAGTGCTTGGCGTTCCTGCCGTGGTGCGAAAGGGCGACGCGCTGATGTTGAAATACACCGAGGCGTGGTTCACACCTGCCTACATCTTCAATTGTGCGCACTTTTACCGCCAAATAGGGGACGGAAGTTACCCCTACACGGCGGTGGTTGTGAAATCAACTGCACAACCAAAGACCACAACAAAGACCGACAAACACGGTCAATATGTATTGGAATTATTTTAAAAAATGGAAAAATGATACTAAAAATAATTTTAATCGCCTTATGTGCTAACCTTTTATACACAAATGCAAGCCTGATGATAGAGGCGAGCGCGGAGGTGTCGCGTGGAATGACCGCCCTTATGGTCTTTTTCGCGCTGACATACAGCCTCATCTCCACCCTCTCATTGTTCAAGTTGCAGTCGGCTTTTACGGCGGTGTGTTTTGCGATTTTGGACGGTTTCGCCGTGTATTCCCATTTGAGCGTACACGGCGAGAACTTCAAGACCGTGGTGGGCGTGTATTTCGGCATTTACACCACTTACACCCTCATTGTAGCCTACATAATCAAGCGTCAGGAAGATAAGGCGGCGACTACCGACAAGGTGGATGGTCACGATGCGGCGTATTGGTACAAGTGTTTTTTGTTCCAAAAAGACCGTGCCGACAAAGCAAAACAGCCCGTCAACGAAATTGCCGAACCGACACCCATTCCCGCACCTACCACGGAGGCAAGGGCGGCTATCTCGGCGACACAGACAGCCGAGCCTGAACTGCCTATGATGCAGACCGTGGCGACGCAGACACCGACAAAAAAGCCGTTCCAAATCCAAGGAATGACGGACGATGAGGCGAGGGAGTTGCTGTCCGTCAAAAGGGCGTTTGCAAGGGTGAAGGACACCAGCGAGCGCAGGGCAAGGGCGGCGCAGATACAGAGCGAGACGGTCAAGGCGGAAATATGCCGAATTTACGGTTTGAATTTGTAAAATTAAATCAAATTATTAACTTTGCACCCAAATTTTAATACTATGGAAGAAAAGGACAACATCACAGCAACCGAGGCACCCGCTCAGGCGGAAAAACCCAAGAACAACGGATGGGGCGGATATAGGCGCGGCGCGGGTCGAAAATCGCAATTCGCAGGCGCAAAAAAGACCGTGGCGGCACGGCTGTCCCCCGACTTGTACGCATTTATGCAGATGCAACCCAACAAGTCGGAAGTGATAGAGGCGGCATTGCGCCTATGGGTCGAAAAACAAGGAATAAAATTGTAAAACAAGGGGCATCACATTGCTGCGGTGTCCCTTTGTTTGTCTGTCTGTTACCTGTTTGCAAGCCACTTGTCCCTTTCGGCGCGGCACTCCGCAAGGGTGGGACGGACGATTGAGAAGAGTTCGCCGTCAGACGTGCGGTAGTCGTAGTGATATGCGGTGGGTGTTTTGCGGCTGTGGGTAGAAAATTTTTCGTATTTCTCCGTGCCGTTGGCGTTGCAGGTAGAAACGCCGTTTTTAGTCATTGTTGCCATTATCCTTTGTATTTTTCTGTTAAAAACTTATCGAATTTTTCGCGGTGTTCGATGTCGAGTTCAAGATAGAAACGGCAGAAAACGTCCGCTCCTGAATAACGGTGGGCGATTGCCGTCCACTTGTTGAGGTAGTGGGCGTACATCACGCTGCCCCTTGGCTCGATTTCTGCGATAAAATCTTCGGGGCGTGAATAGTTGTAGCACCACAAAATTACTTTGTTAACAATGCTTTTTTGTGCCATAATTTAGCGGTTTTTAGTGGGGGGGGGATTGCCGTCCCCCCCGTGGTCTACATTGAGAGTAATACGACTTCTTTTACTTCGTCGCCGTCGTAATTGTAAATTTTTTCGTCGTCCACGACCTTGTGAGTGTTGTGGTAGTCGCTGTACGTTACGTTGGCGGTGTCGATTGTGCCGACCTTGTTGGCGGTTACCGTGCCCCAATAGTCGTGGGACGGTGCGGCGGTCATTACCTCGGTGTCAGGGTCAAACTGACTGAGGGCGTCGATGATTTGTTGTACGGTCATAATGTTGTGTTTTGAATGTTTAACTTAATTTCGTTTTCAGGTCTCCGATACGGCGGTAAAATCCCGCCGTGTGCGGCGATGCGCCCAAATTCAGGCGGGTGTAGTCGTAGTGGTGGATAAATTCGTGCAGCAAAGTGTCTGCAAGTGTCTTTATCGCCACAATTTGCCGTTTTACGGCGGTTTTGTTAAACAGCGTTATCACCATAGACAAAGGGGCGTAATTGCCGAGCGTCTTTGAGTGCAGGCTGCCTCGGCTGTTTGTAGAATGAGGCTGCGCCCTGTCTGTTACGACCACCGAAACACGCGGCATTTTGAATTTGCCGCAAAGGTAGTCGCAAAGTGATTGCGCCGTTTTTTGGCGGTTGGCGGCTGTTTCGTTGGAGTTCAGGACAGCCTGAAATTCTTTTTTTGAGAATTTGGAGAGGGCAACCGCCACCACCGTGTTTGACTTAATGTATGTTGCGTCGTCTGTTTTCATTTTCTTTGCGTTTTTTGAATGTTAGACAATTTTTACGTTAAGACGGCGATCGCCTTGTGGCTCTACTTCAAACTGATAACCCTCGGCTACCAACTCCATTATGGTGTCGGTTTTCAGCACGCCTTCTATCTTTACCACCCAAGTGTCGCTGTACCCAAGATGGCGGATGGTTTTGTTGTAGTCTTTGAATATTTTTTCTAATGTCGTTTTCATTTTTCAGCCCTCCAAATTTTAAAAGTTAGTGTTTTTGTTTTGTTTGTACTTATTTAAACGCAAAATTATTAAAAGTGTTTCATAAAATCAAAAATATTTTTGTAGATTTTTACAAAATATTTTTCAACTTGTTTAAAATCAGTGTTTTATAAAGATAAAAATTTTGAAAATATTTTATATTTTCTTTGTTTTTGACTTACATATATATAATGATGTTTTAAGATTTTCGATTTTAGGGGTGTTTTTTGTCTGTATTGATGCAATAATCAACAATCTTTTATAAATGCCTAAAATCAAAGAAAAACAGGCATACAAAAGAAAATTTGCACCCTGAAACATTCATATATATATAGATGTAAGATTTATATAAATATCAATCAATCAAAAAAAATATTTAAAAAAAATGTCTTTGTAAATTGCTTATTTTTAGGCATTTGAAAAATATTTTAAAAAAAAGTTTGAAAAAAGTTTGTGTTTTATGAAACATTTTTAATAATTTTGCGTTTAATAAAGTACAAACAACAAACAAAGTAACTAACTTTAAAAACACTACTAAAATGAAAAAATATTTTGCAACTTGCAACTATGTTTACATAATGTTTGAGATTGATGCAAACACGTACAAAGAGGCTTGCAAAGTCCCCAAAAAAGTTTACCCCCTGCCTTATGGCACATACGGCATCAGGGTTGTGTCTGAGGACTATGTAAAGCAAAACAAAATTGAGTGGTACTCCGACAGCCACCCCACCTATTGTGTACGTGAAAACGGCACGCTGTCCCAAACGGTGTATTATGACAACGAAAAAGCATATATGGAGGCGTTTGAAAACGCTAAGCGCACCCTGAGCCCTGTTACTTACACCCTGAGCCAAAATCCCAAATATAAGGCGGAGGGCGTTTTGGAGGCTAACTTGACAGATTACGACTACGCTAATATGATACAGCACGAATGCGAGGTTTACAACGGTTGGCTGTGGTTTAGGGAGTACCCTAAAAATTACAGCGAGTCAACGTTGACGGTAAGTTGTGAATTTTTGCACGGCGAGTTTGATTAATCATTTAACACCATACGACTATGAAACAATATGCAGTTTTGCTTATCCTTACAGGTATTGCGCACGATGCGCAAGTCCTTTGGCACAAAAGCGACACCCCCTACGGATTTTGTTTCTTCACCTTTGAAACAGACCGATTTGGCGGCAGTTTTCTGCAAGTCACCGTTGACAACGACGGCAACATCAAAAACACCACCGACCAACGCCAAATGACAATCGCGGACGTTAAAAACGCCGTGCCGAAATTGCGCGACGAACTCCTGAAACACCGCGATTTGGCTGCATTGGCGGACTTTATAAACAGCCAAAACGAAGACTAAATATTAACAGGCGGGGCGATAGCATCAAACCGCCATAAAAACCGCAAAAATTATGTTAAAATCAGAGTTTACAGCGCGGACGGGGTTTGTACCCACCGACAAAATATACCGCCAAATCGAGCGGCAATATATGGCATCAGACCTCGACAAGGACGCCTTCTGCAAGCAATGGGTGCGCAAGGGCGGCATCAAAAAAGCATCAGCCCAAATGGTGCAAGACATCGAGGCGTTGTTACGATATTGCAAGGGCGTGGATTTTCTGACTATGAAACGGCTCTACAATACATCGTACAAAGAACTGATAGCCGACCTGCGGCGGCGGTTTGTTTACGGTTAACAAAAATTAACGTTTATGATGGCATCTAAATATTGTTATATCAGAAAAAAAATGTAATTTTGTGATACTAAAAAATCAAATATTATGAAATACACTTCAATATCCGAAATTACCCCCCATCCTGCATATTGGATTAATGTTGCCAGCCACGAAAAAAACGGCGGCGACATCAGTCAGATGTGCAGACAAGGGCTGGGCGTAACCGTGGACGAGTTTCACGAAATAATCAAGTTTGTGGCGGACAATTACAAGCCAACGGCAGACGAATTGAAAAACCACCCCGTTGATGATTTGACGATAACGGGGCGGTGGGCTAAGTTGTCGAAACGCGAGCAGGACAGAATAGCCAGCAGTCTGTACGACGACTAAATTTTCAGTTGCCGCGCTTTTTCGTAGTATTCACGGGATTGTTGCTCTATTTTCTTTGCCTTTCGGGAGGTTGCCTTTAATACGCGATGCTCCTCATAGTATTTATGCCCTAATCCCGCAGGGAATCCCGTGGCTTGGAGTTTGTTGAATATCCTTTCGGGCAGGATGGCGCGGCTGTCCTCTACTGGCATCTTGGCGTAAAACATTTGCGGCGTCACCACTTGTATTTCCATCGTGTGTCCCCCTACGTTGACATTCGCAATATATCCCTGATAGCCGATAAAATTTTCAGGCTCTTGCTTCTTCTCCCTTGTAACTTTAAAGTTTTTGTTTAACGCTTCAATTACCGCTTCGCGTTGACTTTCGTCGCAAATAAAGGTATTACGAGCAAGGTCTTTTATGTCGCGTATGGTTACGGCTGGCTGTTCCTTTTCCGCGTTCTCCTTGGTGTCGGCTTTCATTTTGCGGAGTGCGCTGTTTAAGGACTTGAAATTAATAGGCGAAACGTCAACCCCCAATTCCTTTGCTATGCTTTCACACTTTGCTTGCATTTCGGGGGCGGCGGCTCTGACTTGCTTGACATAAGACCAAGCCTCCTTGTATTCACGCAGTTTTTTCCTTATCCTTTTGCGTTCCTCACGTGAACGCGGCTTCGTGGCGTATTGTTCGTGTGGTGTTCTTTGTGTGTTGTCTGCCATAATTTATTATTGATTTAAATTTTGCAAATTTAATACTTGTTTTTTTTTGTATAAAGTTACGTTTATTTTAGAGTAAATAAAGCATTGTAAATTAATGTTTTGCATTATATTTCAAAAAAGTGCAAAAATATTTTGTGATTTATGAAACATTTTATAACTTTGCATCGTTAAACAAAATGAAAACAGACAATAAACAAAAACACTAACTTTTAAAACTTAAAGCAATGAAAACGACAAAAGAAACAAGGGCGGTTGTTTGCAAGATGATGCACAGCCTGATGGTGCAGGGCAATATGACAAAAAGCGAGGCTATGGCGATGGCTTGGGCTAACGTCAAACTCGCCGACGCTCTCAAAAGGACAATATGCAAGTTCACCTTCGTCAAGGTGGACGGTACGGTCAAGGTGGCTGTGGGTACGCTCAAACCCTCGATGCTGCCCGAAAAAAGCCGCAATGCGGGCGATATTGACTATAACGTACAGAGATATTTTGACGTTAAACAGCAAGGCTGGCGATGCTTCAAACGCATCAATCTTGTTGCGGCATAAGTGCGCGTAAAAAGGCGGTTTTGATGCTGAAACGATGGCATTAAAACCGCTTAAAAATAATTTGAAAAATGTTTGCACAATCAAAAATAATATCATATCTTTGCAATTAATAAGTTAAACAAAACCATAATAATATGCCAACAATAATAAAAGATTGTTTTGGACAATATGGCGAGGCGTTTGACCTGATTATGCGAAAAGAGTTCGCATATCCAATCCTGACGGGCAAAAAGAAATTGGAGTTCAGGCGTCCAATACCGCTGTATTGCGCAAAGTTTTTAAAAAAATGGCGGTATGCAGACCGACACGACCCCGACTATTTCGTGCCGAAGGACATTCGGTGCGTACACTTCCACGACTACGGCAACCGTTGGTTTCTTGACATAGGCATTGAATATGTGGATACGTTCACTTTTCACGCCAACTCGTTGCCGTACTTGCACAAATACGGGCATTATGAGTATGACGAGGACATAAACAGAGTGCCGAAGCGTATCCCTGAGAATAAGGCGCACTGGATGTTCGCCCTGCCTGTGTTAGAAGTCATAGACACAAACCTCGACTTGTCGGTACTCCCCAAGGGGGTGGAGGTCTATACTCACGCTATCCCCGAAGGGTACGAAATACCCGCTGATGTCGCCGTCGCCAAGATAAAAGAATACGAAACGGCAAAAAAAAGGCAGCAAAAACAGCGTGCGACTTTTCTCACAACTTAGCCTGATGTATATTTGTGGCGCGATTGAAAGCATAATCGCGCCACAAATTGTTTAATCATTAAAAATGTTGCAACTATGACAAGAGAAATGCTTATGAAAGAGCCGCCAAAAGACAACGGCGAAGCCGAGGAGGAGGTTAAGCGTCCGAATCGTGGCACAAATCCGAGTACGTCGTACACCAGACGAGTAAGGCAGATGAGAAGGGGCAACAGGAAATAGTCTTTTTCTCGCTGATGGCTAACGGCATCTAAACCAAACAAACCAACCTAAAACCAAACTCGATTGTGGGGCGCGGGCGTTGTTCCGCTCCCCACTTTTTTCGCCCCTCTGACTTTTCATTTTTGCCGCCGTCCCCTAAATTCGCAGCCGAAAAAATCAAACAAAACAAACAATAATTATGAGCAAGGCTACCGACTGCATCAAACGAATTGCGGAACAGACGGACAAAATTTTATTATTCCATTCCGCGACGGGCAAGGACAGCATCGTAATGCTCGACCTTTGCGCCCCTTACTTCAAGGAAATTGTGTGCGTGTTTATGTACGTTGTCCCCGACTTGCAATGCGTGAACCGCTACATCAGGTGGGCGGAGGCTATGTACCCGAATGCGCACTTTATCCAATGCCCCCACTTCAACGTTTCCTCTTACGTCAAGTACGGCTATCTTGGCTGCGAGACCAACCCCGACCAAAAACTCCTCAACCTTGCCGACATCACTGAGATAGCGCGGCAGAAGACAGGCGTACAATGGGCGTTCTTCGGAATGAAGGAGGCGGACTCCCTGCAACGGCGCGTCTTCCTTAGAACCTACACCGTGCCGTGCTACCAAAAAAACGGCGTTACAATCACCGTGGACAAGCAGAACGAAATTGTCATAACCTACCGCCCCGCAGACCAAGACGCGGACAAGGTGACGGTGACAAAGGCACAGAAAGACGCGACGTTCCGCGACCTCAAAGATGCGCTGTCCGCCGCAGAACTGCCCGACATCTTCGCCAACGTCAAAGACGACGCGCCGCTTGCCCCACAGGTGCTGTACAAGGTGGGTTTCAAGGACAGCGACGGCATCAACTGGAAGACTAAAAAGGCATACCCCCTGCACCTCTACAAGCACAAGGACATAGAGAAGTACATCAAGGACAAGAGCCTCATCACCAACGTTGACTATGGCGAGGGAATGTTCAAAAAGGCGACATCAAGCGGCGAGAGCGTGGATAGCCCCGTGTTTCTTAACTACCTGCGCAACAACTTTCCCTCTGATTTGGAGCGTGTTTTCGCCCAATATCCCGACGCACGGCGGCTTCTGCACGATTTCGACGCGACGATGGCGCAATATGTTATGCCTGACACTGACGACGCGGAGGCATAGCACCGACTTTGCAGCCGTCTGTGTTTGATTTATATTTGCACAATCAAAATAGTTTCAACATTTTCCGACCAATGGCAGCAACCAACATAAAACAGAGCGTGACTAAGACCGTCAAACGCTCGCAAATCAACCTCAACGCCCTGAACCCCAAGCGGCACTTGGAGGACGCAATCAACACTCAGGCGCGAAACATCAGGAAAGTGGGCATACTTGGCGGCATCGTGGTAAACTCCACCACAAACAACCTCTTGGACGGACACCGCCGACTTCTCGCCCTCGACCAACTGAACAGGTATGACGGAACGCCCGAGACGGACTACGATGTAAAGGTTGAGGTCTGCGAACTCTCCGAAAAGGCGGAGAAGGAGCAAATGACGTATATGGCGGTCGGGAACACAGCCGCCGACCTCGACTTGATAGCAAAGTACATCGGCGACATCGACACCAAGGACATCGGACTGACCGACGCACAAATTAAGGCGTTGGAAATGTTCAACATCACCGACGACGACGTGTTCAACGTGCCGACAAAAGAGGGCGGCGCATCCAAAGAAGTCGAGGAGTTCTTCAACTTCCTGCCGTCCGCCACCGTTCCCGTCAAAGGCACGGAGAACCTCACCGATGATGAGAAGAAGGCAAAGGTCTTGGAGGGCAAGGCTCTCAACCGCGAGAACTCCGAAAGGTACGACGCGACCGCCCGTGCGCAGGTAATCCTCAGTTTTCAGGACTTGGAGGCAAAGGAATACTTCTGCTCCCTGATAGGCGAGGAGGGCGAGGTGGACGTATGCGACGGCGGCAAGGTCATAGAGTTATTGGAGAGCCGATAGCACAACAACCTAAAAACACAAGGCAATGGCAAACAGCAAGGGCAAAGTCAAAGTTAAAGACAAAGCCAAGGTAAAGGAAAGGGGCGTAAAGGACGGCGTGGGTCGATACCCGAAACACGACTACGAATCGGACGACTTCTACATCGCCTTGGCAGCGTTGGCGCGTTCAGGCTATTACGACAACGAGATAGCCGACGAACTCCAACTCGCGCCCGAGGTGTTCAGCCGAATGAAGAACGGCAAGTACGACAAATGGGACGAGGAAAAGCGCGAGCGGGTCAGCGCACGGATACGCACCACCTTGGAGGTGGCAAGGCGCAAGACCAACAGCCTTGTGCGTTCCACGTATCTGAAAATGGCACTTGGCGCAAAAAAATTAACTAACGTGACGCGGCGGTACATAGAGGACAGGTGCGAGTGTGGCGGTCAAGACCCCCACTGCCCTTACTGCGGCGGCATCGGCAAGGTTGTGACGGACAAGTGCATAATTCAGGAGACGGAGGCGGAAATGCCGCCGAACATGCAGGCGTTGGCTACTTGGCTGCACCACCACGACCCCGAGTGGGTCAAGACGGAGGCGGGCGTGTCTGACACTAAGGAGATACAGGAAGCGAAGAAAGGCATCGACATCGAGGCTTGGGTGACTGCAATGGTCACGGACAAGGAACTCACGGCGACGCAGAAACTTGCAATCGTAGCCAACAACACAGCCGCCCCCGACGACATACAAGAGGCGGCGGCAACTAACATAAACGGATAGAAGATGATACAACTTGCGGACGTATATAATCCGATGTACTTGGAAAAGGACAAGATGATAATACTTGTCACGGGCGGGCGTGGCTGCGAGACACCGACACAGAAAATCATTATGGCGGACAATTCCGTAAAGATGATTAAGGACATCCACGTGGGCGAACAGGTGATGGGCGACGACTTCACGCCGCGCACCGTAATCGGCACGATGCAGGGCAGGGGTATGATGTACCGCGTCCAGCAGTCGGACGGCGAGGACTACCTTGTCAACGCGAGCCACATTCTGACCGTTTCGGACGGGAAATACGTTGACGACGTTAACATCATCGACTTCATAAAAAACCGCTATGCTTGGCGAAATTTCAAGGGTTTCAGGGTGGAAAGGACAGCCGACGGCATACGCCGCGTCTATTCAGACCTTACAATCACCCCCCACGGCAAGGACGTATGGTGCGGAATATCCCTCGACGGCAACCAACGCTACCTCCACGCCGACGGCACGGTGACGCACAACAGCGGCAAGTCCTTCGCCACGGGCGCGTTCATCGAGCGTCTGACGTTTGAGGCGTTCCCCAAACCCGACAACCCCGACGAGAAGATAACCCACACAATCCTTTACACCCGATACACAATGGTATCCGCCAATATGTCCGTCATTCCCGAAATGATGGAGAAGATAGAACTTGACGGCGTGTCTAAGTATTTTTCATCGTCGAGGGGGGACGTGCGCAACATCCTGACGGGTGCCAAGATAATGTTCCGAGGCATCCACACGTCAAGCGGCAACCAAACCGCTAAATTGAAGTCAATACACGGCATTACGACCTTTGTGGTTGATGAGGCGGAGGAGTGGACGAGTGAAGCGGAATTTGACAAGATTATGCTGTCAATTCGTCAAAAGGGCATCAAGAACCGCATCATTATCATTATGAACCCGACGGACAGCAACCACTTCGTCTATCGGCGTTTCATCAAGGACACGCACAAGGTGGTGGACTTTGACGGCGTTCCCGTCCAAATCTCCACACATCCTAACGTGCTGCACATACACACCACCTACCTCGACAACATCAAGAATTTGAGCGAGGACTTCATAAAGGAAACGGAGCGCATCAAGGCGGAGAACCCCGAAAAGTACGCGCACACGGTTATGGGTCAGTGGGCGGACGTTGCCGAGGGCGCAGTGTTCAAGAACTGGGGTGTGGTTGATGAGTTCCCCGATTACGCAAAGAAGATTGCACTCGGTGTGGACTTTGGGTATGCCGCAGATTTCACCGCCATTGTACGGTGCGGAATCGTCGATAACAGGCTGTATATTGAGGAGATTTGCTATCAGACAAAAATGCTCGTTTCTGACATCGTGGCGGCTCTCAAACCCTATAAAGGCACGACCGTAATTGCAGACAGCGCAGACCCCCGACTGATACAGGAGATTTTCAACGCGGGAATATTGATTTACCCCGTTATCAAAGGCGGCGGCTCTATCCTTGCGGGCATCGAGAAAATGAAGGATATGGAGATGTTTGTAACGCGGAACAGCCTGAACTTACAAAACGAACTAAGAAATTACGTGTGGGACAGGGATAAGAACGGAAACTACATCAACAAGCCCGTGGACAGGGATAACCACTGCTTTGTTGGCGAGACGCTGGTAATCACCAAGAGGGGGGCGGTGCGTTTTGACCGTCTCAAACTTTCCGACAAGGTGCTGACCGTCGGCGGCTACCGCAGGATAACGCGGTTTTTCAACCAAGGAACTAAAAAGGCTGTCACGGTGCGCCTCATCTTTGGCGGCTCTTATGTGGAGTTGACAGCCACGCCCGACCACAAGGTGCGCACTTTGCGCGGGTGGGTGGAATTGGAGAAATTGAAGGTCGGGGACGTTGTTTTCGTGTTCGAGAGCGGCAAATCACGCGGCATATTCAGTTATACGCTCACCGCGATAGAATACAGAGCCTACGCGATGCGTCAGGTGTACGATATTGAGGTAGAGGAACGGCACGAATTTTTTGCAAACGGCGTACTCGTTCACAATTGTTTAGATGCGTCACGCTATTATGTCTTGGGGCAAATTTTGGGTCAAATCACAAAACCCGTCAGGTACGATGGCGGGGCATTAGGAATATTCTAAAACAAATACAATATGAAGAACAAACTATTTTTAAGGAACGAGGGCGGCAAGCGTTTCGCCGCCATTGACATCGACGCAATCACTTATTTTTCCTGCATCAAAGACGTGGATTTTGTACGCGTCGAAATGTGGCTACCCACGGGTCGGCTGTCCGTAGGCTCAAAGACGACCCGATAGAGATTGTGTCGAGTTCCACGGATTAAGTAAAGTCCATCACGCCGCGCCGATTGAAAACATCAATGCCGTTGGCGAAGTGCCGCTGCAAGGATTGAACCCACTGCGGCAGCGGAACACGGCGGGACAGCAAGCCGTTTATTTCGTTGTAGAAGGCGGTGCATACGGCGTTGATGTCGGATTGGTCGTACTCGCAATAGCCGCAGTTATACGCCTCGTCCACGTTGGAAATAAACATAGACGTAGCCACGGCGGACAGGTGATGCTCGGCGCAAAACTCGGACGCATTGCACCAGCAGCAAAAGACGTTACGCGCCATAATGTCGTCCATGTTGTTTTCGTGGATTATGTAGTCGCCCTTTTGTATGTCGGGGAACAGCAAGCTGTATTGTGTGCCGTGTCCCGTCAGTATGAGGGTGCCGGTCTCGGCGGCAAGGGCGGCGTGTACTTGGCTCTCCCAGTCCACGGAGCGCGGGGTGATTTCGATTGTTCGGGCGTTTGACAGCCCGCGCCACATCAGCGGCAGCAGCGAGCAGTCAACGTCGCCCATATTGGAATATATGATGGTCATAATTTACGAAATAAAAAAATAAGACATAATTTCGGATTTTGTCATACCAGCCATCGTTTCAATGAGCATCTCGCGCCCATCGTCGACATCGTTGTATATAACAAGAACCTCATCGCCAGTAGCAAACTGACCGCAAAAAAGTTGTATTTGCTCGTCGGAAAATCCCTTTTGCCTTACGACTTCTTGGACGGCTCTTGTCGCCCAGTAATCGGCGCGTGCGCTATAATCGCAAGCCTTTGATAACATTGTTTTATAGTCCATTTCTTTGTTTGTTTTCATTTTAGCAATTTTCTTTTATGATGTTTTCAACATATTTCACCACGGCGTAGCCGTCCTCTTTCGTCAGGCGTTTGCCGTATAAATTAAGATTTTCTGCCGCGTCTGCAAAGACCTCGGCGGCAAGTTGACCGTCAAAGTCGCAAACCATCAATAAATACAACATAAGCGTTGTAAATACACCGTTATACTCTCCCATAGTCTATTGCTTTAAAACGTTTAATATTTGCCGTTGCAGCGCACATTTGCCGCCGTCGTATTGCGTTTTTAGGGCGACCGCAGCCGCCCGTGGTTACTTTTTTGCCGATTTGCGCTCTGCAAACATCTGTCTGTCGAACTCTTTAACATAGTCAACATACGCTTGTCCGTAGATTGCAGCCTCTCGCTCTTCGTTGCGTTTCGCCCATTCTTTGTAATAGAATGCAACATACTTTTGCACATCAATATTTTTGAGTGCATCTTTGAATTGGTTGCTTTCGTGTGCCATCGTGATTATTGCAGCCTTTGAAGTGTGGTGTATTGCATCATACGCCGCAGAACTGCAAGAAATTAGACATTTTGGGTCGCTTAATTTTATCTCCCAATGGCTACCCTTGTATGCCTTGCCAAACTCCTGCGTGTAATAGTCTGCATCGGATACAAGTTTTGCATTAATGCTGATTGCGCCATTGTCGCTTTTAATGTTTATCTGTCGTGCTGTTATCATTTTCTTATGCTTTTTAAAGTTAGTTACTTTGTTTGTTGTTTGTACTTTGTTAAACGCAAAATTATTAAAAATGTTTCATAAAATCAAAAATATTTTTGTAGATTTTTACAAAATATTTTTCAACTTGTTTAAAATCAGTGTTTTATAAAGATAAAAATTTTGAAAATATTTTGTATTTTCTTTGTTTCTGACTTACATATATATAATAATATTTTAAGATTTTCGATTTTAGGGGTGTTTTTGTCTGTATTGATGTAATAATCAACAATCTTTTATAAATGCCTAAATTGCCCCAAAATGCACCCTAAAAAGAAAATCTTGCACCCCTGAAACATTCATATAAAAAGCAATATAAAGTTAAAAAAAACTCTCTCAAAAATACAAGTAAAACCAACTTGATAAAATGTAAATGTTTACAATACATTTTTGTTCTTTGCTAAAATGCTGTTTTTCAACATTCTAACATCTAAAATGTAAAGTGGATTAATCCAAAAAGTAAAGACCGCTTTACGTGTCGAAAATCAAAGAATTATGCAGACATCAGGCGCACCCTAAAACCTAATTTTATCGCCTTATTTTCGCACCTTTCGCTGCGCTTTGTGTCGGGGGTGATATACGCCACCATACCGCTCCGCCCCTCTATTTTGTAGCCTATACGCCGCATATAAGAACGCAACTTGCAGGCTTCCGTGTTTTGGTCGGGGTCTTGCAGCCGCCTGAACCGAAACTTGGTCTGCTGCTCGTAGCCCCAATTCAGGCGGATTTCGTCGGCACGGCGCGTTGCTTTCCACTTTGCCGCCTGTTTAGCGTGGATTGCTGCCAACTCCTCGGGTGTCTTGTTGGCGAGGGCGTAAACACCCTTGCGGAAACTGCGCTCGGGGTTGCGGTTCTTGTTTGCTTGTTGCCGTCTGCGCTCCTTTGCCTCATCGTCCTCATTGGCGATGGCAATCACGCCCGCCCGTGACGCAGCAAGTTGCATCTTCCGCATAAACTGCCGTGTCTTGGTCAGACCGTGCAGCCTTGCGAGGCGGTGGAGGTAAGAGGAGGAAATGTTCAACTTGGCGCATATCTCGTCGTTTTTGGTGTGTTTGAAGTGGCGGATAAGCCACGCCGTCTGTTTTTCTGTCAGTTTCATTTTAGTTCCTTTGGCTTTTTAGCGTATGGTTTTACCTCTCTTTTGTTTATTATCGGGCATTTGGACTGCATACACGCCCCGCCTTGGTTTGCGCCTGTCATACAGAAGCCTTCCCTTATGTACTTGCAGAGCCGTTGCAAGTCGCCCATCGTGAGTTGTGTGGTGATAATGTCGTCTGATTGTTTCATATTGATTAGAATGTAATATTTGTTAATTGTCTGTTAGTGGCGGCGTTCCATACCGCCCATTTGTAGCGACCCTCGCAGCGGAGTTCTAAATCCTCTACCTTGCCAAACCGTTTGTACGTGCCGCACAAGTCCACTATCCACCCCCACTTGTCAGGGCAGGGACGGATGGCACGACCGACCATTTGATAGTACATAGCCAAGGAACGTGTGGGCTTGGCAAGTAAAACCACGTCAAGTTCGGGGTAGTCGAAGCCACAAACCAGCGTGGCTGCGTTGGCTAAACAATGAATTTTGCCCGCCTTAAAGTCGTTGAGGATGCGGTCGCGCTCATCTTTCGGCGTTTCTCCGCACACATAAGCCGTGTTTGGAACGCGCTCGGCGAGCATCCGAGCCTCATCTACAAACTTTGTGAAGACAAGGATGCGGGAACGTTTCGCCAACAATCGGCGCACCCACATCTCGATGCTGTCCTCAAAGCGCGACCGCTTATATTCCGCTTTCAGGCTGTCCTCGTCATAGTCGCAGCCCGTGCTGTTCAACTTGACATTGTTGAGGTTGAAGCCACACTCCAACGCCCAATAGTCGAGTTTGGCAAGGAAACCTGCGTTTAGAAGTTCGCGCACCTGCGTAACGTGGATAACACGGTTAAAGATGCACGGTCTTGTCCTCGTCAGGAATTTTATAATTGCGCCGTCGCTTGTGCTTGTCAGGCGGTACGGTGTGGCGGTCAGTCCCAACACCTTGACTCCGAGGGTGTGTATCATTTCCTCATACATTCCGCCCTTTGCATTGACACCGTGGCACTCGTCTATGATGCAGTATTTTATGCCACGCAACTCTTTCAAGTGGCGGATAACGCTGCCTATCGTGCAGAATGTTACGGTGGAAATACGGCGGCTGTTGAACGATGCTGAATAAATCGCGCATTGTACAAAGCCATAGGAACAGATTTTCTTGTAGTTCTGCTCCAATATTTCTTTCGACGGCTGAAATATCAGCACAGGCTCGCCAAGTGCAAGGGCGATGTTGGCGATGACAAGGCTCTTGCCCGCTCCGGTCGGCAGCACCTCTATGGCGTTGATGCCGTCGGCGGTCTTTGCACGGAAGAACGCCACGGCAGCGTCCACCGCCGCCTGTTGGTAGGGGCGGAGCGTGTACTTGGAAGTCAGGGCGGGTGCTATGTCGGTGCGTATGGGTGTCATTCTGTTTTTACGTGTTTTTGTGGATTATTTTTCGGGCGCAATAGGTATTTTTGCCGTGTTTTTATTGCGCCCTGTTCTAAATTTTGGTGTATTTGTGGATAATTTATTTGCCACACAAATAAGATGCGACGGCGTATGTGCGCAAGTCGTTTATCAATCTTGTGGGCAGTTTGCCGTCGTACTTAGCGTACAACTCCTCCGCCTTGTCTAATCCGAGGATTTCAACGGCGGACACCCGCTCAGGGTCAACGAACTGTCCGTTACCGTGATAGACAAAATCATTCAGTCGTTTTGTGTAGTCGTCCATAGTAGCCTCCTTTGTTTTTTTTACGGTGCAAAGATATATAAAATATTTTGAATATGTATTACATTAATCAAAATATTTATGTTAATTTTGCTTAATGTAGCCTTTGTGAAAAAAATTTTTTGATAAGGCTGCGCCGTGGTGATGCAGGGCGCAGCCGTCGGTGATTTACTAAATTTTTGCGTACTCAGCATAACAAGCGCACTCAAACTCGGGGACGGTGCAACCTGTTATGTGGTTTGCGTCGTAAAATTCGTGGCAAAACTTTACTAAGTCGGCGGTCTTGTCAACTTTATAAAGTTTGTCGAATTGCAGGGCGGCAATACGCGCCCAATCTTTAATTTTAAACATAATAGCCTCCTTTTATTCAGGTTGTGTCATAAGCCAAGCAAGCGACTTCTCGGCGTGTTTGTAGAGATTGCGCAGCCTGATTGCGCGCTCGCGGTCGGGGTGGCGGCGCTGTATCTCCCGCGTGTACTCTGCGCCGTAAATCCTGACAGAGAGTTGCAGGTTGGCGATAGCGTCCGCCTTAGATAGTCCAAAGTAAGTTTTCATAGTCGTATAGTATTAGATGTGTGTATTTTCGATAAATTCACGGAGAGCTTGTTCGTTTGCAGCATACAGCGCGGGCTCTTCACGCCTAAAAATTTTGTCTTTCAGGCGGTCGATTTGCGATTTTAAAAACTTGCCATATTTGTTGCGTTTTTGCGTTGCGGTCAAGTCGTTATAGCAAAATTCGCAGTTGGCAAGTGCTTTTTTGCAGCCGTCAAGTGTGCCTTCAAGTTTGGCAACGTTGGCGGCTGCCATACCGATTAATGTGTCGTTTATGTTTTTCATTTTCTTTGCGTTTTAAAGTTAGTTACTTTGTTTGTTGTTTGTACTTATTTAAACGCAAAATTATTAAAAATGTTTCATAAAATCAAAAATATTTTTGTAGGTTTTTACAAAATATTTTTCAACTTGTTTAAAATCAGTGTT
>Ga0265298_10000293_pt1 | contig 76718 bp, 50 predicted proteins | sample AusTroGonzalo_MG_3_FD_193486 | JGI IMG/M metagenome (GOLD analysis project Ga0265298, IMG submission 193486) | Bovine rumen microbial communities from tropical cattle in Woodstock, Queensland, Australia - Gonzalo_01 | ecosystem: Host-associated > Mammals > Digestive system > Stomach > Rumen ... | reverse complement strand
CGCCCTTGCGGGGCGAACGAGTGCATAGTATACCATATCGCTTGGTAGCTGCGCAAGGGGGCAAGGGCAACTTTTCCCGACTTTCGTCAATAACCGCCAGAAGCCAGCAATTATACCTCAACTTCTGCGAGATATATCCAGCAAACAACCCCGTTTCTCAGACCGTAAGCCCGCAAACTTCCGGCTGAAGGTCCACGCCAAAGCGGAAAAGCACGCGATTATGCATCAATCTGGCCAATGCCAGGAAATCTGAATTGTTGGCACCTTTGCCCGACACTATCACATTCGCGTGCCGTTCCCACACAAAAGCCCCGCCAACACGAAGTCCCTTGCAGTCGGCCTTCTCAAGAAGGCGCCCCGCCGAATCGTCTGGCGGATTCTTGAATACGCTGCCCTTTGTTCCGGGAGGGAACTTGTTGCGTCTGGCAAGAAACGCTTCGGCAGACGGCTCGCAACCTGTGATATCGGCAAATCCGTCCACAAATTCGAAGTCCTGGATTTCTCCGTCTATCGCCGATGTACGGTAGCCGAAGCCGCATTCCGACGCATTGATCCAACGCCCATCCACCTTTATTCGCTTCAAGACTTCCGAAACGGAATGTCCGGATGCTCCTGCGTTCATCTTTATCCAGCCACCGACCGTTCCGGGTATTCCCGCCATCCATGGAATGCCTAGCACAGCACCGGGCATTCCTGCACGCCCTTCTGTTTTCACATATTCCTCGCCTGTCGCAAGGTCGCTCCGCCAGGTGTTTGATCCGGCACCAATCCAAACCCGCCTGCGCGGAGGCCCATCCCACGACTCGACAAGCGGAGCGAGCGCGATTATGTCTCCCGCGCCCAAAAGCAGCGTAACGTCTCCCGGGCGCATCTTTGCGCGCGCATGGAACCACGCCTCCCTGCAGGAGCGCGCAAGCAGCACCTTGCCGCCTATAGTCCGGTCTGCGCGGCAAATTGCATACAAATCGGCAATGTCGCCTCCTTCAACAGGCTTCTCGAACGCAGCGTATGTCGGACAAAGCACCACCTCGTCCGCAGCCTCGAACGCCAACGGAAAATCGCCCAGCAGCGCTTTCGTGCGCGAATAGCGGTGCGGCTGAAAGAGCACACGAAGTCTGCCGGTGCAAATTTTACGGGCCATTGAGACCGCACACTTCATCTCGGTCGGATGGTGCGCATAATCGGTCACGACAACGATTCCACCCGAATTGCGAAGTATCTGGAAGCGTCTGTCGGGCAATGCGGAAACGACATTTGGCAATGCGGCGACTATGTCCGCAAGTGCATGCCCCCTTCTCAATGCGACCTCCACAGCAGCACGGGCATTGAACCTGTTGTGTGGCGCCAGGTTGCGGCATGCGGCGTCAAGCTCCGGCATATCGGACAAGCACGACGCCTCTATGACACTCCCGGCCTGACGTCTTGCCGCATCATAGCAGGCGAAATAGTCGGCAGGCGTTTTGAAATGGTCAGGATGGTCATACTCGCAGTTCGTCACGACAAGCGTCCTGGCATGATATAGGGCGAGCGTCCCGTCAGACTCGTCGGCTTCGACGACGAGCACGGCAGGACGGCCCTCGCGATTTACGCGCCCGGCAACCGGAAACTCGCCAGTCTCGCCCCCTATGGCCCATTCGACGGATTCTCCGAGCGCAATGAGAAGCTTCGCGACGAAAGTTGAAGTTGTGGTCTTGCCGTGCGAACCGCACACGGCAATGGAATCGCATTCTCCGACAATTCTCGCAAGAGCCGCACCGCGCGAAACAAGACGCCCTTTGGATTCCAGCATTTCAGGATGGTTCTCCGGGACTGCCGGAGTAAAGACTACGGAGTCCGAATCTACCACATGATCGGCGGAATGCCCGAACATAACGGATATTCCCTGCGACTCCAGCCAGGCGGTGCGTGGCGTGGGTTTCAAGTCGCACCCGGTGACGTCATTGCCCCGGTTCTTAAGAAGCACAGCCAGAGCAGCCATACCCACGCCGCCGATTCCTGCAAGATGTATCTTCATCAGCGTCTTGCAAGCGCTGCGGCAAAAGCACCGTCAAAGCCCGTTTCGAACGGAATCGATTCCTTGGTTTCGACAAGATCGAATTCCGGGCGGCGAGAAAGCAGCGCCTCGATCTGACGCATGTTCTCTTCCGGCTCGTTGGAGCATGTGGAATAGACCAGCCTTCCGCCGGAGCGAACGCGCGAAGCCGCCGCATCAAGTATCTCGGACTGGAGACGCACAAGCGCCGCCAGCTTCTCGACGCTCCAGTTCCAACGCGCGTCTGGACGACGGCGCAGCACGCCTGTGTTACTGCATGGCACGTCAACCAAAACCTTGTCGAACTGGCTCTCGGATACATCGAACGCCTCAACAACCCTAACCTTGCCTTCGAGATTGGTGCGCTTGAGGTTCTCGACAAGGCGACGGCGTCGCTTTGGATTCACCTCGCATGCCGTCACATCGGCTCCGCGCCACGCCAATTGCACGGTCTTGCCGCCGGGTGCGGCGCAGGCGTCAAGGATGCATTCTCCGGGCTCCGGAGCAACCAGCTCTACGGCAAGGCCCGTCCCTGGATCCTGGACGATGAACCGTCCTTCCTCGAAACCTTCCATATCCTCGACGCGCTTACCGCGAGGCAGTTTCTCGAAGCGTCCAGGATAGGCAAGATACGTCTCGGCCGGCTCGTTGTGCCACTTCGCAAGCTTTTCAGCGCCCTCGGCCCCGAATCTGGCGATCCACCTGGCCACAAGCTCGTCGGGGAAGCTTTCGCGGATCTCAAGAGGCGACGCGGCTATGATGCCTTCAAGCTCTTCTCGTCTGCGCAGAAGATTGCGTAGGACACCATTGACCACCTTCTTGATATTTGGATTGGCACACTCCTTTGCGGCCTCGACCGTCTCGTTCACTGCGGCAAAATCCGGCACGCTCGGCATGTATAGAATCTGAGCCGCACCTACATAAAGCAGCGCCTCCATCTCGCCGGATGGCCATTTGCGCAAGAGACGCGAAAGCGCGAGGCGTATTGGCCTCGCGCGGCGTATTACAGTGTAGACTACATCCTGCACGAACGAGCGGTCGGCGCCGTCAGGCAGCAGGGTGGAGGCGAAATCCTTGGTCGCGATCCACCTGGCTACCGCAAACGCCGCCGCTCTTCGGGAGTTGTTCACTCCGCCGGATTGACGACCTCGTCGGCCGTCTGGATATCGGCGCCGTCTGCCGAGGTGTCGCCGGTGTCGGCGATCAGGACAGGCTCGCCAAGATCGTCGTCGTCGTCCTCTTCGCCCGGAATGCCCGATGCGGGTATGCCGTACAGCTCCTCGTGGCGCTTGCGCTGCTCCTCGCGGAGCTTGTCCATCTCCTCGTCGCTGATGGTGTCGCAGAGCGGCACCAGCTTGAGGTAGCGGTGGAGCGGGAAGCCTGTTCCGCCGGGGATGAGGTGGCCAAGAATGACATTCTCCTTGAATCCGCGAAGCTCGTCGACGCGACCCATCGTGGCGGCCTCGGTGAGGACGCGGGTCGTGTCCTGGAACGACGCTGCGGAAATGAAGGAGTCTGTCTCGAGCGCCGCCTTGGTTATACCGAGAAGCGCGGGCTGGGCCTCCGCCGGACGGCGGCCTTCGTTCATCATCTCCTCGTTTACGCGAAGGAACGTCTGGCGCGTGACCTGCTCGCCCCAGAGGAAGTCCGTGTCGCCAGGATTCGTGATGCGAACCTTGCGGAGCATCTGGCGGACGATGATCTCGATGTGCTTGTCGTTGATCTCGACGCCCTGCAGACGGTAGACCTGCTGCACTTCGTTGACGAGGTACTTCTCGAGTTCCTGCGGACCGGAGACCTCGAGGATCTCCTGCGGGATGACGGGACCTTCAGTAAGCTGCTGGCCCTTCTTCACGCGGTCGCCCTTGAAGACGACGATCTGCTTGCCCATCGGGATGAGGTGTTCCTCAACGAGTCCTGTAATGTCGTCGACGACCTTGATGCAGCGCTTTCCGCGAACATTCTCGCCAAAGTCGATGACACCCTCGATCTTCGCGATCTCGGCGGCGTCCTTGGGCTGGCGTGCCTCAAAGAGCTCGGCGACGCGCGGCAGACCGCCGGTGATGTCACGGGTCTTGGCGGCTTCACGAGGCGTCTTCGCAAGCAGCATGCCGGCGGTCGCCTTCATTCCGTCGCGCACCATTACAATGGCGCCGGTCGGGATGTCATGCGAATCGAGCATAGCATCCGCCTTGCCGTCGGGCGAGGTGCCGCGAATCTCGATGCGCGGATGCAGGTTGGACTCGCGCGTGTCGAGCACAACAAGCGTCTTGGCGCCGGTGGAACGGTCTGTCTCGGTCTTGACGCTGACATCCTCTTCAAAGTCGACGAAGAGGATCGTGCCGGCGGCCTCGGAAAGAACAGGCACGGAGTGAGGATCCCAAACGGCAACCTTCTGGCCCTTCTTGACCTCGGCGCCGTCCTCGACATTGAGCACAGAGCCCATCTGCAGCTGGTAGGTGTCAAGCTTGGCGCCACTTTTGGAGTATATCTCAAGGGAGCCGTTCTTGTTGAGGACGACCTCCTTGCCTTCGTCGTTGCGCACCTTGCGGACGTCGACGAAGCGGGCGACACCATCGTTCTTGAGGACGATCTCGGGGACCTTCGCAGTCGCGGACGCCGTTCCGCCGATGTGGAACGTACGCATTGTGAGCTGCGTGCCAGGCTCGCCGATGGACTGCGCGGCGATGATACCGACCGCAGTTCCGATCTCGACCTGCTTGCCGGTCGAAAGGTCGCGTCCGTAGCACTTCGCGCACATGCCGTGCTCGGCATCGCACGTAAGGCCGGAGCGAATCCATATCTTCTCGATGCCGCTGCGGTTTATCTTCTCGCAGGCGACCTCGTCCACGATCTCGTTGGACGGCACAAGCACCTCGCCGGTCTTCGGGTCGCGAACTTCATAGAGCGCGGTGCGGCCGAGCACGCGGTCGCCGAGCGAGACCTTGACTTCGTCGCCCTCGACGATCGCCTCGACCTCGATTCCGTTGACCGTGTTGCAGTCCTCCTGAGTGATGATGACATCCTGCGAGACGTCGACGAGCTTGCGCGTCAGGTAGCCGGCGTCGGCGGTCTTGAGAGCCGTGTCCGCGAGACCCTTGCGGGCGCCGTGCGACGAGATGAAGTACTCGAGAACCGAAAGTCCCTCGCGGAACGAAGCGGTGATCGGGCGCTCGATGATGTCGCCGGAAGGATTCGCCATGAGGCCGCGCATACCGGCTAGCTGGCGGATCTGAAGTTTCGAGCCACGGGCCTTCGAATCGACGAACATGTAGACGGGGTTCAGCTCGGTCGGGTTCTTGTTCTCCGGCGAGATGTTCTTGTCGATCGTCTTGTACAGCTCGTCGCCGACCTTCTCGGTCGTCGCCGACCAGATGTCGACGATCTTGTTGTGGCGTTCGCCGTCGGTGATGATGCCCTGCTGGAACTGCGCCTGGACCTTCTCCGCCTCGGCGCGCGCCTTCGCGATCTCGGCGTCCTTGTCCGCCGGACGGATCATGTCCTTGAGGCCCATGGACGCGCCGGAGATCGTCGCGAACTGGTAGCCGAGGCTCTTCAGCTTGTCGATGGCCTCGACGGTGACGTCATGTCCTGCGACCTTGTGGCAGTCGAGGATCAGGCTGCCGATCGTGGACTTCGAGCACTTGTCGTTCCAGAAGCCCATCTCCTTCGGCCACACGTTGTTGAAGATCACGCGGCCGGCGGTCGTCTCGATCGTGCGGCGGTCGGTGACGCCGTGGGGGCGCCCCGTGGTGCCGAAGTCGGGGTTGCGGAAGCGGATGCGGCTGTGGTAGCCGATGCAACCCTCGGCAATGCCGAACTCGACCTCGCCGATGTCGTTGAACAGCGGCAGGTGCTCGCCGGAGGCGTCGGTCTTTCCTGCAATCTTGCCCGCAAGCTTGTCCTGCTGCGAGGGAACCGTCAGGAAGTAGAGGCCAAGGCAGACGTCCTGCGTAGGCGTCATGACCGACTTGCCCGAAGCGGGCGAGAAGATCGACGTCGACGCGAGCATCATAAGCTTGGACTCCATCTGCGCCTCGATCGAAAGCGGCACGTGAACCGCCATCTGGTCACCGTCGAAGTCGGCGTTGAACGGCGTACACACCATCGGGTGCAGGCGGATCGCCTTGCCTTCCACGAGCACGGGCTCGAACGCCTGGATCGAAAGACGGTGCAGCGTCGGTGCGCGGTTGAGGAACACCGTCTTGTCCTTGGTGACCTCTTCGAGGATGTCCCAAACCTGCTCGTCGTGGCGCTCGATCATCTTGCGCGCCGTGCGAACGGTGTGGCACACGCCAAGCTCCTTGAGACGGCGGATGATGAACGGCTCGAACAGCCTCAGCGCCATCTCCTTCGGAATGCCGCACTGCGGGAACTTGAGCTCGGGGCCGACGACGATCACGGAACGTCCGGAGTAGTCGACGCGCTTGCCGAGCAGGTTCTGTCGGAAGCGGCCCGTCTTGCCCTTGAGTATCTCGGAGAGCGACTTGAGCGGACGGTTGCCCGGTCCGACGACCGCGCGGCCGTGGCGCCCGTTGTCGAACACCGCGTCGACAGCCTCCTGGAGCATGCGCTTCTCGTTGCGGATGATCACATCCGGCGTCTTGAGCGCGAGGAGGTTGCGGAGACGGTTGTTGCGGTTGATGACGCGACGGTACAGGTCGTTGAGGTCGCTCGTTGCGAAGCGCCCGCCTTCAAGCGGAACCAGCGGACGGAGCTCAGGCGGAATTACCGGCAGCACGTCCAGAACCATCCACTCGGGCTTGGACTGGGATGCGCGGAAGCCCTCCACGACCTTCATGCGCTTTGCGATCTTCTTGCGCGTCTGCTTCGAGCGGGTGTTCTCCATCTCCTCCTCGAGCTTGCGCATGAGATCGTCCAGATCGACCTTCTTGAGAAGCTTGCGCACGGCCTCGGCGCCCATCTCGGCCTTGAAGCCGTCGGTGTACTTCTCCTGCGCGTCGACATACTCCTGGTCGCTCAGTATCTGGCCTTCCTTGAGAGGCGTGTCGCCGGGCTCCACCACCATCCAGTCCTGATAGTACAGCACGCGCTCGAGCTCGTTCATCGTCTTGTCGAGCAGGAGACCCATGCGGGACGGCGAGCACTTGAAGAACCAGATGTGGCTCACGGGAACCGCAAGCTCGATGTGGCCCATGCGCTGACGGCGGACGGACGCGAGGGTGACCTCGACTCCGCAGCGGTCGCAGACGATGCCCTTGTTCTTGATGCGCTTGTACTTGCCGCAGGCGCACTCCCAGTCCTTGGTGGGTCCGAATATCTTCTCGCAGAAGAGACCGTCCCTCTCTGGACGATACGTGCGGTAGTTGATCGTCTCGGGGTTCTTCACCTCGCCGTGGCTCCAGCCGCGGATCGTCTCTGGCGAGGCGAGCTGAACCTTGACGGCGTCATAGTGGGCGGACGCGTTGAACGAGCCGCCGAAGATGTCCGAAGTGTTGTAAGGATTCATTTGGTATTTCCTCAAAAAGTGTTTGCGTGTCTCCAACGTCAGAGGGTCAGGGCTCCGGCGAGCAGGTCGTCGGCGGCCACGGCCTCGGGCGCGGGTGTTGCCGCCGCGACGGGCGAGGTCGCCTTGCGGCGCGTCTCATGCTCTCCGCCCAGAAGCTGGGTGTCGAGGCAGAGTCCGCGCAGCTCGTGGATGAGCACCGAGAACGACTCTGGCATTCCGGAGTCGAGGATGTTTGTACCCTTGACGATCGACTCGTAGATGCGGGTACGGCCCTGGACGTCGTCGGACTTGACGGTGAGCAGTTCCTGAAGCGCGTAGGCGACGCCGTACGCCTCAAGAGCCCACACCTCCATTTCGCCCATGCGCTGGCCGCCAAGCTGGGCCTTGCCGCCCAGAGGCTGCTGCGTGACGAGCGAGTAGGGCCCGACCGCGCGGGCGTGGATCTTGTCCGTGACAAGGTGGTGCAGCTTGAGCATGTAGATGACGCCGACCACGACCTTCTGCTCGAAGGGCTCGCCGGTGAAACCATCGTATAGCACCGTCTTGCCCTCGGGGCATATCCAGGCCTGGTCGCCCTCATCCTTGCGCTGGACTTCGCGGGCCTTGTTGAGGAGATCGTCAATCTCGCTCTCCTGGACGCCGTCGAACACGGGCGTCGCCGCATGGAAGTTGAGCGTACGGCAGGCGAGTCCGAGATACGTCTCGAACAGCTGGCCGAGGTTCATTCGGGAAGGCACGCCCAGCGGGTTCAGCACGATGTCCACCGGACGTCCGTCAGGCAGGAACGGCATGTCGCAGCTCGGCAGGATGCGCGAGACGACACCCTTGTTTCCGTGGCGGCCGGCCATCTTGTCGCCGGGCTGGAGGTTCTTCTTGTCCACGAGGAACACTCGGACGGACTTGACGACCTCGCCGTCACCGCCGAAGTCTCCGTCGCCGAAGAGTCCGCCGTCGCCGCCCTCGGCCGCATCCTCGATGGCCGCAAACTCCATTTCGTACGGATCCATTATCGAGGCGACCTTATCGCGCGCCGGGCCAAGCTCCATCTCCCAGTGGGCGTGGGCCTTGGCAAGCACCGCGAGCTGCGACTTCTTGATCTTCTTGTTGGCGGGGATGATGACGTCGCCCGTCTCGTTGTCTACGATATCGACAGGAAGCTTCTCGTTCATCAGCTCCGAAGCGAGCTTGACCGTGAGATCCTTCTCCAGCTTGGCGATCTGGTTTTTGCGCTTCTTCTCAGCGTCCTTCTTGGCCTTCTTGGCCTTCTTCTCGTCCATCATGTCCGCGGCCTGCGAGGTCGCGACCTGGACGCCCATGACGACGCCTGTCGTTCCGGGCGGGACGGTGAGCGAAGTGTCGCGCACATCTGCGGCCTTTTCGCCGAAGATCGCCCTCAAGAGGCGCTCTTCAGGACTGAGCTCGGTCTCGCCCTTGGGCGTCACCTTGCCGACGAGAATGTCGCCGGGCTTGACCTCCGCGCCGACACGGACGATACCGTCCGGTCCGAGGTTCTTGAGAGCGTCCTCGCTGACGTTCGGAATGTCGCGCGTGATCTCTTCGGGGCCGAGCTTGGTGTCCCTCGCACCGCACTCGAACGTGACGATGTGCAGGGAGGTGAGCGCGTCCTCGCGTACGAGGCGCTCGTTGACGAGAATGGCGTCCTCGAAGTTGTATCCGCGCCAGCTCATGAACGCCACGAGAAGGTTCTTTCCGAGGGCGAGTTCGCCCTGGTCGGTCGCGGGGCCGTCTGCAAGGCAGTCGCCCATCTTGACCTTCTGGCCCCTCTTGACGATCGGCTTCTGGTTGAAGCACGTGCCGGCGTTGCAGCGGCGGAACTTCTGGAGCGTATAGCGCATGACGCCCTTGGACGTCTCGCGCTCGAAATCGTAGTTAGCCGGGTCGGGATTGGGCTCGACGCCCTTCGGCAGCTCGCCGTCGGCCGTGGTGAGGATCACCTCGGACGAGACGTAAGCGACCTTTCCGTCCGCAAGGGCCGTGACGATGACGCGCGAATCCTTCGCGCTGACGCCTTCAAGGCCGGTTCCGACATAGGGACGCTCCGTCGTCATGAGCGGCACGCCCTGGCGCATCATGTTCGCGCCCATGAGCGCACGGTTCGCGTCATCGTGCTCAAGGAACGGAATCAGCCCGGCCGCGATGGAGATCACCTGCATCGGGGCGACGTCCATGTACTGAACCTCGCGAGCGGGCTTTTCGCAGAACTCCGTCTTGTAGCGGCAAGTCACGCGGTCTTCGACGAACGTGCGCTTCGCAGTCAGCGGCGCGTTCGCCTGGGCGATCACATACTGCTCCTCGTTGTCGGCGGGCAGGTACTCTATGTCATCGGTGACGACTCCGCCGACCACCTTGCGGTAGGGCGTCTCGATGAAGCCGAAGCGGTTGACCTGGGCATAGATGCCGAGGGACGAGATGAGGCCGATGTTCGGGCCTTCAGGCGTCTCGATCGGGCATATGCGGCCATAGTGCGAAGGATGCACGTCGCGGACCTCGAAGCCCGCGCGCTCGCGGCTCAGGCCGCCAGGGCCGAGGGCCGAGAGACGGCGCTTGTGGGCGAGGGCCGAAAGCGGATTCGTCTGGTCCATGAACTGGCTCAGCTGGGAGCGGGCGAAGAAGTCCGCAACCACGGAGCTGAAGGTCTTGGAGTTGACGAGACGCTGCGGGGTCAGGGGACCCTGGTTGGGGTCGTGGATCGTCATGCGCTCGCGGATGAGACGCTCGGTGCGGGCCAGGCCGACACGGCACTGGTTCTCGAGCAGTTCGCCCGTCGTGCGGATGCGGCGGTTGCCGAGGTGGTCGATGTCGTCCACCGTCTCCTTGCCGACGTAGATCTTGAGCAGCAGTCGAATGGCCTCGATCACGTCGATGCCGGACTCGTGAAGCGTACGGAGGTTCTCGTCAACCTTGCCCGCAAGACCAAGCTTCTTGTTGATCTTGTGGCGGCCGACATAGCCGAGGTCGTAGTGCGACAGCTCGAAGAACATCCTGTGGATCATCTGCTTCGAGTTGGAGGCCGTGGGCGGATCGCCCGGACGCATCCTCTTGTAGATCTCCTTGAGGGCGTCCTCCTCATTGTGGATTCCGGCCTTGGCGTCTTCGCGCAGGGTCTTGATGAGAGTGCCGTTGTCGACCGCGACATCGACGACCTCAACCTCGGGGATTCCGGCGGCGGCGATCTGCTCCATCATCGCAGGGGTGACGGGATCGTAGCGGCGGGCGATGACGGCCTGGCTGTCGGTATCGACAAGGTCGTCCTTCATGACGAGAAGGCGCAGGTCCTTGTCGGCGTACTTCTTCGAGGTCGGCAGCTTCTTGAAATCGTAGAACAGTTGCATCAGCTGCTCGTCGAGACCGTAGCCGAACGCCCTGAGAAGCGTGGTCGCGTAAAATTTGCGGCGACGGCGGCGCTGATCCATGAAGCACCACATGACGTCGTTGGTGTCGAACATCACCTCGATCCAGTTGCCGCGGTCGGGGATGATGCGGACGGAGAGGAGCGGCTGGCCATTGGCGTGCACCTGACGCTCGGTCGAGATGCCGGGCGAACGGTGCAGCTGCGAGACGATGACGCGCTCGGCGCCGTTCACGACGAACGCGCCGTCAGGCGTCATGACCGGCATATCGCCGAGGAACACCTCTTCCTCGCGCACGTCTTCGCCTTCAGTCAGGCGGAAGGTCGCGCGCAGCGGACGGGCGTAGGTGTCGCCGTCCATGAGCGACTGCAGATATGTCTTCTTCGGCGCATCGAGGGTGTAGCTCACGAAATCGAGCTTGTAGCGGCCGTCGTAGCTGGCGACAGGGAATATCTCCTTGAAGATGGCCTGAAGACCCACGTTTGCACGCTTCTGCGGCGGCACGTCGGCCTGCAGGAACTCGTGGTAGGACTTGGTCTGTATCTCAATCATGTCCGGTGGCGTCTCCGCCATGCCCTGAAGCTTGCCGAACACTCTGCGTTCTGCGCTCATCTGAACTTACCTTTTCTGTTGTTTTACTGCGAAATTGCTTATTTTCCCCCGAATGCGCCTGAAGTGTGGTAAGCGGCCACTTTGTTAACTGTCCACATTCCGGGTAATTGAAGGTGGCAGTTTATCATATTTTGCTCCGCCTTGCAACCCCCCCCTTACAAGTCACCGATTTTTCAGCATTCGGAGATCAGCGTTTTCTGCGTATTACACGCTTCGCCTTGCCCTCGTTGCGCGGCAGCGTCCCAACCGGGAAGACGTCTCCCTTCGGCAGGAATCCGAGCCGCTCGCGAAGGTGCTTCGCGACGGTATGACCGGTCACGCCAGGTTCGGCCTCGACATTGACCGTTACATCCGTTATGCCGTCGTGCTCCTCCAGTATTATCTGGAATTCGTCCTTTACGCCGGGGATCTCCATGAGCGCCTGCTCCACCTGGCGGGGATAGAAGTTTACGCCCTTGACAATCAACATGTCATCGGTGCGACCAGTTATTCGGTCGATCCTGAGCGATGTCCGGCCACACCCGCACTTCTCGCGCGACAAAATCCGCGTTATGTCGTGGGTGCGGTAGCGTATGATGGGCATGGCCTCGCGCGTCAGCGAGGTGAAGACTATCTCGCCGTACTCGCCGTCGGGCAGAACCTCGCCTGTGGCAGGGTCGATTATCTCTGTTATGTACTGGTCCTCCCAGACGTGCAGGCCGCAGTGGCAGCGACAGTCCTGGCCGGTCGTCCCTATGCCGCCCGTCTCGGTCATGCCGTAGATGTCGAAGCACTCTATGCCAAGGCGGGACTCGATGCGGCGGCGGGTCTCGTCCGAAAAGGTCTCGCTGCCGAATATGCCGACCTTTAGGTATGGCAGGTCGCGCTCGCCTTCCGGGAGCTGGTCCAGCTTCTCGATCAGACGCGGGACGTACGAGACAACCGAGCAGAAGCCTTTCACCTTGAAGTCCTTGAGGAGCCTGATCTGGCGCTCCGTGTTTCCGCTCGACGCAGGAACGCAGAATAGCCCCGCCTTGCGGCAGCCGTGATAGCAGCCAAAACCACCGTTGAACAGTCCGAACGTCGGCATTATCTGGAAGGCGTCGCCCTTCTCAAGCCCCGCCATAGAGAAGCTCCTCGCCATGCACTCAGCCCACTGCAGAAGGTCGTTCTTGGTGTACGCCATGACGACCGGCGTCCCCGTGGAGCCGCTCGACATGTGAAATTCCAGAAGGTCGCGCCTGTCTGCGCAGTTCATCTTCAGCGGATATGCATCGCGAAAATCGTCCTTCGTGAACAGCGGCAGTTTCGCCAGATCGTCCAGGGACTTTACGTCCTCCGGCGAAGCAAGCCCTCCGCGCTTCAGCCGCTCGCGATAGAAATCGTTTGTCCACACCCGCCTCAGGGACTTCTTGAGCCCATCAAGCTGGAGTTTTGCGTATTCGTCCCTGGAAAGGGTCTCTGCTTTTCTGTTCCACATGCTCATGCGCGTATTATATCAAAAAAAGCAACCTAATATGAAATCCGGCGGCTCTCCTCGCCGTCAAGATGACTGAAGATGATATGTCTGGCAGTCGGCGGAACGAGCGATCCGGCACGTTCCGGCCACTCTACGACAAGTATGGCTCCTTGTGCGAGGTAATCCTCCCATCCTACTGCGAGAACATCATCCTCTCCATGCAGACGGTAAAGATCCATGTGAACCAGCAACACAGGTCCACCATGCTCCTGCACTATGCAGAACGTAGGGCTTGTCACACGTCCGGAGACGCCAAGCGCAGTCGCCAGTCCCTGGGTGAACGTGGTCTTGCCTGCCCCGAGATCTCCCTCTAGGCAGACGACATCGCCCGGCTTGAGTGTCGCGGCAACCTCCCTTGCCAGAGCCCACGTCTCCTCTACGCTATGGACCTCGCGTATCATTTCAGCAGACCTTCCGCCGCCAACTCCTTGAATGAGTCCGCCACATAGCCCATGTGAAACGCTGCCGAATGGGGCATTCGCAACAGGTTGGGCACATCTCCTCCGCCCAACGGGGAATCCTCCGTCAGCGGCTCCTTCTTCCATACGTCCAAAAGCGCACCGGCGATGCGTCCGCTCTTGAGGGCCCTGGCCAGCGCCGTCTCGTCTATTGCGTTGCCGCGCCCGACATTGACGACAACGCAACGCCTCGGAAGCTTCGCGATCAACCTTGCGTTCACGATATCCGTCGTGCCAGTATCGCTCGGCAGGACGCATATCAACCAGTCTGCGGTCTTAGCGGCGGACATGAGCTCGCCGGCATTGGCCCTACGTATGCCCTTTACATCAACGCCAAGCGCAGATAGCCTGTCTCCAATCGTGCGGCCGATCCTTCCATAGCCGAGTATCACGGCTCTGGTCCCGGCAAGGCGGTAGCATCTTTCCGCAAGCGCAAGCTTCGGCCAGCGGCCCAGCCTCTCGCCCCATACCACACCCCTGCACCATGCCAGCATCATGGCAAGCACGCTCTCGGCCATGGCCGCACCGTGGAATCCGCCGAAATGTATCGTCACACCGTCCGGCCCTTCGGTTGGCACAAGTTCACGCCCTGCGGCGGGCGTAGCGAGAAGCCTGAGATCAGGCGCCTTTTCGAACCACTCCTTCCTGAAATGCCAGGTAACGACGTGCGTAGCCCCGGGGAGTTCCCGCAGAAAGCCCGTCTCGGTTCTTGCGCGGACTATCCTGGAATCAGCGGGAACCTGTTCTCGCAATACGGCAAGCGCTTCCGGACTCGTTCGGAAGCACTTCTCGGGCCATTCCAGCCAGATGAGATACTTGTTCGTCACTCGTCAAGCTTGCCCTTGTATGTGACACGACGGACCTTGCCGACCGATGTTCGCTCAAGCGGCTCGCGGTAGACGACGACCTTGCGGACGCGTTTGTAGTCGGCCAGCTCGGCACTGCGCTCCTGGACGCGCTTCGCGACGGTCTTTTCCATCTCGGCCCATTCAGGCTTCACGCCGCCGTTCTGCTCGGCAAACCAGTCTTCGTTCGGATAGACGATCGCGCCGACGCGCTCGCCGGGTATTCCACCCTGCGTATAGCCTACGACAATTATGTCCTGAACGGAAGGATCCTTTGAAATCGTGTTCTCGACCTCTTCGGGATAGATGTTCTTGCCTTCGCGGTTGACGATGAGTGCTTTCTTGCGACCGCGGATCGTTATGTAGCCCTCCTCATCCATGGAAGCGAGATCGCCGGTCGCGAACCAGCCTCCATCGAAGGCCTCTTTGGTCGCCTTCTCATTGTGGAAGTAGCCCTTCATGACAATCGGGCCCTTGACCTGAAGCTCGCCTACTCCGGCGTCGTTCTTCTCCGCAAGGCGAACCTCTACGCCCTTGCATGGGCGGCCTATTGTGCCGATTCTGTTGGAGCGGTAGTCGGTGACGGAAACGACAGGTGCGCACTCGGTGAGGCCGTACCCCTCGATGAACTTGACGTGGATTCTGCGGAAGCCCTCCAGCACGTGTTTTGGGCACGGCGCACCGCCGGTGATCATGAAGCGCAACTTGCCGCCAAGCTTCTTTAGGATCATATGCCAGACCACACCGCGAAGACCGATTTTGAGAAGGAACTGCGCAGCCTTTGAATTGCCCAAGCCCTCATCGAGCTTGTCGTAAAGCTTCTCGGCCAGCAGCGGGACAGCCATGATGGCCGTAGGCTTCAATATGTTTATGTCGCGACCGACAGTACGGAGCGACTCGACGAACTTCAGTTCCGTGCCTATGAAGAGCGCGACCATGAGGTTGGCCGTGAAGCTGAACGCGTGGAAGAGAGGCAGGACGACCAGTAGCGAGTCTGCCACAGTCACCGAAACATTGAAGGTCTGCAGGGCGCCGTCAACGTCGCTGACGAAGTTGTTGTGGGTCAGCATTGCGCCCTTGGGCTTGCCTGTCGTACCGGACGTGTATATGATCGAGGCGACATCATCGGCTTCAGGCTTGTGCGCATCGTACCATGCTCCGCCGCCGGACACGCGAAGCCTATCGAATCCGACGACCTGGACCGACTCGCCTATCTTCTGGCCTTCGAATATCACTCCGTCTATTATGACGACCCCCCGAAGCTTGGGCAGGCTGGGGGCGAGGTTGAGCATCATCCGCAGATGGGCCTTGTCGGTCGTGACGACCGTGACCTCGGCGTCTTTGAGGATGTACTCGACTTCACTCTCGTGAAGCTTTGGGTCAAGCGGAACGACTGCCACGCCGGCGCCGGACTGCGCAAGATAGCTCTCTATCCATTCCGGGCAATTGGGCAGTATTATCGCCGTATTGTCCTTTCTGGGCTCCAGACCGAAACGTACGCCGTATCCTTCGGCGAGGTCGCGTACCCTGGCGTGCACGTCCTTCCATAAGCGAGTCTGCCAGACCTTGTCCTGATTCCAGGTGAAGGCCGGGCGCGATCCATACATTTCGGCATTCTTTTCAAGCAGCCCGCGAATCGTCATCATCCACTTCTCCTTTGAACTGTTTGCCATATTATACCATACTTTGACTGTTTTGTGTTAAGTGTCAAACAAGCGATGCGCTTTTGAGACTAATGCACCTGTATCTCGTCGGGCGGGTTCAGTTTTATCTTGCCGGAGGCTGTCTTGGGGAACGGCTCCGAGCGCATCACAACCTTGGATATGCGCATATGGACGGGCAGAGTCTTGTTCATCTCCACGATTTCGCGGCGCACATCCTCCTCGGGGACGCTGGCGTATACGGTCGCCACGAGTTCGCGCGTGGTTCCGTCGCCGGAAACTATGGTCTCCAGTATCCCGGGCAGGGCAAGCAGCTTTGCCTCCATCTCTTCAGGAGCGACCTTCTTGCCGGAAGACAGCACGATAGTGCGCGATATCCGCCCGGTTATCCACACGAAGCCGTCCTCGTCGATGCGCCCCACATCTCCGGTATGGAACCAGCCGTCATTGTCGATGGCCTTGGCTGTTCGCTCGGGCATCTTGAAGTAGCCCTTCATCACGTTCGGGCCGCGTATCAGCAGTTCTCCGCTTGGCGAGACCGTTGTCTCGACCTCAGGGTGGCGAACGGCGAGGCCTGCACTACCCGGACGGGGATCACCATTGGCCGACGACAGCGAAAAGAGTGCCGTAGTCTCCGTAAGTCCGTACCCGGTTATCACCTTGACACCAAGAGACTTCAGGCGGTCGTAGGTACGCCTGGGCTGAGGAGCGCCTCCTGTCAATATCCAGTCTATGGGGCTTCCCAGCGCCTCGGCTGCGGTCGCACCCCGTTGCGATATCTTTGCGGCAAGTATCTCCGCGAGAGCGGGCACGAGGAACATGAAGTTAGCCCTGAAGCGCTCCACGGCATCGAATATACGGCGGAAATCCGGACACACGCCCAGCGCGACTCCGCACACCAGCATGAGATATGTGGTGGCTATGCCAAAGATGTGGTGAAGCGGCAGAAGCATGAGCGAGCGATCGCCGAACCGCATGGGCAGCAATTCCACAGCCGATTCGCAAAATGTCTCTATGCCGCGGATGGTGAGCTCCACACCGCGCGGCTCGGAGGTGGTACCGCTCGTGAACACTATCGCCGATGTGCGTCCGGCATCCACCGGCTCCCTGTCCCAGATGGTCTTCAGGCCAAGCTCTACCGCCCGTCGCGCCGCATTCAGGAAGAAGTCCGTCTTTCGCGAACCGAAGCCTCCGGTAACCAGCCCAGGCAGCTTCGCCGCAACCTCGTGCGACTTGGCGGAGTAGAGGGACGAATGCACAAGAACCTTCGCGCCGACGGATTTCAGCCGCCATGCCACCTCGTCCGCATTGAGATTCACATCGACCGGAACCGCCACCGCCCCGGAGAACAGGCAGGCGGCGTGAACGACCATCCACTCATATGAGTTCTCACCGAGTATCGCTATCGGGCAGTTCTTTACGTTGGCGTCTATTATGAAGGCGATTATGGCGATGTCGTCCGTAAACTGCCGCCATGAAATCGGAAGGCTGCGGTCGCCGCTGGCCACCAGGAACGCAGGCGAGTTGGGCCGCTCCTCGCGGGCGCGCTTGAAATCCTCGAAAAGGCTGATCTTTCTCATATCGGAATCTTCCGTCTTGCACCGGGGACATCCATGACAAAGCGCGGCAGAGCCAGTCCGCCAATGGACTCCGCGCACTTCCGCTCTATATTTCTGGCCTTGTCGAGCGGAACCCTGAACCTTTCTATGCCCGCCACAGGGTCGCACATGAACACGTAGTATGGCCGTATCCTTGCCGCCGTCAGCGCACGGAAGAGCCGCAACATACCGTCCGCAGAGTCGTTGACCCCCTTCAGCATCACAGTCTGGCAGCTTACGGGGATCCCTGCCTCCACAAGCCTGGCAGCCGCAACCTTTGCCTCGGGCGTGACCTCGTCTGCGCAGTTGAACTGCGTATTGACCCAGACCTTCCCGGAACGTCCGAGCATCCTGGCCAGCCTGGCCGTCACGCGCAAAGGATTGGCGGAAAGCGCCCGCGTGCAGACGCGGACGATGTCAACCTGCTTTAGGGATGCGAAGGCCTCGACGAAACGCTCGACCTCGCCGTCCGGCAATGTAAGCACGTCCCCTCCTGACAGCAGAACGTCACGCACCTTTGGATGCGACTTGACGTAGTCCACGCAGCGACAGAGATCCTCGACGGTCTCCACGGTCTTCGTCCTGCCGAAAAGTCCCTGCCGTGTGCAGTGCCGGCAGTTGACGAAACAGCGATCCGTCGTCATGATCAGCACACGATCCGGAAACCTCTGTTTGAGTCCCTTGACCTTGGATGCCGCGGAAAGCTCCCCGAACGGATCCACGCCGAAGCGTTCCTTCGTCCGCTTCGCCGATCCGGAGCCGAACACCTGCCTTGCGAAGCGCGGCGATGCAGCAGCAAGCCTCAGCGCATAGGGGCATGCGTACTCTGGGAAGTCATTCTTCATTCGCAAACAACGCCTGCGGCAGGAAGCAGAACGCAAGGGCGTGGTCGTGCATTGTCCTTACCGTAACCGGCAGGTCGCGGCCCTTGAGGCTCCGGAACGCCTCGCCCCACGCACCGTTGAGGCGCATGGTCAGGCTTCCCGTGTCGGGATCGTATCCGCTGACTGTCATTTCCCTCGGACTGTAGCGTATTCCCGTGCCGAGGGCCTTGGATACGGCCTCCTTGGCGCACCAGAAGCGGATTATCGCCAAGGATGCGTTGGCGGCGCCGGCCGCCAGCTCAAGTTCGTCAGGCATGAACACGCCGTCCGTGAACTCCTGCGACAGGTCTCGCGACACGGATTCCACGTCGACGCCTATCCTAGCATTTGCCGCGGCAAGACCTATGACGAAACGGGATGTGTGCGCTATCGCTATGTCGAGCTTTACCGGCAGCTGGTCCATCCATGCGCCGACGGCGTAGGGCTTGCCGAGCCCGTCCGCGAATATGGTGACGTCCGCGTCACTCCATCTGGCCTGGTAGCGGTCCTTGAGGAACCGTCTTACAGCCTCCTTCACCGCTATTCTGCCGAACAGCCACTCCGTGCGCCGGGCTGCCGAGCCGGGCATGCGGCTGAAGTCCTTGCGCTCCTTCGCGCCAAGGACTATGTGGGAGAACGTCTGAAGCCAGACCTCGTCGTCGCGCTCGAACACCGGATACGGCACGTCGGTAACGAACGCAGAAGCCACGTCCAGCCTGGGATTGCCCAGCTGGTCGTCGGATATCGGTTTCGTTATGAAGCTCGTCGCCGGCTGCATCATAAGGTCGCGGTATTCGCGGCGCACATGCTCCACTCGCTCCTCCCAGCCGCTTATTATGGCAATCGCCCCGCCATCCCCGTCCGAAACCGCAATGTCGCACAAGTGGCTCTTTGGCGTCACTCCCGTCAGACGCAGATAGCACTTCACCTTCGAGCCCTCCTTGGGTAGCGGCGCAAGCAGGTCCAGCCGCCGCATCCTGAAGGGGGTCGAACATGCGTCGTCCATGCGCTCCTTGCCTATCCAGCGCGAAAAGCGCTCATGGCTGTGCCACAGCGAATATCCGCTGACCACGACACCCATCAGGATGGGATTCACCAGCCACAGCGGAAAGCGCGTGTACGTCACGCACCCTGCGAGCTGCGGAACCTCTACTTCATAGTCGATGCCCGTCTCGCTCCAGGTCTCGGCGAACGTTATGCCCCTCAGCCTGTGTCCGCAGGAAAGCCTCGAAGGATATATGTCCCGTCCCGACCAGTGCACCGTCCTCGGCTTGAACTGCGGAACGACCTTCACCGGCTTCGGCTCCGGCGGAGTCTTCGAAAGCACGAACGTAGCCTCCATGACCGGCCATGTGTATGCGCTGCCCGGCGAGTCGTCGCGGAGCTGCACCTTGACCGACGCGAGGTTTGGATTGCTTGATGCGACGCGTTCGCCGCGCATGAACACGGCAAGGGTATCATCGTCAAAGGCAACGGAGCGCCTGCAGGTAAGATCCTCTATCGCAACCAGAGTCCTGTTCGGCACCAGCATCGCTGCCGTCTCGGCCATTATCTCTGCCGCTAGAGGCATCGTCATCTGCACCAAGCCCTTAAGATCCGGCTCGGAATAGGAGAGCTGCGTGCCACCCAGGGCAAAATCGCCTATGAATGGAGCATCCTTCAGGCGGAACGTCTTGCGCATCTCTATCGACACGCCCGGACTGTGGCTTATCGTGTCGGCGTCGGACACGAGCGGATTGAGCGCACCGAACTCAAACTGGCGAAGGCGCCGGGCCTGCGCCGCGACGACGGCAGCGCGCGCAGCGGCCTTTGCGCCGCGACCCTTCGGCTCCATGAAAGCCGTCGCCGCATTAAGGGGCGTGTCGTCCGAGACCAGCGTCAGTCTCGGAAACGCACGCGACAGCTTCATTTCGGTCTCCCGTCTTGTCGCCGCGACAAAGGTCGAGTCGAAATCCAAAAGCCTGGCGCCACGCTTCGCAAACGACGGTGCAAGATCCAGCTTCGCGCCAAGGGAGACGAGCTGGGCCATCGCATGCTGCATCTGGGGGATGCCTCGCCTGTGGATGGAGTTGGTAGCCAGGGCCGCATGCTCTACATCGCGAAGGGCGTCGTCCACGGCAGTCGTCATGAGGCCCCTCGGTCCGACCTCCAGGAAGACCCTGTAGCCGTCTGCATGCATGCGCCGAACGGTTTCGCCGAAATGCACGGGCTGCGCCCAGCGCTCGGCCGTGGCGGCACGCATCTTTCTGAGACGCCCGGCAAGAGGCTCGGCGCTGGCGCACGAGTACACCGGGCATGCCGGATCGTACCGCAGCCACTCGTCCGCCAACTTCCTTATGGCCGGCACAAGCTTCTCGCACATGGGCGTGTTGAAGGGTCGGTCGAGCGCAAGCAGCATTGCCCTTACGCCAGCGGCGGCGAATGCCGCCATCGCGGTTTCGGCGAAATCGCAATCCACGGCATAGGTCTTCTGCCTAGGCGAAAGATCTATCGCTAGAATCGCCTTGCCATCCGGAAACGACGCCAGTACCTCGTCGGCCTCGTCCTCGCGACGCAACAGCAAGGATATCATGGCCGTCTTCGGAAGTCCTGCGTGATCGACGGCCTTGTCCACGATTGTATATATCTCGCGCAAGAAGCGGACCCTGTCCGTGCGGGACTTGTCCTTGCCGGTCATGCCGGCGCAAACCACCGAGGCCAGGTCTCCGCCGGCGAAGCCGACAACTCCGTCTGGCTTCAGCCCGGCGCGCTCCAGAACGCGCGAAACGGCAGCACAACCGGCATACGTCGCGACAAGCGCCTGGGCATATGCGCCGGAGCTGAATATGTCGGCGTCGTGTCGATAGCACGGGGCCGGAGGAAACACAAAGTTCGACGGCGTGAACTCGCCTTCGTTCGCAAGAGCCTCCTCAAGCTCCTCGAATGCGCTTCGGCAGACCTGGCTGCTTATCGCCATGTCGCTCATCATGTCCGGATAGAACGACATGACGCCAGGGTACACGAAGGCAAGCTTGCCCGCGCCTGCGCCCAGAAGATGCGTACCGTACCAGTAGGTGCCGCTCTTGTCCCTGAGCCTCCTGATGGAGCCAGCGGATATCCTTGACGCCGCCGACGCAATCCGGGTGCGAAGATCCTGCACGGAATCGGAAACGAAAGCTATTACGGCGTCACCCTCCGACTGTGCGCAGGTCGCGGCCACATCCATGAGAGATGCGCCGGGGACGCGATCAAGGAATGACGCGATGCGCGACATCTCCGCGACAAGCGCAGCCGTATCTGGAGCGCGCACTACGACAAGCTCGCTCATCCCAGCACCTCCGGTTCCTCCTCAAGGACGACCACGGCAGAGCGTCCGCCGGACGATGCGGTGCCGATCGGTCGCACAGGATCGAAATTCGCTCCAAGAACCGCCGCACGCCTTGGATTTGCCCTGTCGCCCGTAATCCATGGTCTGGCCTGGTTCAGCAGATATACGCTGGACGACAGGTTGGACACCGACTCCAGCGGGCGCTCCGTGACCACCTGCGGCGGCAGGACCTTCTTGTACAGGGCAAGCGCGGCCTTGAGGACTCCGGCCGACATGGCCGCCCTCATGGTGTGGCCTATGTTGCCCTTTACGGAGCCAAGACCGACCAGCGGCGCACCTGGCTTGTGCCCGCCCCATATCCGCTGTATGGCGTCAACCTCGCGTCTCTCGCCTGCGGCGATTCCGTTTCCGTCGGCCTCTATGAGCCCTATGGTCCTGGGTTCTATCCCGACCCGCTCCGTAGCGTGGGCAAGCATGGCGGACGGATCTCCCTCCGGATTGTGGCCTATCGAAATAGTCCGTATGAGCGCATATATCCTGTCATGGTCTCGCAACGCGTCCTCGCGCCGCTTCAGCAGGAAAAACGCGCCACCCTCTCCGGGGATGGTGCCGTCGGCGTCCTGCGAGAACGGGTGCAGCTCCGACTTCGACGAGAAATCCACCTCGCCTGAAAGGCCTTCCAGGTACGCCCGGCTTAATGGTGGCGTCAGAGCACCGGCAAGGGCTACGTCCGCACGATGCAACTGCAGGTCGCTTACGGCATCCATTAGCGTGGCGGCGCCTGTCAGCACACCCGCGTCCATTATCGTGGCGGCACCCCCGAAGGAGCATTCGCGTGCAAGCCACGACGCAAAACGGTATCCGGTACCTAGCAGAAACGACGCCGCATCCGGGGCCGGCAGGGACTCGACCAGCTTTGCACGGACATCTTCGAGCGACTCTTCCGGAGCTGTAGGGAAGAACCTGCGTATGACTTCAAGCGTCTGATCGAGGACGAAGGTGTGCTGCAGCCAGTTGACCGTAGAGGCGTTGAACGCAGGCGCATAGCCGAACCGCACCGAACCGCACACCGGCTCCCGGCCGTGCGGACGCATCGAAGCATCGGCCAGCGCATCGAACGCAAGCTGCGTGGCGAAGTAGAGGTCCTGGTTCTCGCCGGCGTTCACCTGCCTGGGAAAGTTCTGCATCGCGGGGACGCACGCATACAGGTCGCCCAGCTGCCCCACGCGCATCGGATACCTCCTGTCGAACACGTTGCGCTGCCCGAACGGAAGCTCGACATCCGGCCCGGGCAGGGTGAGCATGCTGCGCTGCTGCATTACCACTTCCCAGAACGCTGCGGGGTTTGCGCATCCCGCGAAGCGGCAGCTCATGCCGACGATTGCAATCGCAGACTCCATGGCGCTATCTTGCAACCTCCTCTCCCAGCTGGCGCGGCATTGGCAGGGTGGCTATGCCCTTCTCCCTGAGACGCGCATTGACTCCGAGCCACGCCTGGTAGAGATGGCTCGACGGAACCTTCAGCAGGCTGTCGGACGCGTGATCCCGGAACTCGCGCTCCTGCTGCTGCCGCTCCTCCAGAAAATCCATGTACTCGCCCACCGTTTCGCCCGCCGCAAGGTGGCTCCGCATCTCGTCGCGAAGCGTGGCCAGTATGTTCTTCAGCTGGCGGTGCTCCATGGGTTCGCCGTCGACGTACTCGACGCCGCTTGCAAGATCGGTCTCGAACGATGCGATCTCGTCCGCCGTCATCAGCGGAGGCAGCGCGGTCGAACCGGGCTGCGCATAGGCCGCCAGATAGCGGTCCAGCGGACTGCCGAGCACCTCGCTCCAATCCGAGAACACTCCTGCGGCGATCACCGATGCATCTCCGTACAGCTGCTGCCTCGGCCTGGGAGAACGGTCGTCGTAGGCCCGCCTGGCGGCGACAATCGCCACGACCAATGCCGCCGCGAGCACGAACACGGAAATGCCTATCGCCCATGGCCGCCAGTTCATCGGGTCGTCACCAGCTATCCTGTATGGACGGATGCCCTGCTTCCTCAGAAGCGTGTACGCCGACTCCCGGTTGCGGGCCTTTATCCAGCCTGACCGATTTTCGTTCGTCTTCGTCTGATAGAAGTACTGGTATTTCATTTTCTCCTCTGGAACAGCGGGACCGCTATCTCGTAGAGCTCCTGGTCGCGCTGAATCCGCTCGAACAGCTGCTGCGGGTTGATCCTGTAGCCAGCTATGAAGCTGCGCTGTGCCGCCTGCCTGCGTCCTGTTCGGTGCTGGATCTTCGCAAGATCCGCCCAGGCCAGCGCGTCCTTGGCCGGTTCGGCGCGCAGATACTTTTCGAGGCAGCGCTCGGCGTCGGCGTCAAGCCGTGCCTCGACGAGCATCGTCGATATGGCCTGAAGCAGAAGCGGCTCCGAAACCTGATCCACAAGAGGTCTCACCAGCTGGGCGGCCTGCATCATCATGCTGCTGCGCTGGTCCGCCTCAAGCATCATCGCCATGCTGTAGTAGGCCCGCGCCAGGGCAAACGTCTTCGGCGGAGTCAGGGCGCCGTTCTTGCGGCGCTCCGCCTCAAGCGAGTCGATCTGCGCATAGAGGTCTCGCAGATGCGTCACCAGCTCGCGCATCATTGCGGTTCGCTTGTTGCGCGGATCAAGCACGTCCGTATAGTCCATGACCTCGAGCGCAACATCCCACCGGCGCGCCGCAAGAAGGCTCTCCTTCGCATACCGGAACACCGCCTCAGGCGATGCGGGGAAGAGCATGCAGGCCTCCCTGAAGGCCTGGGCCGCCTCGGAATGCCGGCCTTGCTTCACGTAGAGCCCCGCAATTGCAGCCCGGAGCTTCGAGAACGACTTCTGCCCTGCAAAGTCGCGACGGTACATCGAATCCTTGAGCAGACGGCGGGTGTACCAGTCCCAGAAGTCCTGGTCCCTGGCGGCGGTCTTCGCATCGTAGGGCGTCTTCTCACGGTTGATCTTCATTATGAGGCCGTGCGGCGATAGATACGGATACATCCACGGTATCGCATAGCTCTCCTCGACGTAGAACGAATGCCTGTCCTTGTCATGGTCGAACATCATCTTGGAAAGGATGCCGTTTATCTCCATCACACCGAGTGCGCCCGTGACCTGCACCTTGGCGTTCTCGATCTTGAGGTCTCCGTTGGCGGCCCTTACTCCGCGGCGCACCTCGTCGACGTAGATGCTGAACGCCTCTCCGCTGTCATCGCTGGACGGAATCCATATCTCGTCGCCGTACAGGTCCCGCTCCACGTTGATGTACGTGCCGTCGGCCAGGGCGTTCTGCGTTATGAGATATATGTCGGGACGGTAGTCGGCGGCGTATATCATGTATGTCGGCACGAAGCGCCCCGGGTCGGTTCCGCCGAAGAACACGGAGAACGGATCCATCGCCTCCGGCCAGTCGGGATCGGGCAGCGGTTCCTCGTCCGCCGAAAGCTGCCCTTTTATCGCCTTTGCCCCGTCCAGCTGGTACGCGCCGAACTGCCAGCCGAAGGTGTGCCCGTTCTGCTCGCATCCGCCGAGCTCGAACACCATGCGATCGTCGGTGTAGTTCTGCACTATCGGATAGATGAACGCAACGAGGATCGCAAGCGCCGAGAACATGATCGCGGCGCGGCGCGGCGTAACCGGCGACGAAGCGAGGTTGCCGAAGCGCAGCCACGCAGCGGACGGCAGGCAGCGCACAAGCAGCGCGCCGGCGAAGACGAGACCATACCCGATCCACAGCGCTATCATCGCATGGGACGATATGAACTTGACCTTCTGTATGAAGCCGTCCTGCACGTCGCCCTTCACGTTCGCGAGAAGTATGAGCAGGAACGACATCATAAGGAAGCAGACGGCCGCCGCACCCATCCATTGCCAGAACGTCTTGCGGCGATCCTTGGCGACCACCCAGCGACCGGCTATGAACGGCACCGGCGCGAAGAGCAGGAGCAGGTCGGTGAACTGCACCTTAACATCCTCGAAGTAGTGCACCATCTGGCTGCCGACGAACGAGAAGAAATGCCCAATCCCGGTGAAGCTCGGTACGCCTATGGCCTCGTACTGTCCGCGCATTATCGCATGCTTGAACCCTTCCCATGTGCGCGGATAGCCCCAGTTCATCGGCGGATTGCGCAAATCGGACACTATCGGCATGTACGCGTAAAACGATACGCCAAGCTGCGCAAAGAAGGCCGCGCCTGCGACCTTGCGTCCATGTGGCAGCGTAAGCCACGCCAGGGCAAGCAGCGTGAAGTTCCAGGCTATCGGCCAGCCGAACCACCAGCTCTGCGGGTGGGTCAGGCCGTTCATGGCGCCGTGCCTAAGCAGAACGAATACGGCGATGTGCATTCCGGCCACGGGGATCGCGAAGCAAAGGCCCTTCTTCGTGAGCGAGCAGAGCGCGAACAGCATCGCCACCAGAATCCAGAATACAATCGTTGACTTCACCCATGGATACGGCGCACCGGCATATCCGCCGTCGCTGGCCATCGGCACCGCGGCCGCGAAGACAACCGCCAGGAGCGCCAGCCCGGCTGATATCCCCAGATGCTTAAGCACCTTGGGGTCGGTGATCTTTTCGGCCTCGTCGAAGACCGCAAGAACAGCAGCGACCACGGAACCGGCGACGAGGGCCGCGATGAGCGCGTAGCGCCACGGCTCGATCAGGGGCGCCACGGGCGCATATATGCCGGACCAGTCGTTCTTGCCTGTGAACACGATGGCCGAGAGAAAGATGAGCGCGGCACCGCCTCCTCCGCCTGCGAGCGCAAACCTGCGGGCACGCGCCACCTCGCCCCTCTCGCGCAACACCGCCGCCGCCACAAGCGACGCGAGGAGCACGACTAGACCCAGCATTATGAAGAATGTCGACGGGCAGGACGAAGACGAGGCAATGGCGGCATGCTTGCTTATCGCGTCGGACTGCATCTGGGGATCGGCAGTACGGCCGAGCTGCCCGATCTGAAGGACCTGATATGTCAGGGCAACCGGTATGAGATAGATGAACACGTCCCTGAAGAACGCTATGTCGGTCATAAGTATTATGATCGCAAGCGGCACAATGGCGAAAAGCAGCACCTGGTAGTTGGTGAGACCAAGCCCGAACACGAACGCCGTGAAGAACAGTATCTTGTCTGAGGGCCTGCTGATCCAGCGGTATGACAGCAGAAACACCCACATTAGGAACAGAGCGTTAAGCGAGTATATCTCGACGATGGTAGACTGAGACCACTCGACGGGAGAAAGCGCGAACGTGAGAGCACCGGCCACGCCGCCGCCAAACGACAGGACGGCCGGAGGCTCGAACACAAGGACGTCGCTGTCGCCGCCGCCGATGAAGTCGTGCGCCGAGCGGCATATGAGCATCGCGGTGCAGCCGGCGGCAAACGCGCCCGCCACTGCGGAGAAGCAGCTTATGGCCCATGCCGGGGTCGGGTGACCCATGTAGGTGACCCAGAAGAACAGTTTGCAGAATATCCAGCTGCAGAGAGTCCAGAACGGATAGCCCGGCGGATGCGGAACTCCCAGATGCGCCCCGGCCGTCGCAAGCTCACCGGAATCCTCAAGGCCGACCGAAGGCCCAAGCGTGAAGAAATACACCACAAACGTGACCAGGGTGGCGGTCCAGAAAGCCGCCCAGTCCAGTCTGGTGAAAAAGCGATTCCCCTTGTCGATTTTCATAGGGGACATTATACCAAAATCTTATGTTCTGCGAAAGTCCAGCAGATGCCCGAGAAGCGACCTGATACCGCGATAGTAGAATGCGAAATCGAAGAGGTTTCGCGTCGTCGTAAGCCTGTGGAAAAGCGCCGCAGGCTGAAGGAATCCCTTGTAGACTTCGCGTATCGCACACTTTATCTCGTCCTCGCCGGCCAGCGGAGTCTTGGTTATCGCACGCCGCATGTCGTATTCGTCCCAGTCGAGGGTCGTCAGGCCGTCGCTCTCCTTCAGCTCCCTGAAGAGCGGAGTTCCTGGATACGGAATCGTCAATGTGCACTGCAGTGTCGAAGCCCAACCCTTGGCAAGAAGACGGCGGGCGAACCGCACTGTGTTGGCGATCTCCCGAGGCCCCTCCCATGCATGACCGAACATGAACGTGAGATGCACGTCGAGCCCCGCCTTGTGCGCCCATTCGCACCCCTTCTCGACATCCTCCACCTTAAGGGCCTTGACGAACCTGTCGAGCGTAGCCTGGTTGGCGGATTCGACGCCGAAAAGGACCAGACGGAATCCGGCCCTCCGCATAAGCCTGTAGTCCTCGAACGAAAGGCGTCCGAAGCGCATGTTGCAGTCTATCCGCAACCTCTTCGGCAGGCCGCGGCGTATCAATTCGTTGCAGAAGGTCTCAAGCCACCTGCCGACAGGCAACGAACCGGAATCGTCCATTATCTCCTTGACGCCGTACTTGTCGACGAGCATCTCGATCTCGTCCACCACATCAATGGGATCTCGCGTCCTGTAGGTGGGGTATAGGGTCGTCCAGCTGCAGAACGTGCACTTCGCATGCCAGCAGTCCCGCCCGGACATTATGTATGTTCCCGGCGTCCTGCGGAAGTTGCCGTTTTTCTCGGCGTACAGACGCCAGTTCACGAGATCGCGGTCTATCCACGGTGCGGAGTTGAGGTCGTGGTCAAGGCGGAAGCGTCCCGTATTCCTTACCTCCCCGTTATCGCGATACCATATGCCAGGCTCGTATTTCGAGGCGTCGCCGCCGGCGGCGACAAGGTTCTTCAGCAGAAAGTCCCAATCTCCGCCGGTCAGGATGAAGTCCACCGGACACGAGGCCATCGACTCTTCCGGCAAAGCCGTCACATGGTCGCCCACCAGAACGTTGAGCCAGCGGTCCTTGTGCGCGGCTATCCACCGCCAGTGGCGCTTCACCACAGGCGTCTTGGTCTCGAGCACGACGATGTCCGGCTTGAAGGCGGCAAGGCGGGCTTCGAACTCTTCATCCGAAAGCTCGCCCGCTATTCCGTCCAGAAAGAGCACATCGTGCCCTTCCTTCTTGAGCATCGTCGCGGCCGTCGCAGGGACGACCGGAAAGATGTACGTCGGACGCGAGAACCACTGGAACTGGCGGTTCTGCGTCAGCAGCGCGACGCCTTTATCCGACTTGAGCGGAGGATAGCATACGGCGACGCGCATCCGTCATGTCACCACTTGTATCCGAGACCGACGATGTAGCGCGTATCGCTCGACTTGCGGCCCCTGCTGGGCGTGGAGTTGTAGTCCCACTCGATCTTGCAGAGCAGGTCGAAGTCCATCAGTATCTTCGTCGTGAAGCCTACGTCGGCCTTGATGAGGTACACCTCCCAGTCGGCGATGTCGGGCATGTATTCGAGATTGTGGAAGCCCTCTACGCCCTCGTTCCACTTGGGATTGTAGGTGAGGTGGTGCGCATAGCGGACGGAGCAGTAGCTGTCTTCAGCATCCGGGTCCTTGAGCACGTAGCCTGTACGGACCCACGCAAGACCTGCTTCCTGGCTGAAGCTCCACTTTCCGGTGAGATCGCTCTCGTATCCGTCCAGCCACTGGTAGCCAAGACCTGCGCCCAGCCTGAGGCGGTAGTCGAGACCTGCTATCTTGTCGCTGTCGTAGCGGGCGTTTTCGTACGAGTAGACCTTATCGGTCCAGAAGTGGTCATGCTGGCCTTCGGCCTCAAAACGGTTTGCGCTGGTCTCGCGATCCGCCTTGGAGGTACCCGTCTTGGAGTAGTAGTAGCCAAGGTCGCCTTTCACGCGGTCTTCCTCCCAGCGGCGGTTGATGTTGAACAGCACGCTGGCCGTGTTGTTGTAGGTGTTGCCGCGGGACGACATGTAGTTGACGTTTATCGAGCCGTGCCAGGCGTTGTCCTTCTCCTCTTCGGCCTCGGCGGGTTCCGGAGCGGGCGCAGCCACATCGAACGGCGCTTCGCCCTCCGCAAAGGTCCTCTCGCTTTCAAGGCTCGCTATGTTCGCGACATTGAGCGCCATTTCGCCGAAGTCGTCGGACGCAAACATCAGCACGCCGTCGCGGATCTCGCCGGCGGTGCCTGTCAGCAGCGAGCCTGATTTCAGGGTAACCTTGTCCGCAAACGCGGACAGCGCAGCGGCCGTCGCGACCGCAAGTAGCATTGTTTTAGTCTTCATCGGTTGTTTCCTTCTTCTTGAAAGGCAGATATCCGCCGAAATCGAACGATTTGTCCTCCGGCTCGTGCGCGTTCAGAGGATCTTCGGCCTGATCCTCGAGCGAACGCAGATCGAGGGACTCTATGCCCTCGATGTTCTTCGCCGGCCTGTCGCCGGGTTCAAGCTTCTCCTGCTGCACGTACTGGCGCCCCAGGACGGCGTTCTTGGGAAGGCCGACGTCGTTCTTCATCCTGGATGGATCGACAAGCCCGACGGTCACGAACACGATTATCTCGCGCTGCTCCTTCACGCGAACCTTCGAACCGAAGAGACGAGGCCCGATCCATGGCCAGGTGCGGAGCCACGGTATGCCGCTGTCCTTCTGAACTTCGACGGTGCGCGAAAGCCCGCCGATCACGGCAGTCGTTCCGCTCGCCATGTTGAACTCGGTTATGAGGCGCTGCACCTTTATGATCGGGTACTTGGACGAATAGGACGAAACATCGGTGCTGTCGCCGCCGGCGGTGACGAAGCCGCCGCTACCGTAGCTGGAGTCTAGGTCGCTTATGGTCGGTACAATGGTCACGTTTATGAGACCGTTCGTTCCGACCCGAGGCACGACATCCAGCGAAATGCCCCAGCTGAAGAACGCCTCCTGCGCAAACATGAACTTGTCCTCGCCCGGAATGGCCAGCATCTGCATCGCAAGGTCGAGCGACTCGGCGTTGCCGTTCAATGTGCGCTTCGCCGACACGAGCACGTTCGGATACTTCGTCGTCATGTCGACCGTGGCCTTCTTGCCGGACGAAACGATGATCTTCGGGTTCGAGAATATCTTGGCGTCGTCGGTCGACTCCAGCGCACGCAGCGTCAGATACATCTCGCTGAAGTTCAAGGTGCCGTTGAAGAAGGCGATGTTGCCGTCGGAGCCGCCGGACGTGGTCGTTACATGAGTGCCCTTGTTGGAATCGTAGTATATGCTCTCGTTGAGGGAGGATAGCGTATAGGACTCGGACTGCGTGTTCGACATGTTGCTCTTCGAGTAGCTCGTGACACCGTTGCCGATACGGTTCCGCTGGAAGCCGCCGCCTAGCTGCGCGCTACCGGTCATGCCGTCCAGCATCGACCAGTCTATGCCCAGCTTGTGCGAAGCGGCGTTGCTGAGCTCCACGAAACGCGCCTCGATGTAGACCTGCTGCGCCTCGCAGTCGATCTTTGAGATGACCTCTTCGCATGCCTCAAGTATTCGCTTCGGGGCGGTGACCATGACGGCGTTCGCCTCGGGAAACGCGGTCGCAATGCGAACAAGGCGCCATGTCGTGCCGAATTCACCCGTCCATGTCGCGTTGAGCCGCTCTGCGACGTCTTCGGCGCTGGCGTTGGCAAGGGTGAACACGCGCGTATGTATGCGGCGGCTGTCGAGTTCGGCCTCGACCTTGGCCTCTGCTTCGGCCTGAAGCCTGGCCTGCTCGGCCAGACGCACCTCCTCCTGGGCTCGCGCTATCGCGACTGCCGTGGCATCAGCCCCTGTGAGGGGAACGTCTGACGGATCGCCGAAAAGCATGTCCGTCGTCATCGCATCGCCGGCGTCCTGCGACGGCATGGCGCCGTCATCCGTCAAGGGACCATATTCGGACGTGTCGCCCGCAATGTCGCTGCCATCCGCGGTAGAGGCGACATACTCGCCACCCGGCACCAAAGGTGTCTGCGCGACCGTCTGCTGATTTGTGGCCGTCTGTGCATCGGCTGTCGTCTGCGCATCTGTCGCCGTCGCCTGCGCAAAGGCGCCAAGGGATGCGCAAAGAATCGCAATAAAAGTCAACTCGGAGATCCTGCTCATGACACTGTTTGCTAGTATACCAAATCAGCCCTTGAAAATGAAGAACTTGCGGACGAAAAAGTTGATCGCGAACGAGACCAGAACCTCTACGATGACGGCAAGCGTGGTCATCATGCCGAAGCTGTCTATGAGAACCTTCATGACCGCAAGCGCGATAAATGTCGCAAGCGCCGCAGCGCAGAAGAACATCGCGAACTCCATGTACCAGCGGTATCTGCCCGGCCGGAACACGAAAGCGCGGTTCATAAGCCAGCAGAATATGTTCGCCACGACGAAGCCAACGGCGGTGGCCGCCGAAGCCAAGACCCCGCGCGAGGCGTACCACGGCTCTGTGCCCGCGAACTCCACCGACGGCAGCGACAGCAGCCTGACGGCCCAGTCGTCAGGGGTGAGGCACTTGAGACATGTGCTGGCCAGCACGTAAAAGACCCCGGTCTGCACGGCGGTGGCCATTACGCCTACGAGCCCGTATTTGACGAACTGCCAAAACGGGCCCGCATCATGCGAGAGGATGTTCTTGAACAGAAGGACCTCCCGTCCTGCCGTCAGACTCCGCCGCGACCGCGCAGCGAACCGTGCGAGAGGAAGCCGTCGTACTTGCGCACCAGCAGGTGGGACTCCATTATGCGGAGCGTGTCCAGCGCGACGCCGACGATGATCAGGAGCGACGTGCCACCGAAGAACGAGGCGATTGCCCACGGCACCGACATCCAGCCCATCAGAAGCATGGGTATCAGCGCAACGACGAGAAGGCCCGTGCCGCCGATGAGCGTTATGCGGGTCATCATGTCGTCAAGGTACTCGGCGGTGGCGCGGCCCGGCCTGATGCCGGGGATGTAGGAGCCGTCCTTCTTGAGGTTCTCGGAGATGTCGACCGCATTGAACTGCGTGGCCACCCAGAAGAACGCGAAGAACATGATGAGCGCGGCGTATACGATCATATGCAGGGCCGTCGGGTTTGAGAGATCCTGCGCAAAGCGGTTGAGCGCGCCGCTGAAGCCAGTCGACGTCGCATCGGTGACCTTCATTATGAGCGCCGAAGGAATCTGGATCAGCGGCTGGGCGAAGATGATCGGCATGACGCCCGTGTAGTTGACGCGCAGCGGCATGAACGTCTGCTGCATGCCGTAAGTGCTGCCGCCGCCGACCGAACGGCGCGTGGAGTGTATCGTGACCTTGCGGACGCCCTGCGTCAGCAGCACGGTGCCCATGACCACCAGAAGGAAGAATATCACAAGAATCGGCAGCTCGGCGATCGGAGCGGACGCCTGGACGCCGGCGAGTCCGAAGTAGCGCTCCCATGCGCTGATGAGAGCCTGGGGCAGACGGGAGGTGATGTTGATCATGATGATCAGCGACGCGCCGTTGCCTATGCCGAACGTGGTTATCTGGTCGGCGAGCCACATCACGAAGAGCGCGGCGGAGGTCATGCCGATCACTGTCATCAGATGGAAGCCGATTCCCGGATTGACCACGATCTCGGCGCCGGCGAAGGCAGGACCGAGCGCGCCGGGATGGCTGAGAGCCGTGGCGATGCCCCAGGACTGCACGACGCAGAGCACGATAGTGAGGTAGCGCGTGATCTGTGCGAGCTGCTGACGGCCGGATTCTCCCTCCTTCTTGAGCTTCTCGAGGGTCGGAATGACCGAGCTTAGCAGCTGGATCACGATCTGCGCCGAGATGTAGGGCCAGATGGAGAGGAAGCCGATGGCGCACTGCCCGAGGGCGCCGCCGGTGAACACGTCGAACCAGTCGAGAAGACCGCCGCCGCTTGAGCTCTGGCGGGCCGTTTCAAGCACCTGCTGCAGCGCACGCCAGTCCACGCCGGGCGTAGGTATCTGCGAAACGAGACGGCACACGAACACCAGTCCGAGCGTAATCAATATTTTCTTGCGCAGCTCCGGGATGCGGAACGCGTTCGAAAAACCTTTCATCATCGACATTCTGACTTCTCCTTCTTTGGGAAATTTGGAATATTATAGCAAAATGGGCTGCCGCTTTCAAGGGTATGCGGCGATTGCACCGCCTAGCGGCGCCAGGTGGTTCTGTAGGCGGGTGCGTATGCGCCAGGGTAGTTCTGCACACGCCGTATGCAAAGGAGCCTCTCCGGTATCTCCTTTACGAACATGGACGAGTTCACGGGGAACATTCCGCCGTCGGACATCTTCCTGACCTGCGGAACGAACATGTACAGCTTGTCCTTCGCCCGCGTCACGGCGACATAGAAAAGCCGCCTTTCCTCGTCCGCCCTGCCTTCCTCCGCCGCCTTCGCGCTGGGGAACATGCCCTCGGTCAGCCAGGGCACTATGACGACCGGCCACTCCATGCCCTTCGCCTGATGCACCGTCGAAAGCGTCACCCTGTCCAGCGAAGGGTCGTTACGGCGCACGTCCAGGTTTGTCATGAGCGCCACATCGGAGAGGAACCTTTCTAGTCCCTCCCTGCCGCCCGATATCTGCGAGGCGAGCTCCTTTATGTCGTCCAGCCTGTCGGCCGCCTCGTTGGCCTCCCATTCGCGGTTCAGATGGTCCTCGTAGAAAAGGTCGCAGAAATCCTCGACCAGCTCGCCCGTCTCGTCAAGTTCGAGATGGTCCGGCGCGCACTCCATGCACTTGGCGAGGGGCGGCCACACGGCCTTTGCCTTCGCGCCAAGCATCGCGCCAAGCGCTTCCCTGTCTTCGCGGCGCGATCCGTCGAAGCGCCCCTGTAGCTTTCTCCAGTAGCCTTTTGCCGTCTTTTCGCCCACTCCGGGCAACAGCTGCACCAGACGCATGAACGAAAGTTCGTCGGCCGGGTTCATTATGAGCCTGAGATACGCCAGGACATCCTTCGAATGCACCTGCTCGAACACTCCGATTCCGCTCGTTATTCGGTACGGCAGCCCCATCCTCGCCATCGTCATCTGGACGTCTATGGACTGGTAGTGGCTGCGGTAGAGCACTGCTATGTCGGAATAGCGGTAGCCGTAGCTGTGCAGCTCCCTTACGAGCTTGACGATCTCGTTCGCCTGCTCCCTGCCGTCGTAGACCTTATACAGCCACGGCTTCTCGCCGTCGCCCTCCCGGAACGCTCGAAGGGTCTTGTCGAAGTGCCCGCAGGCGTCCTTCATCACGATGTTGGCGACGTCCAGAACTCCCGGAACGCTGCGGTAGTTGCGCTCGAGCTTCACTATGCGGCAGCCGGGCCAGCGCTTCGGAAACTCCAGTATGTTCTCTATCTGCGCGCCACGCCACGTGTATATGCACTGGAAGTCGTCGCCGACCGCAAGTATGTTGCGGTGACGCCCGGCGAGAATGTCGGTGAATTCCGCCTGCAGACCGTTCGTGTCCTGGTACTCGTCCACCAGCACGTGCAGAAAGTGCTCCTGCAGCATGGTTCGGATGCGCTCCTGGGTTTTGAGCAGCTTAAGCCCGTTCACAAGCAGGTCATCGAAGTCCATCGCGTTCAGTTCGAGCTTCCGTGCCGAATAGCGCCCGGCGATCCGCTCGACGTCCTCGGGCTCGAAGCCGGCCGCCTTTGTCTGCCATCTCTCGGCTATGCGAACGACCGGCGTCTGCTCGTTGGCGGCCTCGGATATCATCTTTGCCACGACCTCCTTCTTCGGGAAGTCCTTCGCATCCTTGACGGTATCCTTGATGATTTCGCCGATCAGCTTCTTCTGGTCGTCGTCGTCGATTATCTGAAAGCCCGGCGGATACCCTATCGCCGCGCCATAGCGCCGCAATAGCCTGGCGCATATGGAGTGGAAGGTGCCGGACCATATCGTCGAGACTTCGGGACCGACCACCTTTTCGGCGCGCTCCAGCATTTCGCGGGCGGCCCGGTTCGTGAAAGTCAGCAGCAGTATGCGCGAAGGATCCACCCCTCGCTCCACCAGATACGCGACGCGGTGGACGAGCGTGCGGGTCTTGCCGGTACCCGCGGCGGCAAGCACAAGAAGAGGCCCGTCCCCGGCGGTGGCGGCCTCGAACTGTTCCTTGTTCAGCAGTTTTGAGAAATCTGTCATCGGGCGCATATTATACCATACCCCATTGACTTATGCCGGAGGAAATAGTATACTGTCACCCAATCTTTCCCGAGTCGGAGCGTAGCGCAGTCTGGTAGCGCGTTTGCTTCGGGAGCAAAAGGTCGAGGGTTCAAATCCCTCCGCTCCGACCAGTTATTCCTCCCCGGTTTCGTCAGCAGCCAGTCCGCCGCCAAGCGAGCGGTACAGATCTATGAGATCGATCGTTATCTGTCCACGCGAAACGGCAAGCTCCTCCTCGAGGTTCAGTCGGCTGCGCTGGGCATCAAGCACGTTATTGAAGTCGCGAAGCCCGTTCTTGTAGAGATCCTGCGAAATCGCGACCGCGTCGGTCGCAGCCTTGACGGCCCCTTCCAGCGCCATGTAGCGGTGCTGCTCCAGGGTGTATGCCGCATAGACGTCCCTGACCTCCGCGTACGCCTTGTCTATCGCAAGCTCGTAGTTGAGGCGCGCCTCCTCGACCCTCGCCTCGGCGATCTTGGTCTGGGCGTAGACATTGCCGCCCTGCAGAAGCGGCCACGTGACGGAAGGCCCGATAGACGCATAGAAGCTGCCGGGCTGGACGAACTTGGAGGCGTGCACCGACTCGAGCCCGAGTCCGCCGGTTATATGGAGCTTCGGATACCACGCCGACTTCGCGACGCCCACCCTTGCGACCTGCGCGGCGAGCGCACGCTCGGCGGACTTGACGTCGGGACGCGACCTTATGAGGTCCACCGGCAGCTCGGCGACCTTCTGCGGCGTCATCAGCCAGTCGCGGCCGGAAACCGGCGTAAGCATCTCATGCAGCGCACCAGGCGTGGTGCCCGCGAGTATCGCGAGTGCGTTCTTGAGGGATTCCTCCTGCGCGAGCAGCACCGGAATGTTCGCACGCGTTGTCTCGACGCTGTATGCGCTCTGGTTGACCGCCAGCTCGTCGCCTATTCCCGAATCGAGGCGCGACTTGAGAATGTCGTAGGTCTCGCTCTGAAGGACGAGGTTGTTCCTGGCGACGGCGATCCTCTCCTGTATCGTCCTGAGGGAGACGTATGTGCGGCCAATGCTTGTCGTGAGCTCGATCCAAGCCTGCACGACGCCCCATCCCGCGGCCTCGGCCTGGGCGAGGGCGGCCTCGCTTGCGCGGCGGTTGCCGCCGAAGATGTCGATCTCCCACGAGGCGTTGAATCCGCCGCTCATCACGTCGAGTTCGCGGTGGCGGTATGCCCCCTGCACGCTGCGGTTGTTGCGGTGAGTCTCGCTCCTCGTCACCGAGCCGTCGATTGACGCCTTGGGGCTGAACGCCGAGAAGCTTCCGATAAGCTCCCAGTTGGCCTGCTCGAGACGGCTTACGGTAGCCTTGAAGCTGAGGTTGTTCGAGACGGCGCTTTCGACGAGCCCTGAGAGGACCGGATCGTTCAGCCTCTCCCACCAGCGCGCCATCAGGTCTTCGGACACTTCGACGCGGAGATCCTCGTTGGTGTCGGCGCTTCTGTATTCGCAGGTCTCCGAAAGCTCCGCGACCGGCGCGCCGGCATCCGGCAGCGCACAGGCGGGAACCTCGATCTCCGGCTCGACATAGTCGGGTCCGACGGACGGCATGTTCAGGCAGCCCGCACACGCCGCGAGCGAAAACACCGCTGCATTCCTGAGATGATTGATCATGGTCACTGGATCTCCCTTTCCTTGAGCTGACGGCGGCGATACGCCTTTGTCGAAATGTATGCGAAGACGCGCTTTATGTTCTCGCGCCAAGTCTGGAACAACGCGTAGAGGCCCGGCACAAGCAGTATGCCGAACACCACCGAAGCGAGCATTCCGAAGAACTCGGTCGTGCCCAGATGGTTGCGGCTCGCCGCGCCCGCGCCCGTCGCCAGCATCATCGGCAGGGTGCCGAGAAGCGTGGTGAGCGCCGTCATGAGAAGCGCCCTCAAGCGCTCGCCCGCGGCGAGACCGGCGGCGTCAACGATGGAGCAGCCCTCGTTTTCGCGCTTGTCCTTTGCGAACTCGACGATGAGAATCGCGTTCTTCGAGGCGAGGCCGACGAGCAGCACGAGACCGAGCTGTGCGTATATCGAAAGCGGATACGCCGAGCCCGTCTGCCAGAGGCCGAAGTACTTGAGGCCAAGGAGCGCGCCGAAAACGGCGACAAATATAGAAAGCATCACAGGCAGCGGAATCGTCCAGCTCTCGTACTGCGCGACGAGGAACAGGTAGCCGAACAGAATGGCGAGCGCGATGAGCGCTACGGCGCCACCCTCGTTGCGGGCCTCCTGGAACGACAGATCGGCCCAGTCGTAGCCGTAGTCGTCAGGCAGCTCCTCGGCGAACAGCTTCTTGAGCTTCTCCATCACCGCGCCGGAGGCGATGCCGGGCATCGGCTGTATCATCAGCTTGGTCGTCACGTACTTGTCGCGGGTGTAGATCGTGCGCGGCCCGAGCTCGCGGGTTATCGTGCCGAGCGAGCCGATCTGGACCATCGCGCCAGTCTCGCCTCTTACGTAGAGGCGCGAAACCGCTTCGGGCGTGGCGCGGCCTTCCCAATCCGCCTGTACGGTAACGCGGTTGACCTGCGTGCCGAGGTTGACGTCGTTGACGTAGCGCGAACCGAGGTAGTTCTGGAGCGTCGTGTAGACAGTGGCGACCGGCACCTTGTACATCTCGGCCTTGACGCGGTCGAGGTTGAACCTAAGGTGGGGCGTCGCCGCGTTGTAGCCCGAGTACGCCATCATGATCTCGGGGAACAGGCTCTTGTCGTTCAGCTTCGCGAGCAGCTTGTTCTGGACATTCTCGACCCTGAGAGGATCGGCCGTGCCCTTGTCCTGAATGTTGACCGAGATTCCGTTGGCCATACCCAGACCTGGTATAGCAGGCGGCATGAAGACCTTCCAGCTGGGCTCGGGAACCGCCGCCAGAAGCTGCATGAGCCTCTGAACCATCGCCGCGGCGCTCTGGTCCTTGCCGCCGCGCTCCGACCAGTCTTTGAGATCCACGATGAGCATGGCCTGGTTCTCGCCGCGTCCGCCGACCATCGAGAAGCCGGTGATCGTAAGGACGCTGTCCACCTCGGGAACCTGCAGCAGATGCTTGACCGCCCTCAGCGACACGTCGCGGGTACGGTCGCGCGTGGAACCCTCGGGCATCTCCATCGAGGCGAACACCACGCACTGGTCTTCGTCCGGCAGGAACGAAGTCTGCGTGCCGCGGAACATCTGAAGCGTAAGAAGCACGGTCAGCACCAAAAGCGCCAGCGCGAGGAATATCCTCGAAGCGAGCCACTTGGCGAGCCTGATGAAAAAGCCCTTGAACGCGTTGACCGCCCAGTTGAACCACGCGAGAGGACCGTGCTTGTAGGGCCTCGCCTCGTGCAGTATCAGCGAGCAGAGCGCGGGCGCGAGCGTAAGGGCGCACACCGTCGAGAAGCATACGGCCGCCGAAAGCGTCACGGAGAACTGCTGGTAGATGCGTCCGGTGATTCCACTCATGAAGCCCACCGGCACGAATATGCCGAGCAGCACCAGCGTCGTCGCGATGACCGCGCTCGTCACGTCGCTCATGGCCTGTATCGCCGCCTCCTTGGAATTGAGCCCGCGCGTCTCGATGAGGTACTGCACGCGCTCGACGACCACGATGCAGTCGTCCACCACGACGCCGATTGCCAGAATGAGGCCGAATAGCGTAAGAATGTTGACCGAATACCCCAGCGCCGCCATAAGTATGAACGTCGAGCACAGCGAAACCGGAATCGTCAGGCAAGGTATGAGCGTCGCCCTCCAGTCCTGAAGGAAGAGGTAGCAGACGAGCACCACCAGCGAGAAGGTTATGACGAGCGTCCAGATGATCTCCTTGATGCATCGTTCCACGTAGTCCGTCGCATCATATGGTATGACCCACGTCAGGTCGTCCGGGAAGGATTCCTCGAGATGCGCCATCTCCTGGCGGATGCGCTTCATCGTGGCGATGGCGTTCGCGCCCGGCTTCTGCTGAAGCGCGATCGACACGGCGTTGCCGCCGTCAAGCTGGCCGGTGAACATGTAGTTCTGCTCGCCGACCTCTGTGCGGGCGATGTCCTTAAGCCTCACGACGCCGCCGTTGGCGTCACGCCTGACGATTATCTCGTCGAACTCCTTGGACGTCATCAGGCGCCCCTTCGCGACGAGCGACATCGTGAACGCGGCGTGTTCGCCCGTCGGGGCCGCGCCGACCGAGCCGAGCGACGCCTGGATGTTCTGCTTCGAGACGGCGGCTATGACCTCCTCGGAGTTCATGCCCTGCGCCGCGAGCCTCGCCGGATCGAGCCACACGCGAACGGAAAGCTTCGGCCCGTAGACCGTCGCTTCGCCGACGCCCGGCACGCGCAGCAGCACAGGCTGGATGTTTGAGTAGATGTAGTCCGATATCTGAAGGCGCGACAGCGTGCCGTTCGGCGAACGCACCGCGATGAAGCCGAGCATGTCCTCGGACTGGGCGCGTATCCTGCCGCCGAGCTGCTTGACTTCGCTGGGCAGCTTGGCCTCGGCCTGCGCCACGCGGTTCTGCACCTTCACCATGTCCATGTCGCGGTCGCTGCCGACCTCGAACGAGACCGTTAGCGAATAGGAGCCCTCGTCGCCGCAGCTGCCGGACATGTAGAGCATGTCGTCCACGCCGTTGACCTCGTCCTCGATGGGCATGGCGACGGTGTTCAGCACCTCCTTGGCGTTCGCGCCGGGGTAAGTGTAGTTGATCGAGATGGTCGGCGGGGTGAGGCGCGGATACTGCGAAACCGGCAGCTTCCATATGGCCATGACGCCTGCCATCGTCAGCACGATGGCGATGACCATCGCAAAGCGGGGCCTCTCGACGAACGTCCGCGAGAACGTCTTTATCTGGTCGATGGCCGGTCTGAGGGTGAGCTTCATGTCAGTCTCCTCATTCGTCGATCGGCGGCACGTAGCCGGGGGTTATGTCGTCGTTGGCGGTCGGCTCGACAGGCATGACCTTCACTCCGGGGCCGAGCTTCGACGTGCCCGAAAGTACGACGCGCTCGCCGAGTTCGAGGCCGGAGACGACCGGCACCCATCCCTCGAAGTTCTCCTTTATCTCGACGGGACGCTGCTCGACGGTCATGTCGTCCCTGACGACCCAGACGCCCTGGTTGCCGCCCGGCAGGTCGAACACGCACTGCTGCGGAATCGACGGATATCTCGGCGGCTCGGCGTAGTCGGTGAGAAGCGTCACGTAGCTGTTCGGAATGAGAAGACGCTCCGGGTTGGGGAACGAAAGGCGCATCATTATGGACGCGGTCTCCCTGGACATCTGGTTGTCGTCGAAGTCCCAGCTGCCCTGCTGGTCGTATTCGCTGCCGTCCGGCAGCAGCAGGCGCATGCGGAACTCGTGCGCGGTGCCGTTTCTCTGCGACATGCGCCACGCTATGTAGGCGCGGTCGGTCAGCGGGAACGACACTCGTATCGGGTCTATCTGGACGATCTTGGCGAGCGACCCCTTCGAAGGCGCGACATAATCGCCGAGATGGGCGGTTGTCTTGCCGATCTGGCCGGATATCGGGGCGACGACCTTGGCCTTCTTGAGGTCGTATTCGGCGACGACGAGGTTGGCCCTGGCCTGCATGACCTTGGCCTTCGCGCTCTCGTATCCGGCCTGGGCGTCGTCAAGCTCCTTCTCGGTGATGCCGCGCGAGTCGGCCTTCTCCATACGCTCGAAATAGCGCTGGGCACGGCGCTCCTCGGCCTCGGCTGCGGAGAGGTCGGCCTTGCGCTGGTTCACGACGGCCTGGTAGCGCTCGTCGTCCAAAACATAGAGAAGCTGGCCGGCCTGGACGATGTCGCCCTCCTTGAAGGTGATCTCCTTTATGTATCCGTCAACCTGCGGCATCAGGTCCACTTCCTGCACGGCTTCGGCATGGGCGACGAAACGCTCCGGCAGGTTGTAGGCGCGCTCCTCGACATTGGTTACGGCAACAGTCTGGGGCATCCCGGCCATGGCCGCCATGGGATTGGCCGCGACCGGCTTCTCTGCAGGCACAAGCTCACGGGCGATCCACCCGCCGACCGCGCAGACCGCAGCCAGCACAATCGTGCCTATCAGGGCGCCGATGGCGCTCTTGCCTTCCTTCGATGCATTCTCTGCCATAATACCCTCCCTTGGATGTGGAAATACCTTTCACACCTAGTTTAGTAAGGTGTAATTATAGCATTATAACCCCCAAAAAGTCAATCACAGAGGGTGCATAGAAACAACAACGGGCGGCATCCGCCGCCCGCTGCTCTGTCACCTGTATGGTGATTTAGCTTACTTGGTGATCCTGATCGTGGCCTTGTAGTACTTGACGCCATCAGGTGCAGTAACCTCAGCGACTCCAGCCACCGAGTTGGTAACAAACGTCCCTGCTGCACCAATAGAATCCATCGAAAGCACATCAAACGCGACAGATGCTCCAGTATGATACTTGTCCGGGTCTACATTCCCGTACGTAAATGCGATCTTGTTGGCATCCGCATTCTGAATGGGAGCAAAGTAGGGCTTTGTGTCGAAAGGAATGCCAAGCACAATGCTCTGCCACTTCGGCAATCCATTCCCACCAACAGCATTGAGTGCATCAGTTGTAGCATCAATGTCATATGCCGAAAGTGCCTCCCCCGTAATGGTAATCTCGAAGAAGCTGACCGTGTCAGCGCTCAGCGATGTGATATCTCCATATCCGGCAACACCAAACTTGCTGACCGTTGCATACTGACGGCCACGATTTATCCAAGCAACGCCAGAACTGTTTGTAAGAGCTACGCCGTCCACTAAATACCTAACACGCGCTACGTCATTTGTCTTGAACTCAAGAGTCACGTTGTACGAAGTGCCATCCGTCGGATCGCTCGTGCCAAAAAGCGGAACCCAACTATCGTCAGACACGCCATACCACTTGCCATCATAGACGGTCAATGCACCAAGCGCGGTAGCGTTGTTATTGCTCGGAACCGATGGCAACGTAGCATTCTCGACAAACTTGACGCGCGCTTTGACACGGTAGCCATCAGCCATCACCGTGGTGTTTGTATAAATGAGCGGATCGGTTGCAGACGTGTCAACTGCAATACCATCAGTGATATTGGTGGCGACACCAGATGGTGTAACCCATCCCTCACTAACCACGTCCATTGTTGCGGTAAACCAGAAATTGGTTGATTCGACATCAACAGTCGTCGCCTCTGCCGCAACGGCGAAGAGCGCTACGGTAGCGAGTGAAAGCATAATCTTGGAGTTCATACAGACATCCTTTCCAATGTTCAATGGTACGATTATATCATATTTGTGTTTTCGAGCGCAAGAGGAAACCTCGCGTCAGATGTGGCGCGGCGTTTCGATTCCGAGCAGTCCGAGACCCGTCTTCAGCACCTCCCCGAAGAGCGCGCAGAGCCTGAGCCGCGCATTGCGGACGGCCTCCTCGCTCTTCAAAATCGGCGAATTCTGGTAGAAGCTCGAATACAGCTGGGCCGTCTGGAAGAGGTAATCCGCCAGTATGCTCGGCTTGTACGCCTCGGCCGCGCGGACGACCGCGCCCGGAAACTCCAGCAGCTGAAGCGCGAGACGCTTTTCGCTCGGCGTCGCGATCATGAAATCGCCTTCGCGCCCATCCTCGCCCGCCTTTTCAAGAAGCGAGCAGACGCGCGCGTATGCGTACTGCAGGTAGGGCCCGGAATTACCTTCGAGCGCGAGCGCCTTGTCCCAATCGAAGTCGATGGCCGTCGCAGGGTCGTGCGAAAGGTCCGCATACTTCACCGCTCCGTAGCCGATCGCCTCGGCGAGGGCTTCATCGCCTCCGCGCTCCGCCACAATGTCGAGGGCGCGGCGCTTGGCTTCGGCCAGCAGGTCGTCGAGGCGTATGAGGTTGCCTTCGCGCGTCGAGATCGCCTTGCCCTGGAAGCTCATGAGGCCGAACGGAACATGCACAAGCTTCACGCCCGTGTAGCCCATCTTCGCCGCTATAGAGAAGAACTGCTTGAAGTGCAGCTGCTGGCGGTCGTCGGTCACGTAGATGATCCGCTCGGGATCGTAGTCCTTCACGCGGCTTCCGACGCACGCGAGATCGCTCGTCGTGTAGTTGTAGCCGCCGTCCGACTTGCGGACGATGGCGACGCCGAGCTTCTCTTCGGAAAGATCGACGATCAGCGCCCCCTCGGACTCCTTGGCGAGACCCATCGAGAGAAGCCTGTCGACCACGCCCGGCATCATGTCGTTGTAGAACGATTCGCCGCGGTAGGTGTCGAACTTGACGCCGAGCTTCGCGTACATGCGCTCAAACTCGCCGATGGATATCTCAATGAACTTGCGCCAAAGCTCAAGGTTCGCGGGATCGCCCTGCTGAAGCTTGACGAGCTCTTCGCGGCAGGCGTTCTTCCATACCTCGTCCGCCTCCTTGGCCCGCGCTGCGGAAAGCACGTAGCACTTCTCGAGGTTGGCGACGGTCAGGTTGTCGCGCTCATCCTGGGTGAGGCATTCGCGATAGCCCTTTATGAGTATTCCGAACTGCGTGCCCCAGTCGCCGAGATGGTTGTCGGCGACCACCTCGTAGCCGAGGGCGCGGAATATGCGGTCTATCGCGTTGCCGATCACAGTCGAGCGGATATGGCCGATGTGCATCTGCTTCGCGGCGTTGGGCGAAGAGTAGTCGATAACGACCCTGCGCCCGGCGCCCTTCTGGGGAATTCCGCACTTCGGGGCGGACGCGAGGGACGCCAGTTCGCCGGCGAGCCACGCAGGAGAAACCGTGAGATTGAGGAATCCCGGCCCCGCGACCTCGACCTGAAGCGCGTCGCCTATGTTCTCCGCGACCTTCTGGGCCGCATCGCGCGGCTTCAGCCCAACTTTCTTAGCAACCTTCAGCGCATCGTTGCACTGGTAGTCGCCGAACTTCGGATCGGTCGCAGGCACGACCTTGACCTGCGAGAAGTCCTCGCCAGGGAAGGTCGTTTCGAATGCAGACCGTACGATTGCGGTCAGATCCATGTTATACGTTCAGCGCCGACGAATCGGCCTGCACCTCGGTATTCGGGTTGAAGCCCATCTTGACGAGGTCGATGTCAACGATGCCGAGCGGAGCGGCGGTCTTCCAGCCGCCGTTCGTGAAGTCAGGCACGTCCACCGAGTTGGAGCGGTTCTTGACCGACCTCTCGCTGAGCTCGGCAAGGCAGCACCAGGACGCGAGATCGTACACGTCGGTGTCGAGCGGCAGACCGTTCTGGAGGCAGTACACCCAGCGGAGGTCCATGATGAAATCCATTCCGCCGTGACCGCCGATCGCCTTGGCGACGTCGCTGATCTCGGGACGCCACAACGGGTGGCGATACTTCTCGCGCATTGCCTGCATGGTAGCCTCGTTGAAGTAGCCGTGCACGGAACCGCCGGGCTGATCGGTCCAGCCGAACTTGCCGTAGCAGCCATCCATCTGCAGAGCGTTCATCTTGTCGAAGTCGCTGGCATCCTTGCCCATGAAGCCGATACCCTCGAACGCACCCATCGTGCCGGTGACGCGGTTGATGCGGCTGTAGGGACGAGGCGAGCTGACGTCGTGCTGAACCATGATGCTCTTGCCGTTGACGGTCTTGATGAGCATCGTGTTCATGTCGCCCATAGCGATCTTGAGGTCGGCCTTCCACGCATGGCCGGGGAACTTCGTCTTCGCATACGCCTCGAAGTTGAACTGGTTGGACTCGAGCGAGACGAGATAGTCGAAGCGGTCGCCGCGGTTGATGTTCATGTACTGGCAGACCGGGCCGAGACCGTGCGTATCATACTGGTTGCCCTTGTGCTGCACGTTCCAGCGAAGACGCCAGAAGTCGGCGTAGCCATACTGGCTGAAGTCAGGCGCCCAGTCGGCGTAGCAGAGGTCTCTCAAATCGTGGATGTACGCACCCTCGCCGTGGACGACCTCGCCGAAGAGGCCGGAGCGAACGAGGTTGAGGGCAAGCATCTCGGCCTCGCCGTAGCAGCAGTTCTCGAGCTGCATGCAGTGCATCTTCGTGCGCTCGCTGGTCTCGACGAGCGCCCAGCACTCTTCAAGCGTGAACGCGCTGGGAACCTCGACCATGGCGTGCTTTCCGTGCTCCATGGCGTAGAGGGCGATCGGCACGTGCATGTCCCAGCTGGTGGCGTTGTAGACGACGTCGATCGCGTCGGACTCGCACATGGCCTTGTAGCCCTCGGGCCCTGTGAACTCGAGCGCGGCGGGCTTTCCGTTGGCGGCAAGCCACTGCTGCTGGGCGGCGACGCGCTCAGGGTAGATGTCGCAGAGGGCGGCGACTTCAGCGCCAGGTATCGCCGCGATGCGGTGCACAGCGCCGGGACCGCGCATTCCGAGGCCGACGAAGCCAACGCGCACCTTGCTGAGCGCAGGCGCCCTGTAGCCCTGCATCGAGCCGCCTACCGAAAGCTTCATGCCTTTAGAGGCGCAGCCGGCGGCAATCGCGGCGGCGCCCATCCATGCGGTTCCCTTGAGGAATTCGCGACGATCTGTCTTCATTTTGTCCAGTCCTTTCTTATATGCGTTCATGCGGGCCTAAAATCCCGTCAAGTGTAGATTATACCATAAAACCCCGCCGCTGTCAGCGGCGAGGTTGGGCGGGAGGCGTTTTGCAGTCTGCGCAGCGACGGCGTAAAACGAACTCACGCCCATAAATTGAGGCGCGATAGCAGCGGGCGGATGGTGTCTTCTGCGACATCCATACCGAGCGGAATCGTCGGCTTGTTGCCGCCGTGGAAGTCGCTTCCTGCGGAGACGAGAAGCCCAACCTTTGCGGCCATTCGCGTAAACTCGACGGTCTCCCGAAGCGTATTCGCCTGATATATCGCCTCGACTCCGTCCAGCCCGCGCTCCTTCAGGGCCGCAAGCCCCCTTTCGGCGACGGCGAACTCCGGCCCGGACTGCTTCCATGCGCGGCGCCAGTACTTCGGATGCGCCATTATGCACAGCCCCCCGGCTTCGTGGACCGTGCGGAAGGCCTCCTCTTGAGGCGGATGCCAGCGCTCTTCGTAGCAGCGCGTCTCTTCGGGAGAGTCCGGCAGCAGATAGCGGTCGAAGCCCTCCTTCACGCTCTGCACATAGCCATGGTCCATCAGCCAGCGCGCGAAGTGCGGACGCGCCAGCACCTCTCCGTGCGCATAGCCGAATATCGAGTCGTCCATCGCAATCCCGCAGTTGCGGAAGTTCTCGAGTATCCGCCTGTTGCGCCCGTTGCGACCGTCGAGGATTCGCCGCAGCAGCGCCTTGAAAGCGGCATTCTCCGTGTCCACGCCGAGGGCCAGCAGATGGAACTTGTCGAAGCCTTCGCCCGGCTCTATCGAAAGCTCGACGCCCGGAACGAACGGAACCCCCGCCTCCGCGCATGCGGCGCGGCACTCCTCCACACCGTCCATGTTGTCGTGGTCTGTCAGGGCGAGCGCGGAGAAGCCCCGGGCCATCAAGGCCAGCTCGGACGGCGAAAGCGTCCCGTCGCTCGCTGTGGAATGCACATGGAAATCAACCTTCATATTGCGCCTCCTCTCGAAAATGCACGGACGACCTCGCGGTCGTCGAAGGGATGCTTCACGCCCTTTATCTCCTGGGTCGTCTCGTGTCCCTTGCCGCAGACGAGCACGGTGTCGCCCGGCATCGCGCCGCGAAGCGCATGCTCTATCGCCTTGCGGCGGTCGGGCTCGACCTCGACCCCGTTGCGTCCTTCTATGCCGGACAGTATGTCGCCGATGATCGCCATCGGATCCTCGCTTCGCGGATTGTCGCTCGTGACGACAAGCCTGTCCGCGAGGCACGCGCACGCCTCGCCCATCAGAGGACGCTTCATCGGATCGCGGTCGCCGCCCGCCCCGAAGACGACCCAGAGCTGCCCCTTGGTGAAGCCGCGGGCCGCGCGAAGCACCTTTTCGAGTCCGTCGGGCGTATGGGCGAAATCGACGTAGACCCTGCCGCGCGATTCGCACGGCACGAACTCCAGCCGGCCCCAGCGTGGGCGCAGCGTCGGGATGACGCGCTGTATGACGTCGCGGGCGACCCCGGCGGACTCCGCAAGCGCGGCGGCGACGAGCACGTTCGATTCGTTGTAGTCGCCGACAAGCTGCAGGCCGGAAAGGTCGAAGCGCGGCGCATCGCGTGTTACGGGTATCGCATTGAGGTCGAAGCGCGAGACGGCCTCGAACATCTCCCGTCCGCACCCGCCGTCCAGGCAGACGACAAAGGGCGCGCCGGGACGCGAGGCGGCGATGCGGCGGGCGAAGTCCTGCTTGACGTTGAAGTACGCCTCCATCGTCTTGTGGTAGTCGAGATGGTCCTCGGAAAGGTTGGTGAACGCGCCGCCGTCGAAGGTCGTCGTCTCGCCGAAGCCCACGCGGTTCTGGTGGATGGCGTGGCTCGAAACCTCCATCACGCAATCGGTGCAGCCGTTCGACTCCATCGCGGAATATATTTCGCGCAGCCTGGCGAGCGGCGGGGTTGTGTAGCCCGTGTAGAACCTGTCCTTGCCGTCAAACGCCTCGACCGTCGTTATGTAGCCGCACCTTCTGCCAGGGGCGGCGCCAATGAACTCGGCGAGAATCCACGCGGTGGTGGTCTTGCCGTTCGTGCCTGTTATGCCAAAAAACTTCATCGCAGATATTATACCATAGAGACCTAAGCACGCAGGGCGGTAATCGGCAGGACATATACCCCATCCTCGCGTCGGTAGGCATTGCCGGACTTGCCGACGACGACAGATAAGGCCACCGGCGGATTGTGCCGAAAGACCGCCGCAATCTTCTTCAGCCCTTCGGCCGCATCGTCAACCTGTTCCGGATTGAGCTTTATCTCGAACGCGCTCCATGCCCCGTCCTCGAACTGCACCACCGCGTCTATCTCGCGCCCATCATAATCCTGGTAGTGGTAAAGCTCGGCACCCAACGCCTCTGCATATATCTGCAGGTCGCGCAACGCAAGCGACTCGAACAGAAATCCGAACGTACGCAGATCGCGCATCAGCATGCGTTCTGTCGCACCCAAAAGCGCGGCGGCTATCGAAGGATCGCAGAAATGCCGCTTCGCCAACTGCTTTATCCGTGTCGGCGAACGCAGGAACGGCGAGAACGGCTCTATGTCGTTGGTGAGGAACATCCTCTTGAAGGCGTCCAGATAGGATGTCACAGTGTTTATGCCCAGCGAAGAGTCGTCTACTTCGGCGATGTCGTCGCGTATCGTGGCGGTGCTGACGGTGGTGGATTCGTTTCTGGCCAATGAACGCAGACATTTGCGGACCTTGGCCTCGTCCCGCTCGATGCCGTCAACCTTGCGCATGTCAACCTTGATGACATTCTCCACATACTCGCGCGGGATGATTGATGCCTGCCGAAACGACTTGCCGAGCGATCCGGGCCACCCCCCGCAGACCACAAAGTATGCCAAATCCTCCAATGATGGACTCTTGACTGATTGAACACCGATCCCCTTGCCTTCGCACACATCCTTAAGGGAAACCGCACCCTCAGACTCACCTCTCTCGAAGAGACTCATTGGATGCATGCGTATGCTGGCGATGCGGCCTGTACCCGAATGCACTACACCTTTGGCAAGCGGTGTTGATGCACCCGTCAGCAGATATCGCCCGCATTCTGTAGATTGATCGACATTGTATCTCACCGCATCCCATATTGCGGGGATTTCCTGCCACTCGTCTATAAGATGCGGTGTCTTGCCCGCAAGCGCTTTCGTTACATCCAGACTCGCGAGTTGCCGATTGGCGAAGTTATCCGTTGGATCGGCGAGCATAAAGGCACTTGCGGAATGTTCAAGACTCGTCCATGTCTTGCCGCACCATTTCGGCCCTTCTATGCATACCGCACCAAACGTAGAAAGGTAGAGTTTTATCCGTTCATCTACAAGCCGACTTATATAGCCTTTTCTGGGCATATCACCTCCGTTGTGCGCATATCATAGCATATATCGATCAAAGAAGTCAAGTATGACAGAGAGATTTTCGGCATTTTCACAGAGAGACTTTCGGCGTTTTCACAGAGAGACTTTCGGCGTTTTACCCCTTCTCCATGGAGTTCGAAAGAGTGTCAGCGCCACTTTTGATTCTGGCACTGCCACTTTTAAAAATGGCACTGCCACTTTTGAAAATGGCACTGCCACTTTTGAAAATGGCGGTGACGGTTTTCCTTATTGCCGCCGTAGTAAAAGAAAGCGGGCGGCGAGAAAGTGTTGGAAGCAGACTCGTCGCCCTAAAAGCGGGCGGGAGTCGCCTGTTTTCAACTCCCGCCCTTGCGGCGGCGAAGGTGTGCGCAATCGCCGCCGCCAAGTCCAGAAACCCTAGTTAGTAGACCGAGAAAATGGTACCCCAAGTCGGCTTGCCCCAGATTTCGATTACGCCGGTTTCGAGGGCGGTAGCATCCATTGTCGGCATATCGTCCTTGCTCGTAGTAAACGTCCAGTTGAGGTTGAAGTGATCAACCGAACCATTGGCTGTATTATACGGACCATGCACGGCAAAGTTGCCGAGGCCGAGCGCGTTCTGCCTTTCGCCGTTGAAGCCGTTGAAGTCGAACAGCATCTGCGCCGCCAAGAGCTTGCGGTGATCGGTCGGGGTCGCACCGTCGAAGATGCGCGCCATGTTCATTACGCCCCACGAGCCCGAACCATTGATGCTGTCGTTCCAATCGAAGCCATACGGGCCATCTGGCGCAAGATCCGTAGAAATGCCATTTGCCTTGTCTACGCCCTTCTCAGTGCGCATAAGCGTACCCCTCACGCCGCTGACAGTCGGTGCGACGTTCTCAATCGCGGACGAGTTGGAGTAGATGTGGAGGTTGTTCACAACGCCATTGACTGCCGCATTAGTCGGCATGCCGAAGGCTGCGAGTGTCGTGCCAGATGTCTCATCTGCATCCATATCGACCCAGACGTAGCGCGTGTCGGGTGAAGCCTTGGTCTTGCGCGCAACGAAGTAAGCGACGCGTCTCATCGGCATATCCTTATAGGTATCATTCACAGACACATACGGATTTTCGTCCCACGCACTGACTTTGGCATTGAAGTTGGTGAATGTCGCGAGTTTGACGTAACCTGCGCGATAGTCCGCAAGCGCATTAACAGCCTCTGCCGAAACCGACGCAAAGGTCTGGGCCGAATAGCCGACAGTGGCGCGGGCTGTCATGCTTTCGATTGCATTCGTCACAGCAGGCAACCACGCGTTGGCAAGCTGCAGGTGGCCGTTCCAGTTCGGATGGACATCATCAGTCAGATAATAATTGGCATTATCCGTTACGATATCGATGCCGTTGATCATCGTGACTTGACCATCCGGGAAGCCACCCTGGGCCGCAGTCTTTGCGACGTACTCGGCAATCTTCGTACGCAGGCCAGGCGCATTGTTTTCACCCGAGCGGATCTTTACCGGTGCGCAGACAACGATCTTGCTGGCAGGACGCATGCGAACGATCTTCCAGACAAGGTTGGACCAGCCTTCGAACATGTTGTCGGCCGTCTCGTTGCCGATAGAGTCGTTCGTACCAATCTTGAGCGTGATGATGTCCGTCACGCCAACCTGCTCCAAGTGGGCTTCGATGGACTCCATGAAACCAGCGCGAAGGTAAGTTCCTGTCATGCCCGTGTAAATGCGCTGAGCGGAGATTCCGGTGTGCCACTTGTAGTTGTCGTCGGCAGGAACGCCGTTGGCATCCGTTGAGCCGACCGAGCGGTAGCCCCTGGCCTCGGGCCTGTAACCGTAAGCCTCTAGGAGCTGCATAAGCGGGATGCGGTAGTTCGGCGTACCGCGATAGCCACTGCGCCAAATGCCCTCGGTGATGGAATCGCCGAACTGGGCGATGGAAACCGCCTTGGCATTTGTATCATAGTCTCCGACCTTGAGGACGAGTTGCTTGTAGGAGCCAACCGTCTCTTCGGTCACGGTATACGAAGCATTGCTGAACGAGGTGTCGTCGACGAGATTGGTAAGCGTGCCCGAAACGCTCGCTGAAGACGGATACGAAACAAGGTGGAACTTGCCGCGGGTTACGCCCGCATAGCGCGCGGCGAGCTTGAGCTTGCCGGAGCCATTGAACACAGGGGCGGACTCAACACGAAGCGGCGTGATGACCGGGTCATAAGTCAGCGTCGCACCGTCATTGATCGTAAGCGACGACATATACGCACCGCCCGAACCAGTCATGAGCTTGGGCTCGCTGACGGTAACCGCGCCAAGCGACGCCTGATTGTCCGATATCTGGGTTACCTCGTCGGTTACATAAGTGGTTGTGCCAGCCTCGCCATCCACAGTCGTCGTGATAGTGGCGCCATCCAGATAGGCAGTCGGCTCAACGGACGTGGCAGTCTTCTTCTCGTCCGTAAGCACGGTGAGGGAACCGTCAAGCTTGATGGCATCTGCCGTCCAGGTCTTGCCGGAAGCGATGGACATGTTCAAGCGGCCCGCGACAATAATAGCCTTATTCGTGACAGTAGTGGGGAGTGTATCGCTTGACGTCCGCATAAACGCGACCTGCTTGCCAGTGCTGTCACCAAACGCGACAGAACCGGCAAACGTATGGTTGCCGACGAACCTGACAGTGCCCTTGTTACCGGTCTTCACCGTAATTGTTCCATTTCCCGTAAGATTTGCCGTGTAAAGCGGGTCTACAGTGTAGCTGAGGCCGTCGTTATCCGACCAACCGCCCTCGCCGATTTCGATCGCCCCGAGTGTCACATCAGGGTAGCTGTTGTTTCCGGTATACATCGTTGATGTGACGCCGTTCAGCGCAACCGTCGAACTGCTGTTGCCGTAATTGCCGAGATTGATAATCTTGTGGGCATCGATTTCAGTTGTCTGCGTATAGTTCTTGAGCTCAACCGTACCGGTCCAGCTGATGGAGTCCTGAAGCGAGGTCAGCAAGTCGCTTCCAGCCGGAAGCGCACCCTCGAACACAATCCTGCCGGCACCAGTGACGGCATTCGAGATCGAGCCGATAGAAGGAACACCGACCGTACCGGCTATCGAAAGTGTCGCCGTGCCGGAAACCGCGCCAGCTATGGACGCCGTGCTAGTAAGAGTCGGTATGCTAACGCCGCCAGGTCCGTCGAAAGTGACGGCACCAAGCGTGAGATTGTGCCAGGTCGTCGCGAAGGAAAGCGTGCAGCCATCAGCAACGGTAACCGTCGCGCCACCTAGTATCGCCGTGTCGTCAACGCCAGACTCGAAGGTGAAATTCTTCTCCACCCTGATTGCCGCCACATTCGCCGGAAGCGTTGCGCCGAAATATGCGGAGGCACCTTCATAATAGGCAGGAATAACGACCGTATCGCCGGCGAGCACTATTGTTGCTGCACCAGATGCGTTCGTGACGGCAAATGTGTTGTCGCCCCAATATCCACCCTTGTAGTACACATCGCTTCCAGGCTCATGGTCGGGGGCGACACGCATTACATAGTGACGGGATGTGTAGACAAGCGAAGCAGTACGATATGCCGCACTAGGTGCAATGAGGTGCACCCTAGTGCTGTTCTCGTCAACATCGCCGGTCAAATTGACATCAGTTGTCGTGTAGATGTCGGAAATATCATACGCGGAACAGTCGAACGTAATATCGCCGTCTTCCGTGATCGTCATCGGCCCACCAGCCATATCAACGGCACCATACACATTGGTCACCGCGGTGCCGACAACCGTCATACCGGTAACCTTGATTGCGCCACTGGACGCGCTCGCCGGAGTGAACGTTACGGAGGAGCCATTTATCGTCAAAGACTCGTACTCCGTCAAGACCGCAAAATTGACGGTTATCGTAGTGTCGGCCGAAGCCGTTACCGTAACCGAAGCACCTTCCGTGGGCGTCCCTGAGTCTGCCTCACTGGAATTATCCCAAACAGTCGAGGATTCAGTAGTGTCGATCCAGTTCTCCGCAGCAGCAAAAGTGCGCGAGGAAGACCCGCTCGGGGAGACATAGGGGAATGTGCTCGCATAGGCCGCGATTTCCGCTGGCGTTATAACACGCCCGTAAACACGCAGGACATTCAAGATACCTGTATTATCGGAAACGGCAGAATAACCCGCCGAAGAGCGAATCGTACCGCCAAAGTCGGAACCGAACTGGATACCAGTATTGCTGTTCGAGAATTCGATCTTGAAGTTGGTAGTGACCGTTTTCCACTTGATTCCATCAAGATACACGGTAAAGGTAGTGGAAGATTCGCCATCCTCCTTGGTGATTATATACGAATGACGCGCCGTTGTAGCGTTCGGCACCGTCATGGTAGTGATAGGAGTCACCGTTGGGCCATAGTTGTAGGCCACCAGCACTTCATTGTCAACTTCCGTATTGGCAAGCAAAAGACCATACTTGCCGGTATAAGCGCTACCAAAGTTCATGAAGATGGTCTTGTTGCCGATTGGCATAGTGCCGACGGCGGCCACAGTTATCGCAGAAGAATTGTTGTGTATGAAGCTCGCCGCTCCGTCAACATAAGGATGGTGCTTAAGATAAACGCCAGTATAGGTAGAATCATCTTCATCGACATAAAATGTCATGTCATACGACCCATCAACATAATCAGACCCCTTGGTTGCGCCACTAGGAGCCTGCTCAAACGCATCATCCACACCATCGGTAAAATCCCAGTCGAGATCGGTTGCATCGCCAGAAATCTTGACCGTGCCATAATCGGCAAAGCGAGCCGTGCCGTCCGTCACAGTTGCAGCAGAAGTCGTACCGTTCGCACGGACAACGGAGACAGTCGCGCCAGACGGGACATTTGCGACAGAGAATGTGCCGTTGGCATATTCTTCCTTGGTTTCAGTAGCAACAAAAACTTGTGCAGCCTCTCCAATGTTATCAAGGTCGAACGAGCTCAGGTCTCGAACCGTGCCTACATCTGCCTTAACCGTCGTGAAAGAGTCAGGCAAGATTACATTGGCCAAATCGAATGTCGTACTGTTTCCGAGATCTAACTCGAGTGTCGTAAGCGATGTGCACGCAGACAAGTCAAGCTTGCCACCGCTCTGCGCAACAAATGTCTGGGTCTCTAGAGTGGTATCTGCGGGAATCTTCAACTCACTTATGTCAGTTGCTCCCGAAACGGCAATTGTGCCGCCAACCATAGCAAGCCCAGCTGAAATGGCATTACCCTGCACGCCAGAGACAGTAGCCGTTCCAGACTGCGCAATTATCGCGCCGGTCGAGCCGGACGCAATCGCAGGAATAGTAGAACCTGAGCCAACGTTAAGAGTGCCGTTGACAACTATTCCACCAGGGGCCGCCCATGTTTTGTTTGCGGCAACAGTCATCGTTGCGCCGCTAAGAACATGTATTGTACGCGCAACCTTAGCCACGGCCGTTGCACCAAACTGCACATTCATGCCATAGCCGGCGCTGCTGGTGATGTTTATCTTTCCAGCGAAACTGGATCCTGTAGTGAAGTGGAATCTCTCCGAAGGACCGGAAGCGTCGGCAAACTCGCCATCACCTTCAAGCGAAGGAGCCGTTGTCGTGCTATTGCTGCCGCCGTCATTCTTCCTCAAAGCAGGAGTGGTGGCATTAAAATCTTCAAGAATCCAGCCAGCAGTAGATGTGCAACCGCCAAAGTAGCCAGCAACGCCATTCCACTTGATCTTGGAATTCGCACTGCCCCAATACTGCGGGAAAAGCGCACGAGCACCGCCCGTAGCTGTATTTTCCTTATTGTAGGTAATACGGACAGTTCCACGCCATACGCTGTTAGTCAAGACCACATCGGTTCCGCTTGTCGTGGGGCGGACGCCATTGTAGTAAAGTGTGCCGTTGCCATAAACGGTACCGCGCAGCAAGGAAGATGTCATCGCGACCGTGCCGCCTCTGACATAAATGCCGTTCGAGGCAGTGATTGTATTGCTGCCAGCCAAAGTCAAAGTCTTACCCGCAGCAACATCAAAGATGATGCTATCAACGCTGACCGCCGTATCGAGAGTAATTGTGCAATCGTTAGTGACAACCAAGATCACAGGAGCATACGACGAATTGGACCATTCGGTTGTCGGGGCATCCACAAAGGGGAGCTCACTCCAATTGCCGCCAGTCGATGTTTCCAAGGACGTAAGGACCGTCGCCTTAAGTTCCTGCGTCATACGATAACCAGCGACCATCGAAGTGCTTTGCGCAACTGGACTGTATGTGCGATCTGTCGTCGCTCTGCAATAAACTCGTTGCTGTACACTATTCCCATTTGCATCAGTAAGCGCAAATGCGTATGTCGTCCCTACTTTTACAATGCATTCTGATCCAAACGAGTAGCTCTGTTTCAATGAGTTGTTGCTGAATTTGGTTGATGTCTGAATGCTTCCCGTTCCATTGACTAAAGCTGAAGTAACGGTATCCCCCTTGTAATCTGCACAAGTTACATACTTTGCAGCAAGGGTGTCACTAGAACTGTTCATGCCGAAGGCAAAACTATTAAGCCGGACATATCCTCCGCTCGAGAAAGGACTATCCGCTACAAGCTGAAGCGTATAGGTATCTGAAGCCGCAATATTTCCAACGCCATTGCCAGTTCCTGCGGATTGGTTGGTAATAGTTGCCGAACTACCTGGCTTGGTGAGGAAGATATCATATATGCCATAACCGGCGGAATCGTTAGATGTCACAACAGTTCCCCACCAATTAATTTGACTGGCAGACAGGCCCGGCTGCCCGCCTTGAAGATAGCCAGCGCGATTTGCATAAGCATAAATCGTTCCGCCATCCTCCGTCAACTTCACTTCAACACATTTGCAGTATCCATCATCTACTCTTTGGAATATGACCGTCAAAGTGCCAGATGAAAGCGTGTATGAATAAGCCCAAGCCAAACCACCTCTGTCATTAACATTTCCGCCGCCAAGCTTACCTATGAGCCCGTATTTACCGCTATAAATGTCGTCCAATGTCACCCCAGAAAAGACGGCAGTTTTGTTGGCTTCGCCGCTAGGCACAAACCCACTTGACGACAGCGTCGTATCCGCCCATGCGCCACCTGTTGCGCATACGACGAGGGTAAACGCCAGAACCCTCCACGCTGACGCGAAGGGTCGCGCCCAATTACTAATTCCTATCTTCATGCCTCACACCTCAGCCCCTCGGTTTTATATCGGGCTTGGTGTGGGCTTTCAGACACCTCCCCCGATGCTTCGAGTGAGGTGCCTGAGAGAACCTAAGATGATACATCGAAGGAGGCGAAACTGCACGGACCGGCAGTGTCCTTTCTACAATGCGTCATCTGTTTGGTGAAGTTTCTCAGGCTTTCACACTCTACGCAATCCCAAACGCGTTTCTAACGCCACGTTAGCGCCGTCCCGCGCGGGAAATCTGGCCTGTTGATTTGCGGGCCCCTACCCGCCTATCAGCAGATGTTAAGATTGTATCATATTTTGTGCGCCACGCGCAAGGGGGTAAAATGGAAGAGGGGCGATTGCCGCCGTGAGGCGTTTTGCAGAGCAAATTGCTGTCAGCGGTTATAAGAATTCGCCTATGTTGTCAGGAGGGGCAGGATCCAACCGGGGCTCAATGGATAAGCGTATTGCCAACGAAGACAGAGAGGCAAGCGACGGCAAGCACCAGCACGAAACAGCCGAGCACCTTGACCATCACATCGCGCTCGCGTCCGGCAAGGCCGGCTGCGGCACAGCCCAGCACAAGCGACTGCGGACACACCATCTTGCCTATTCCGGCACCCATCACGTTCGCCGCCGCAAAAAGCGTCTTCTGCGCCTCGCCTGAGCCTACGGACGCCTGCAATGCGCCGAAAAGCACGTTGGAGCTTGTTCCGGAGCCTGTAACGAAGCCGCCAAGCGCACCTACCACCCCCGAAACGGCCGGATAGCCCGCGCCAGTCGCGGCTATAAGACCGTCGGCAAGCGTCTGGGTCATGCCCGACGCACCCATCACCTTCGCCAGGGCCAGCACCTCGCATATCGTAAGAAGCGCCGTCGAATATCGAGAAACCGTCCGCCATGCAAGAGAAAGCAGCTTCGCAGGACGAAGCCCCTGGCTCAGTCCGCCCAAGGCCGCAGCCGCAAGTATGATGAATCCGGGGGAGATCTTGCGGTCCTGCGGCAGAAGCGCCCCGCAACCGAGTGCGAGAACCACGAAAGCAAAAGGCCTCCATGCCCACATCTGGCGGCGGAGGTCGATTCCTTCGCGGCTGCCCATCGCAGCGAACACGGCCATGGTCAGCATTCCGCCGACGATATTGGGCAGTTCGCACCCCATGAACGGCGCGACCAGCAGCCACGACGCCAGAAACGCCACGTCCGCGACCAGCGCTAGGCGCCAGCATTCCCTTACTCCGCGCCACCCGTCCACAATGGCGAGCATGAGGAACGGCGAAAGCGAGGTGGCCGCCAGCTGAAGTATCGCAATGGTCGTCGTCAGCCTTGAAAGATCCAGCCCGGTCTCGCTCGCCAGCACCATCGTCGGAACCCCGACAGACCCGAACGCCGTCGGGGTCGTGTTGGCCACAAGACAGCACAGAACAGCCTTTACCGGATCGAACCCTATGCCGACAAGTATCGCGCAGGGAATCGCGACGGCAGTGCCGAAGCCGGCCATGCCCTCCATGAAGTTGCCGAAGCCCCACGCCACAAGCAGCGCCTGGAACCTTCTGTCGTTAGACAGCCTGGAGAGTCCGCCCTTTATCTCCGCTATCGCATCCGACTCGACGATTATGGCATAGGTGAAGAGTGCCGACACGATCACGAGGCCTATGGGGAAGAGGCCGGTGGCCGCCCCTTTGACAGTGCATCCGGCTATCTCGCCGACCGGCAGGGCGAAGGCGAACACCGCCTCCGCAACGCCAACGACGAAAGCCGCGAGAGCGGCGCACCATGCGGGAAGCCTGAGCCATGTCAGCGCCGCGACCAGCACGGCGACAGGCATTATGGACAGCGCGATCCTCATCTCTTCTCCCGCCGCTCAGACCGGGTGACGTATATCTTGGCCATGTCGGTCTTGAACGCCGAACGCTCGGACACGTCGATCTCCTCGAAGAGCTTCTCGCCCGGGCGCATTCCGGTGAAGACTATCGGTATGTCCACATAGGGACGGTATCCGGCCTGCGAGACCATGTTCTCGGCGAGATCCAGTATGCGCACGGGGTCACCCATGTCGAGGGTGTATATCGCCCGCTCTGAGCGAGAAGCCGCCTGCAGCACAAGCCCGACAGCCTCCTGTATCGTCATGAAGTAGCGTTTCATGTCCGGATGGGTCACCGTGACGGGGCCGCCCGCCGCGATCTGCTCCCTGAAGAGCGGCACCACCGAGCCGGAGGATCCGAACACGTTGCCGAACCTGACGGCGCAGAACGAAGTGCCGGAATCGCCGTTCATGGCCATTATCGCCTGCTCGGCGGCGAGCTTGGTCTTGCCCATTACCGATACGGGGTTCACTGCCTTGTCGGTAGAGATCAGCACGAACCTCTCCACGCCATGCTCCGCCGCGAGCGAAGCGAGGGTACGCGTAGCTTCGGTGTTGTTGCGCCAGCCTTCATCAGGGTTCATCTCCACCATAGGCACATGCTTGTAGGCGGCGGCGTGCAGGACTACCGACGGCGAATGCTCGGCAAAGACGGCGGTCATTCTGTCCCTGTCGCCGCAATCTATCATGAGGGGCTTAAGTTCGGCGGCGCATCTGCGCAGCGACATCTCGCGGTTGATTTCGTAGAGGGCGTTCTCGCAGCGCTCGACCATGAGTATGCGGGACGCCCCGGCGGCCGCGACCTGGCGGACGATTTCGGAGCCTATCGAGCCACCCGCGCCGGTCACCATCACCGTTCGGCCCGCGAGGAACCTCGCCGCTATGCTGTTGTCGAACGTCTTTTCGCTGCGCTCCAGAAGCTCGGCATCCCTTCTGCGGGAAAGCCAGTAGAGCCGCCACGCGTAGCGGACGCCGATGATGCCTGCCGTGGCGAAGAAGAAGCATATCACGGTTATCGAATACGGCGGGCGTATGTGAGCGAGGCCGAGCTCGGGCATCATGAAGCGCATGCCCGTCAGCACGACGGCGGCAAGCGTCGTCGCGCCGACATACTGCGGCAGATCCGAGACGCGCGTCCGCCGCCAAGTCAGCCTGTAGCATCCGCATGCGGCCAGCGACGCCAAATGGACTGCGCATACCGTCAAATACGACATGGCCACCTTTCGCCAGCCCCACGACGGCTCAGCGAAGTCGAACCTCAGTATGAACGCCGCAAGATACGCCGCGCCGACGACTGCGGCATCGACCGCGACGCCGAATATGCGCGTCGCAAGAAATGATATCCACGCTTCGCGGCTTCGGGTCGTCATAGGAACGGATATAGCACGGCAGGCGCGAAGATGAGCGAATCGAACATGTCCAGGAGGCCGCCCATTCCGTTGGTAATCTTCAGCGCGGTGGAATCCTTGACGCCGATCCACCTCTTGAACTTCGACTCGACGAGGTCGCCGAGCGTGCCGACGATGGCGGCGGTCGCACCCAGGGCGAGGGTCTTAGCTACGGAATAGCCTGTTCCGCACGGCATCCAGCAAAGCGATACGAAGCACGACGCGAAGATCGCCCCGGCCATCCCCTCCCAGCTCTTAGCCGGGGAGATCGAGGGACACATCTTGTGGTTGCCGCCCTTCATTAGCTTCGCGGAGGAAAGCCCGAACGCAAAGCCGCCGACATCGGAGAACTTTACGATCATCACGACATATAGAAGCATCAGGTTGCCGCGCATCGGCGTCCCGCCCTTCAGGGCGACGGAGGCGAGGGCGCCAAGCCCGCCGAATACCGCCAGAAAGCCGACAGCAAGCATGAAGAGCCCGAAAGGCGAAAGCAGCGGAACCTTCTTCTTGAGAAGCGCCGCATACTCGGCAAAAGCGACTGCTGCGAGGGCCCCTATCACCCAAGGAAACGCCTGAAGCGGAGCGAAGAGAATGGACAGCAGCACGACCATGCCGACCGCAAGCCCGGTAAGGGTTCTTTTGAGAACAGGATTCATCATTTCAGTCTACCTCCCATGCGCCTTTCCCTCTTGGCGTAAGCCGCCAAGGCCTTGTCGAATTCCGCCCGGTCGAAGTCGGGCCACAGAACATCGGTGAAATAGTATTCGCTGTATGCGGACTCCCAAAGCAGGAAGTTGCTTGTGCGCAGCTCGCCGCTGGTCCGGACGATCAGATCGGGGTCAGGAATGTCCGGCGCGTAGAGGTATTTGCGGAACCCCTCCTCCGTCAGCGCCTCGCCCGGATTGTCGCGCCGCCATGCGTTCGCCGCGTCGATTATCTCGGCCCGTCCGCCGTAGCTGAGGGCGACGGCAAGGGTGAAGTCACCGCCCTTCGTACGCTCCTCGAGCGCGGCTATCTCCTTCTGTATCTTCGGCGAGAGGTCGGCGCGGCGGCCCACCACGCGAAAGCGGACGCCGTTCTCGACAAGCTCACGCTCCTTCGACCTTATGTATGTGGACAGGAGCTTCATAAGCCCCGAGACCTCGGCCTTGGAGCGCTTCCAGTTCTCGGTCGAGAACGCATAGACGGTAAGGTACCTGATGCCGACGTCACGGCAATAATGCATCACGCGGTCGAGCGTGTCCGCTCCGGCGCGATGACCGGCCAGGCGCGGCTTGCGGCGGGCCTTGGCCCACCTGCCGTTGCCGTCCATTATTATGGCGATATGATCCATATGTTCCATTATACCAAATCTACCGCGTCTGTGCCCGGGCGGGGCTTCGCATGACCCTGACGAGCTCTGTCGACACAAGCACGTCGGCGGAGCCTGCGGACGAGACGGTCTTCTCTCTGAGCGCATGGAAGCGATGCCTTGCGGCGCGCAACTCGCGAAGGCTCCAGTTGCGCAGGAAGCCCTGTGTCTTCTTGACGACGAACGGGTTCATTCCCTCCGTCGCATCCGCGAGCATCCCCTTCTCCTGCGCATCCTTGAGCTCCGCCAGCTGGCGGAAGAACTTCTCGATCACCGTCGTCGCCATCACCGCGAAGCCATTCTCGCCCTCGAAGCGCGACAACGCCTCAAGAGCGGCGTCGATTCTTCTGGCGCCTATGGCGTCGGTTATCGCCCACACCTCCGGTTCCACGCCGGCGCCCTGCGAAGATATCTCCGCTATGTCGGCCTCCGTCACAGTTCCGCGTCCGCCAAGGTAGTCGCGCATCTTGGACAGCTCGCTCATCAGCGACCGGGAATCGACCCCTACGCGGGAGACGAACGCCTCGGCCGCGCCCGGAGCGAACTTCATGCCCATGTCAGACGCGAGGTCCACGACGCGCACCACGGCGTTCTTGGCGGCCTCCCAGGGCTTGCCGGCGGCGAACGACACGATCTCGGCGGCCGCCTTGAGCGTCTTCGCGAACACGGACGTCATCAGCATGCGGGGACCTGAGATTATGAAGCGCTGGTTGTCGGGCAGAGGGCTCGACGCAAGCTTTCGGGCGAACTTCTCAAGCGCAGCCTTGACTTCCTCGGATGGACCACCCTTGCCGCTTTGCGGAAGGAAGCGGACGTTCTTCCACCATGTAACCTTCAGCGGATCCAGAAACGGCGGAGTCGAGAACGAGGCGTCGGCCTCGCGCAGGTCGGACAGCTGCAGTTCGGCATTGGTGGAATTCGCCGAGTCTATGACCTCAAGCCCGCCGCCGTCGCCGACGATGCGCTTTGCGGCCTCGGAGACGAGATAGTCGTCTTCACCTATTATGACGTGGAGATTTGCCATATGCGAAGAAGACTGCTCCCAGCGCGATCATGATGACGGAAATAGTCTGGCTTATGCTCAAGGGCCCGACGGCGGCCCTGGGATCGCCGCGAAGATACTCCAGCCCGAAGCGGATGAGGCCGTAGCCCGCAAGATAAAGGGCGGCCGTGTGGCGGCGGCAGCGGCGGTAGACGACATAGAGCACGGCAAACAGCACGAGCAGCGCCGCAGCCTCGAAGAGCTGGGTCGGCAGCACGGGCAGGGAACAGGAGGCTGCATGGTCTATGAGACCGTCGTTCAGCTGCTGGTACCACGCAGGCGAATGCCTCGGGAACGAAACCGCGAGCGGACTGTCGCAAAGCCGTCCGTAGCAGCAGCCGTAGAAAAAGCAGCCGATCCTGCCGCACGCATGGCCAAGCGGAATGACAGTGCAGAACAGGTCGGCTAGCGCAAGCGGCCTTTCGCGTTTTGCGACGCACCACACGAAGAACACGGCTATGGCGAGGATGAGGCCGCCGTAGAACATGAGACCGCCCTGATCCACCCGGATGACGTCCAGTGGCCGGGCTGCGAACTCGCTGCGCCAATGCTCGACCACGTATGCGATGCGGCTGCCGACCACGCCGGAGATCATCAACGAAAGTATCATGTTGGACAGGTCCCTGCGCCCGGAAAGGCTCTCTATCAGGTTCCAGCAGAGCAGGAAGCCGGCGGCCATGCATGCGCCATAGGTGCGTATGTGCACGAAACCGAGATCGAACAGGTCAGGATGCATTGCCGGCCGTTCCGAAATAGCGCCGCACGAGGTTGACGAGCCATGCGAGGACATTCCAGAAGAACATGGCCACGCCGGAATACGCCGAGAGGATGCGCTCGACGAGTATCCCGCCGAGCTGGGCGAACGTGAGCGGAGTCGTGGCCGCCATCCACACGAGCACCAGCGCGATGTTGACGAGCAATATGAACACCCACGAGAAGATGCGGCCGTAGAGCTTTACGTCCGGCTGACGCTGGGTCAGGGTCTCAAGCGTGAACAGCACGTGGAACGCCCACGTGAAGCCTATCAGGAACATCCAGAGCGGCAGGAACGGCAGCGGACGCAGGAACGCGAACGTAACCAGCGCCGCGACTATCACCACGAACGTGTAGAACGGGAAGAAGTACGGAGCAAGGGTTATGAAGATATTGGACTTCGTGAGCTTTACGCTGCCGCCCGATTCGCTCACGCGCACGTCGGAGGGGCGGGCCCCGAAGAGCAGGCCCCACAGCGCATGGGTGAGCTCGTGGCCAAGGACATACATCCTAACAGGATGGGTTATCGTCGCCCAGCACAGGGCGAACGCCGCCATGCCCGCCAGAAGTGAAACAGCCTCGACCGAGAACCCCGATCCGCCGGCGGCCACCATGACACACTGCACGAGCGAGCGCATGAACGCCCAGCATGCGGGCAGAAGCGCCAGACCGAGCAGAACTCTTGCGAACGCAGCCATGGTCACCGCTCGTTGAAAATGAAGACGAGCTCGCCGGGGAACACGCGACGGTGCTGCCTGGCGATGTGCTCTACAAAATCGGCGTCGGTCTTGAAGCGCCGCTGGTTCTCGACCAGCTGGGCTATTTCGGCCCTCTTCGCCTCGATCCGCTCCGACAGCTCGGCGTCCTGTCTGCGAAGAGCCTGTCCGCGCCTGTACGACGGCCACGCCACGAGCAGGCCGCCCACAAACACGGCGGCAACCAGCGCGAACGAGAACCATTTCACGAACTTGTCTTTCCAGGAATCGGTCATGTGAGTCATTATACCAAATTTTTTTGAGATACACCATTGACATTTTCGGAAAATATGAGATAATATATGCCCGTTTTAACCGATATAGGCGAAACAACAAGCAAATGTCAAGAAAGGAGACTTCAGAAATGAAGATCAAGTGCACCAAGAAGGCACCCGCCGAGAAGGTGGTGACCAAGAAAGCGGCGACCGTGGCGGCTCCTAAACCCGCCAAGACCGTCAAAAAGCCCGTTACGTTCACCGTCCATGCCGACAAGGGCAAGGCCGTCTACGTCGCCGGCGAGTTCAACAACTGGGACCCGACCGCCAAGAAGATGGCGTACAAGGCTCGCAAGGGCATCTACGAGGCGACTCTCAATCTCGCCGCCGGCTCCTACCAGTACAAGTTCGTGATCGACGGCACGTGGTGCGCCGATCCCGAGAACGCCGAGGCCGTCGCTAACGACCAGGGTACGTTCAACTCCGTCGTCACGGTCAAGTAACCGTCCGTCGAGACTGAAACGATAAAGGGCGCTCCCTCGCGGGAACGCCCTTTCCTTATCTCTTCCTTCCGTCTTTTGCCGCGGATGAAGGCGTCTCCGCGCCGTCGAGCGACTGCTCGTGTATGGGAATGCGCACGATCCGCATGACCGGCGCCGTGTTCGAGCGGTAGCTGCGGCCTTCGGGATCCGCTATCCTGAACGTAAGCTCCACCTTGTACGGCACGGAATTCGACTCCGCGAACTCGTCTTCGAAGATGCGGCGGTCGTTCTCCGAGTCCACCTTGTCCGCCGTCTTCAAGACCCTGCAGTTGAAGCCGACAATGCCGTCCGCTATGAGAACGGGCTGGTACATGTCTTCGTTGGAGAAGCTGAAGTCTATGTCGTCCGGATTGTCCTTGGGCCTCAACGCGACGTCAGGGCACTGCCTGGCGTAAAGCCCCGTAACTTCTATCTCGTCGCGGTAGTCGTGGTTGCCCTCCTCAAGAACCATCACCCGTACGCGATGCACCGTGTCGGCGACCGAGCTCTTGTTGCCCACTATGGCGGAACCGGTCTTAGACCACTCCACAACATCGGAGCTTCGAGGATCCTCTCCGTCGCCGTTGTTCATGAGCATAAAGCCATAACGATCGTCCTGGCTGCCGTCATGCGGATAGTACATGCTCCTAAGGGCGGCAGTCACCTGGTTGAGCGCAAAGTCGGTGCGCTGCATCTTGTCCATATAGTCGGTCGACCCCTGCCAGGCTCTGCTGACCGCATTGAACGTGAACACGCTCAGTGTCGTCAGCACGCCCACGAGCATGACCGCGAACATTAGCTCGACCATCGTGAAGGCCCGGCGCTTCATTCCGGCTTCCTCCAGAACGTGACGTAGCTCTCCTCCTCGCCGTTGCCGCGCTTCCTGTCGCCCCAGCGCACGGTCACGAGCACAGTATAGAGATTGCCCAGACGCTTGAGCTCATCGTCGCTCGCATTGCGGTTCAGCGCCGTCCGCTCCCACGTGTAGCCGTGAAACTTCTCCTCCTGCTCGCGCGTAAGCCGCACGTCGTTCCCAGCGATCAGTTCCCAGAGTTCGCTCGCCTTAGTCTCGGACACGTCCAGGTCCCTGTCGGGATCCTGCACGTCGGAGAGCGGATACGCCATGTCGCCGAGATCCATAACCTCCTGTGCCGTCTCAAGATAGGTCGAAGAGAGCATCATCCGCTGGCTTTGCGACACAGAGACGAGTATGGTCGTCAGCCCGAAGCCGAGTATGACGGCCGCGAGCAGAACCTCCAGCAGGGTGAAACCGCGCCTCACAGGGACGTCTCCTCTCCATCGCCGCCGACGACCTTAGCCGCGCCGAACCTGTCTATACGTATGCAAAGCCCCTTCTCAGGCGAAGAACCGTCAGGAAACACCCAGACCCTGTGTGGCTCGGTGCGCCCGTTAACCTCCCATACGACAGACACCGGCTCCTGGTCGCCGGCATCGGGCACGGAAGGCGACGGTTCATCATCCCTGTCCTTCTCTTCCGACGACTTCGCCTTCGACTCCTTCAACCTGCCTATCAGGTAGTCGACATTGGAGAACACGGAGATCTTGGGGCGCTCCCTAGCTTCGTCGGCGCCATAGTCCATCCGCTCCCCTTCCTTGAGGACCTTTATGCGCATGCCGCGCACCACATCGGTGGATATCGGCGCGAAGAGTACGTCCTCCACAGTCTGGCCGGCGCCATCCCCGAGATCGCCGTCGGACTCCTGCTCGAACAGCGACACATCCTCGCCGTCCAGCGTGGTCGCCCGCCGCACCGCGTCCGAATTCAGTATCTTGGCCGCGTTGACCTCCACCTTCGCGCAGACCTCGTCGTCGATGTGTTGCGTGGAATATGTTATCACGCTTGGCTGCTGGGTGACGAGCGCGGTGGATCGGGCATGGCGTATGACCGCAAATATGTCGCGCGCCGCGCCCCTCACGCGGGCCGCACGCTGACCGGCGCCGACGTTGACCACGCTCGCCGCCACCATTATGCCTATTATGGCGACGATTACGAGAAGCTCAATTAGGGTGAACCCCTTTTTCACTTCTTGGTGGTGTCGCTGCGGATGTCGTCGTCTGTTCCCCAATCCATGTCGGGGCCGGCCGAGACTACGACATAGCGCTTGCCCTTCTTCTCGAGCTTGTACATCGTACCCCACGGATCCTCAAGGGCGCCTTCGCCGCCGTCGAGTATCGGCTCGTTGTCGCCGTTCTCGCGTATGAGGTCCTGCAGATCGCCGGGATACTTCTTGTTCTCAAGATAGTACTGGGTCACAGCGTTCGAAATCACGCCGACGGCTTCCTTCGCCGCAGTCTGCTTCGCCTTCTCTATGGAGGCTATGACATTGGTCACGGCAACCGCACCAAGGATGCCGATGATCGCCACCGCGACAAGAATCTCGATGAGCGTGAAACCAGCTCTCATTGCCTGCACCGTCTTGTTCTCTTCAGTCCTCATGGAAGGTCTCTCCTTGTGTTTGAAGTAATTATACCATAAATCTCAGTCGTTGATCGTACCCTTCAGCACCGCTATGAAGGCGGACTGCGGAACGTTCACGTGGCCGAACTCCTTCATTCTCGCCTTGCCGCGCTTCTGCTTCTCGAGCACCTTCATCTTGCGCGTCACGTCGCCGCCGTACAGCTTCGCCAGAACATCCTTTCGGAACGGCCGTATGTCCTCGCGGGCGATGACCTCCTTGCCGATGGCTGCCTGAACCGGTATCTTGAACTGGTGGGGCGGAATTGTCTCGGCGAGAGCCTTGCACATCTGTATGCCGCGGGCCCGGGCCTTGGCGCGATGGACCATCGTGGCGAACGCGTCGACCGTCTCGCCGTTCAGCAGTATGTCCATCTTCACTATGTCAGACACCTGGTAGCCGGCGGGTTCGTAGTCCATCGAGGCGTAGCCATGGCTCACGGACTTAAGCGTGTCGTGGAAGTCGATGAGTATCTCGTTTAGCGGCAGCAGGCAGTGAAGCATCACGCGCTTGGCGTCGATGGTCTCCGTACCTTCCACCGTACCACGACGGTCCATGACTATCCTCATGACGTCGCCGATGGAGCCTGACGGGGTTATTATGCGGGCCTTCAGCATCGGCTCGGATATCGTGTCGAGTGCCGAGGGATCAGGCATCTGGAGCGGATTGTCGAGATCCTTCTCCTCGCCGTTCTTGAACTTCAGCTTGTATACTACACCAGGCGAGGTGGATATTATGTCTAGTCCGAACTCGCGGCGAAGACGTTCCTGCACGATCTCCATGTGGAGAAGACCGAGGAATCCGCAGCGGAAGCCAAAACCAAGGGCTAGCGAACTTTCATGGTGGAAGGTGAAAGCCGAGTCGTTCAGATGCAGCTTCTCCAGGCCCGCAGACACCTTGGGGAACTCGTCCGTGGACATCGGATATATTCCGCAGAACACCGTAGGGTGTATGTCGTGGAAGCCTGGCAGAGGTTCTGAGGCCCCAAGCTTTGAGGTCGTGACGGTGTCGCCGATCTTGATCTCGCTCGGATCCTTCACAGTGCCCACTATGTAGCCGACCTGTCCTGCCTCGAGATGATCCACAGGCTTCTTGTTCGGCGAGAAGATGCCGACCTCGTGGACAGTCGTGGAGACTCCACTTGCCATGAACACGACACTCTGCCCGGCCCTTATCGAGCCGTCCACAACACGCACGTATGTTATGACGCCCCGGAACTCGTCGAACACGGAGTCGAACACCAGAGCCCTCAAGGGGGCGTCCGCTCCACGGGTCTCCGGCGGAGGTATCCGGGTAACTATCGCCTCCAGTACATCCGGGCACCCGACACCGGTCTTGGCCGAAACAAGCAGCGGATCGTCCATCGGAATGGCAAGTATGTCCTCTATTTCGCGCGAGACCTCGGCGACGTCCGCTCCGGGAAGATCCACCTTGTTCAGGACAGGCACGATCTCAAGCTTTGCGTCCTGGGCGAAGTATGTGTTGGCGACGGTCTGGGCCTCGACACCCTGCGCCGCATCCACTACCAGCAACGCGCCCTCGCAGGCACCCATGGAACGCGACACCTCGTAGGCGAAGTCGACATGGCCGGGGGTGTCAAGCAGATTGAAGAGGTATTTGCGTCCATCCTTCGCAGTGTACTCCATGGAAACCGGATGGCTCTTGATGGTTATGCCGCGTTCGCGCTCGAGGTCCATCGCGTCGAGCGTCTGCTCCTTCAGCTCCCTGGCCGAAATCGCATGGGTAAGCTCAAGTATGCGATCCGAAAGCGTCGTCTTGCCATGGTCGACGTGCGCGATTATGCAAAAATTGCGTATGTTCTCCAGTTTCATCGGTGTCCCGTGTTGAAAGCATATTCTTCCAGAGAAAGCAGGGCTGCCAGACGACGCTTCGAGGCGGCGGCGACATCGGCGAACAGGCTGCCGCCATGGGAATCCATGGCGACGACACCCTTGAAGCCGACCACATCGAAATGCCAGACGGCTTCGGCCGCACCGAACTCGTCGAGCAGCGACACGCCTGCGACCTTCCTTACGGACGCCGCGCAAAGCGCAGCCGCTCCGCCCACCGCCTGTACGTATACGCAACCATGACGGCGCATGGCCTCTAGCGTGGCGGCGTCCATCCCGCCCTTGCCTATTATGAGGCGCACCCCAGACTTTGCTATGAAATCAGGCTCGTACGGGTTTTCACGGACGCTCGTGGTGGGACCGGCCGCAACAACCCTGTAGCCGCCATTCTCCTCGACCACGACCGGCCCGCAGTGGTACAGGGCGCCGTCGCGGAAATCCACCGGCATTTCGCCGCCGTCCGCGACATACTTGTGGAACTTGTCGCGCCCCGTATATATGCGCCCTGTTATGGATACGGCGTTCCCAGCCTTCAAAGCGCGGACGCTCCTCTCGTCGAACGGATATTTGAGCACCGTCATCCCTGAATCTCCATCGTGCGACGGCGTAGCGCCCAGCACATGTACGCAACAGTGACGAAAAACGAAGCGGGAACCCTCGGCCTGGCGGCGATCTTCAGTCCCAGAAGCGCAGTCTTTCCGCCAAGGCCCATCGGGCCTATGCCCAGCGAATTGGCCTCGTCAAGAACGCGCCGCTCAAGGGCGCGCAACGCGGGATCGTCCGAAGAGTCGTCAAGCGGACGCAGAAGCTGCTCCTTCGCCGTCTCGTATCCGGTAGCCCTGTCGCCGCCAATGCATACGCCAAGCACGCCAGGCGCACAGCCATAGCCCTGGGCCTTGACGACGGCGTCCAGCAGGCATCTGCGCACGCCTTCGAGATCGCGTCCGGCGCCTAGCGCGGAATCCGGCAGGGAATACTGGCGGGACATGTTCTCGCTGCCGCCGCCTTTCATCAGCAGGGTGACGGTCGGGCGGGCGCTTGCCACATAATGGATCACCGGCGCGCCATCGGCGCAGTTGTCGTCATAGGAAACGCCGCTTACGGAATCTATGGTGTTCTTCCTGAGCCAGCCGCGCTCCGTGGCCAGGGCGACAGCCCTGCGTATGCGCTCCGGAGTCGCTTTGCGGCGGAGGGATTCCGAAACGAAGAACGTCAGGGTCCCCGTGTCCTGGCAGAGCGGAGTTCCGGACTTTCGGGCTAACTTTACGTTGTCGAGTATGGTCCTCAGCACTACAGCCGCAGAGGAGTCCTTCTCCTCCCTGCGCAATGCGCGTCTGAGGCCGCGCTCCACGTCGTCGGGCAGCGACGAACTGGTTTCGCGTATCAGGTCGGCTATCCTGGCGACAACGTCCATACCGTCAGTTTGCTGGCTTGTAGGAGTCCTTGAGGGTGACCGTCCTGTTGAAGACGAGCGGCCTGTCGCAGACAAAGTAGCCGGTGCGCTCGAACTGGAAGCGATCACCCTCCTTCGCCTCGGCGAGGGCGGGCTCGACATAGCCGGACACCACCTTGAGAGAATCCGGGTTCATGTAATTGAGGAAGTTCGCCGGGCCGTCCTTGAGAGGATCCTTCTCCGTGAAAAGGCGGTCGTAGAGCCTTACCTCGGCCTTCACGCCAGTGGCACAGTCCACCCAGTGGATCGTGCCCTTCACTTTGCGCCCGTCTGCCGCATTGCCGCCCCACGAATCGACGTCCCAGGTTCCGTGGATCTCAACGAGATCGCCGGCCGTGTCCTTCTCGTAGCCCGTGCACTTGAATATGCATGCTCCGCGCAGACGGACCTCCTGCCCGGGAGCCATGCGGAAGAACTTCTTCTCGGGAACCTCCATGAAGTCGGCGCGGTCGATCCAGATTTCGCGCCCGAACGGCACCTTGCGGGTTCCCGCAGACTCGTCGAGAGGGTTGTTGGGCAGCTCGACATCGCGCGCTCCGCCTTCCCAGTTGTCGATCACAACCTTCACCGGATCCAGCACGGCCATGCGGCGTGCGGCCGTCTTGTTCAGCTCCTCGCGAACGCACCATTCGAGAAGCGCGGGATCGCTCTCGCTCTCCACCTTGGATACGCCCACGCGGTCGCAGAATTCGCGTATTGCACCGGGCGTATATCCGCGCCTGCGCATTCCGCATACTGTCGGCATGCGGGGGTCGTCCCAGCCGTCGACATGCCCCTCGGTCACCAGCTGCAGCAGAAGGCGCTTGGACATGACGGTGTACGTTATGTTGAGGCGCGCGAACTCCCGCTGCTGGGTGCGTATCTTAACCCCGTTGCGGACAGGCAGAAGCCCCATCTCGTCGAGACGGTCCACCACCCAGTCGTAGAGCGGACGATGGACCTCGAACTCCAATGTGCACATCGAATGGGTCACGCCCTCAAGAGCGTCTTCGATCGGATGCGCAAAATCGTACATCGGATATACGCACCACTTGTCGCCCAGGTGGTAGTGCGAGACGTGGCGTATGCGATATATCACGGGATCGCGGAAATGTATGTTCGGCGAGGCCATGTCGATCTTCGCCCTCAAGCACCACTCGCCGTCGGCGTACTTGCCGTCGCGCATCTCGTGAAACAGCGTCAGGTTGCGTTCGGGGCTCGTGTCACGCGATGGCGAAGGACGTCCGGGCTTTTCGGGCACGCCGCGATACTCCTTCCACTCGTCCTGCGTAAGGTTGCAGCAGTACGCCTGGCCGCGGCGGATCAGCTCCTCGGCGATCTCATACATCTTGTCGAACATGTTGGAGGCGTTGTAGAAGCCGGGCTCCTTGCCGTCGCCCTCGCCGCTCCACTGGAAGCCGAGCCAGTTGATGTCCTTCTTTATGTTCTCGGCGTACTCGTCAGACTCCTTCGTGGGATTCGTGTCGTCAAGCCGAAGGTGGCATTCGCCGCCGAACAGCCTGGCCATGCCGAAATCCACGCAGACGGCCTTTGCGTGCCCTATGTGGATGTAGCCGTTTGGCTCAGGCGGAAAGCGCGTAACGACCTTGCCGCCCGTCTTGCCGTCGGCGACGTCCTTTTCTATCCACTGACGAAGAAAGTGCCTTGAAGTATCAGACTCGTTCATGCTTACCATACGCTTATCTCGGCCATGGAGCCGTGGCCGTTCCTGTAGTGTGAACTTATGGCGGTGAAGCGCCAGTAGCGCATCGCAACGGGCTGCCCGAGCGTAGCCACCTGCCACTCGGCGTTGTTGGCGAGCTCGCCGCCCACGATGGCGGTCCAGTTGACGCCGTCGAGCGATACCTCGAACTTGAACTCCTTGACGCGGCCATTCATCCCTATCCTGCGCCCGAGGAAGCCCACATGGCCGATTTCGATCTCGCGTCCCATGTCTATGGTCACGGTATAGGGATAGTTGCCCATGGTTACGCCGTACTGCGAATGCCAGATGGTGTCGGGATCGCCGTCCACGATGTGTATGGGGTCGCCCTCTCCCGGCTCGGCGCTTGAGCAGCCGATGACCTTGACGAGCTGGGCGTTGGAGCGCTTCTCCGTGGCAGGCAGTTCAGCGGCGGGAACGGCCACGGCGGTCAGCAGCCTCTCGGGCGCTATAACAAACGAAAGAGGGTAGTCTTCGGACGTGGCGATTATGTCGCGAGGCACCGGGGGCGGCCCGCAGCTCGCTCCGCCGAGACCTCTGGTTGCGGCGTATATGCCGAACTCGGTCTTTGTCGAGGCCGGCAGCTCCGGCGGATGGTTGTACTCGACCAGCTCGACGGGAGAATAGGGGTTCAGCCCAAAGGCGAACGGGGCACCCGCCGTCGCGAACGACAGCACATGCTGGCCTTCATCGAAGCAGACGGCTCTGGTGTTCTCGTGGTTGCCGCTGTCCTCGTTGCGGGCGTAGGGGAAGAAGAAGTCCTTGGCCATCGCGCGGTAGCGCCCGAGGAACGCGCCCGACATCCTGTCGCGGTAGTTCTCGAAGGGACCGGCCCCGTAGTATTCAACAAGCGGATTCTCGGCGTTGAACACCATGCGGTAGCCTATGCGGGCAAGCTCGACGTTTATTCCGTCGGGGCGTATCTCGCTCTGGCACACGAGCTTGCCGTCGCCGCGAACAGTCCACTTCGACACGACGACGAACGCCATGTCGTACGTCATCTCGCCGTTGTCGACAAGCTTTGTGGGCGTGATGCCGAAGTTCTCCAGCGTGACGCTGCGGCGGCCCTTCCAGCGGACCGAGGTCGTGAACGAAACCTCGCCTTCTCCCGCGACGGGATCTGAGAACTCTACCTCGACCGGCTCCATGTCATGGAAGCCGAGGGCGGTCCATGTTCCGCCAAGCCCGACTTCGTTGGAGCTGGGCGCACGGAACACGTCAAGCGAAACAGGCGACTTCAGCCACTCGCGCGGGGACCCGAACGCGCCTTCCGTCACGATGGACGACAGGGCACCCGTCTTGCGGCAGAACACGTACTTGGCTCCCTTGGCGGTAAAGGTGTAGCGGTCTTCGGCCACATCCACCTTCGGCGCCGACTTGCTGGCCGCCAATCCCGGGGTCGACTGCGCAGGGAAGTCTATCTGATCTTCGGCGATGCACTGCCCGCCCTTGAAGAAGCGAACCCTGAGGGACATCTCGCCGCCTCTGGCCAGAACCTCGCCGATCACCGGCGGCACTGCGACGGTCTTCTCCTGCTGAGGGCCAAGGAACTCCTGCCTGAAGGCGTTCAGCGGGAACGTCCCGTCGGCGAAGTGCACTCCATTCCTGTAGGCCGTCCAGCGGCATTCCACGCCCTTCGAATCCACAAAGTAGTTCTTGTTCCTGAGGACGATGGCTGTACGGTCAGCGGTCGGGGTCGCCGTCCAGTTCTGGTAGACGTGGCGTATCTCGTACCAGCCAGGCTCGCGCGTACGGTCCGAGAGCACGCACCCGTTCATGACGAACTGGCCGTCGTTCGGTTGGTCGCCGAAGTCCCCGCCGTAGGCGACAACGCGCTTGCCCTCGACAGTGTCCATGTACAGGCCCTGGTCGACCCAATCCCAGATGGTCGCGCCGAGTATCACGTCCGACGACTCGATGGCGTCCTGGTAGTCTTTGAGGTTGCCCATCGCGTTCACCATGTTGTGGGCGTATTCGGAGATGTAGAACGGCTTCTTGGCCTCGGCGTGGGCCGCCTTCTGCCATGTCCAGTCCACGCTGGGGTACTGGCACCCGTCCATGTCCGCCACGGACCAGTCGCGCTCGTAGTGTATCGGACGGGTCTTGTCGCGGTTGCGTATCCATTCCGAAGCGGCGGCGAAGTTCTCGCCGGGGCCCGCCTCGTTGCCGAGGCTCCAGATCACGACGGACGGATGGTTCTTGTTGCGCTCGACCATGGACATGTTGCGGTCGACGGTTGCCTTTTCCCACTCGGGGCGATGCGAAAGGGACATTTCGCCGTAGCCGTAGCCGTGAGATTCGACGTTCGCCTCGTCCACGAGGTAGATTCCGTTGACGTCGCAAAGGTAGTACCAGTAGTCGTCCTGGGGATAGTGCGAGTTGCGGACGCAATTGCAGTTCGCGGCCTTCAGTTCGCGAATGTCGAGCTCCTGGATCTCGCGCGGCACGTAATGCCCGTACATCGGATGCGTCTCGTGGCGGTTGGCGCCCTTCAGCTTGATCTTCTGCCCGTTCAGGTAGTAGCGGCCGTCCTTTATCTCGCTTACGCGGAAGCCGAACGTCGTGGACACGAACTCCCTGCCGTTTCCGAGCACGACCTTGTAGCAGTTTGGCTCCTCGGCGCTCCAGAGCTTGGGGCTCGGCACGATGACCATGCGCCCGTCGGTCTGCGCCACCAGCTTGTTGTCGAAGGTGTAGAGCGAAACGGTCGCATCGTCTTCGCAGTCCACCCTGAGGGCCCAATCGCCGTCAAACTCGCCGTCGCGGACGGGAGCCGCCTTGACGTAGAAGTCTGTGATGCGCTCCTGCGGACGCCTCAGTAGCCAGACGCTGCGGAAGATTCCCGAAAGGCGGAACATGTCCTGGTCCTCAAGATAGCTGCCGTCCGAATACCGGTAGACCTCGACGCAGACCGTGTTCTTGCCGGTGCGGACATACGGGGTCACGTCAAACTCGGCGGGGGATCGGCTGTCCTTGGAGAATCCGACGCAGAGCCCGTTCACCCAGAGGTAGAAGAAGCTGTCGACACCGTCGAACTTCAGGAAGGTGCGGTCCTTCTTCCATCCGCTTGGCAGTTCGAACTCGCGTATGTAGCTTCCAACGGGATTGCGCGCTTCGTAGCTCGTGTATTGCTTCGGCGGTTCGAGCATTACGTTGGACCCGCCCGGCCTGTCGATGGCAAAAGGATACTTCTGGTTCGTATAGATGGCCGTACCCCAGCCGCCGTTGACGCTGGCGCCCATCGCCTGCCAGGAGCAGGGAACCTTTATCACCGACCAGCTTGAATAGTCGAAGCCTGGACGCCAGAAGTCCTTCGGACGGAAGTCTGGATCCTTCGCCCAATGGAACCGCCAATCCTTGTCCGAATCCAGCGATATGACGCGGTCGGAAAATTCCGGAAGTATCTTGAGCGCATCCTCAAGCTTGGAGAACGGCACGAAAGCCGCACGCGTAGGCTCTTTGCCATACGACAAGGCTTGATTGTCCTGCCACTCGCTGCCTGTTGGCTTCATCAATGCGAAAGCCGTCACGGAAGACATTATCGACGCTAAAATGATATAGTGCTTCATGGTGGAGTATTATACCAAAAATCGTGGCAGCCGTCACCGCGGTCAATGGGCTTCTTTCCCGGCACAGTACCGGCAGAACAGTCGCACAGTCTACCATATTTTAATTAGACAAGTCCCCCTATAACCCCCATAGAGAAACAATACCGGGTTACTTGCGTAACCAGGTTTCTAAGACCGCGCGGCTTCTAAGACCGCGCGCGCGTACGCGAAGACGGTTCGGCAACAAATATGCCAAGGTCGCCCTCGCATATATTCATGCCCGGCATTGGTCCAGGACAGGCATCCCAAAGCCAACTTTTTACTACGCGCTGAAAAAAAATCGAAAAAAGTTTTGGTGCCGACAAACATTGGGCGATCTTGCGTTCGGCGCGAAGAAAAAGGCCTCGCAGATTAGACAGAACCCCCATTTTGCGCACTATATGTGAATGCACCTACATTCACAAGAAAGGAAACAAAAACCATGAAACTGACAAAAACCGAAATCAAGGCGCGGCAGGCGGAACTCGTCGCCACGCTGTTGAAGCTCGACGAACTCGGCAAGCAGAAGAAGTCTCTCGTCGCGATGCTCGACGACGACTTCAAGGCGAACGAGGCCAAGTACCGCAACGGCGTCGTCACCGAAAACGGAGTCCTTGTGCGCAAGCCCAGCTGGTGCTTCGAGGCCAAGCCCGTCGTGGAGGCGGCATGAAAATGTGGAAATGTGAAAATGTTGCCAATTCCAGTTCCAACGCCAATTGGAAGCTGGCAACACTGAAACTGGCAACATTGGCAACACTGGCAACATTCATGACGGGCTGCTACATCGGCAGGTGTCAGCGCCGGTCACGGGAAGTGTCAGCGCCAAAAATGAAAATGGCGGTGACAAAATGAAATTTGGCGGTGACAAAAAAATTTTTGGCACCGCCACTTAACGAGGACGACGCGGTCTTCCAGGAGGTGATCGACTCGCTGCGCCTGACGGAGTCCGTCTTCGGGCTCAAGAAGGCGGTCGAGGCCGTCATCGACACGGCGATGCGCAAGACCGCGTCGGACGGCGTGCCGC